>JGI20160J14292_10003131_pt1 | contig 12768 bp, 14 predicted proteins | sample COG_10_FD_14292 | JGI IMG/M metagenome (IMG submission 14292) | reverse complement strand
AGTCGCTGACCATGTATTCAGCAACTTGAATTACGATCAGGCGTCTAAGGTTCAGGCGGTGGTCAACAGCCAGTGGAATGAAATCTGGTGGCTCTATCAGTCGCAAGATGCGTCAGAATGCGACAAATACGTTGCCTATGACTATGTGGAAAACATCTGGACGACAGGAGAGATTGACCGCACTGCGGGTGTGGATCGCGGAGTATTCCGCCGCCCATTTATGGTCAAGTCTGACGGCGTTGTTTACGAGCATGAGGTTGGCTTTGACTACGATGGTGCAACGCCATTTGCAGAGACAGGGCCAATAGCAATCGGCACTGGTGAGCGCCTGATGAAAGTCACAAGCGTCATCCCTGACGAAAAAACACAGGGCGATGTGGATTTGAAATTTAAGGTTCGCAATTATCCCAATGACACTGAAACGGAAAAGGGGCCGTTCAACACATCAAACCCAACATCTGTTCGCTTCCAAGGGCGTCAAGTCAGGATGCGCGTCGAAGGTGTGGAGGCTGCTGACTGGCGCGTGGGCATTATGCGCCTTGACGCAAGGCCGGGTGCTAAGAGATGAGTTTTTACGGTGCACCTCCCATAGGCCCTGATTTTAAAGTATGGGCGGAAAAGTTTAGTGCGTGGCTGCAAAGCACACGCTCTTTTCTTACTCATAGACGTGATTACGATAGTGCGGCGGCAGATGGCGTCTTGATGTGGGATCGTGAATATGGCTATCCGGTGGTTTCCAAAAATGGTGAGTGGCGTCAAATCGTGCTTGAGGATGGTCATGGAGACTTTTACATTGCCGCAGATGTGACTGCGGCAAGCGCAAACACTGCTTACAAGTTGACCTACACAGCGGAAGCCTCAAACGATGGCATTACGCTTGGCACTCCATCAAGTNGGATTGTGTTTGAAGAGGCTGGTGAATACGTTATAGCCTTTTCTGCGCAGATTTCATCAACATCATCAAGCACTGTGCATTTCTACTTTTGGCCTAGCGTAAACGGCACAGACATCAACAACAGTGCGATGACTACCGCCTTGCACCAAAACAACGCAACTTTGATTACATCTCGGACGCAAATATTCACAGTCGCAGCCAACGATTACCTTGAGGTCAATTGGATGACTGACAGCACTAGCGGCTTTCTTAACGCCACTGCCGCTGCGTCACCCGTTCCTAATATTCCAGCCTCAACTTTGTCGATAACGAGGCTGCACGGCTAGGGGTGTCAATATGCGCAAAATGTGGTATAAATGTTTAAACCGTTCGGAGTTATAAAATGGGTATCTTTGATTTTTTATTCGGCAAGCCTGAACAAACAGGCCAACTTGATCCGCAAACCGAAGCGGCTCGAAACTTTTTGCTTAATCAGATGTTGGAGCAATACAGCGCAGGGCCAGTAAATGTTCCTCAATATCAAGCGGTTGCTCCGGCTGCAATGTATAGCGGAACAAATGATCTTCTAAGCTCACTTGGTTTGGGTACGGTTGCACCACCTTCTATGCCAACAACCAATGTCGGCGGCATGGAAGTTTACACCAGTCAGCCACTTCAAGAGCAGATGGAAACGTCTTATGCCGAAGCATATCCCGGTCAATACGATTTCTTGCGCTCTTTCTACATGGACCCCGTAACGGGTGAACGAGGCACTCGCTCATATGGTTATGTTGATCCAAACGCGCCTGTTACCATGCCCGGTGGTGGTGGAAACCAATATAATAATAGCGACTCTGACTCCACGGCTTACGCTATAGAAATGCACAATAGATTGTTCCCGAGCACTAATGATCGTGGTGATAGGCGGTCTACAACTTCTCTTAATACGATGACCTCACGCTTGCCCGGTGGCATAGATACGGTAGATCCCGGAAGCACATTTAATCAAATTGCAGCACTTGCAACGGGATCAAATAGACCGACAAAACAGCCAACAAAGTCATCGCGACCAGTTAGCAGGACGCCATATGTTTCCAAAGGTGGGGGATCAGGAAGATGATCGGTTCAAACGTATTTGGGCAAGCCCAGCAGTCTCAAACCCAAGCGGGTGATATTTACGGACGCTTGGGAAGTTTCAGCCCAACAGATATGCAAGCTGCACAACTTGGCTCCGCACAAACAATGCAGGGTGTCGGTGCTGTGCAATCTGCGCAAGCTCCCGGTCAAATTGGTGTTAATCAGTTAGCAACAACAAACTTAAACCCATATATGTCTCCTTACACTCAGAATGTTATAGAAGCTGGGCAAGCGGATATTGAGCGTCAACGCCAATTGGCTTCTGAGAACCTATCAGCACAGGCTCAACGTGCTGGTGCTTTTGGTGGCTCTCGTCAGGCAGTACAGGAAGGTGTACTCGCTGGTGAGGCTTTACGTCAGGCTGGACAGTTATCCGCGCAACAACGTCAGCAAGCATTTTCTCAAGCACTTCAATCCGGCCAGTTTGACATTGGCAACGTGCAACAGGCGCGAACACTTGCGTCTGGACAAGACTTCCAAGCAAGTCAATATGCACAACAGGCGCAAGAGGCTGCGGCTGCGCGTGAACAAGCGGCCCGTTCTGGTAATATGCAAGCAGCTAATCAGTTTGCGTTACAACAGGCTCAATTTGAGCAAGCGGCAAATCAAGCCAATTATCAGGGCCAATTCCAAGCGGCTAACGTGCAATCAGGTGCGGCTGGTGGTCTTCGCGGTCTTGGATCAACGATGTTCGGTCAGGGTCTGAGTGGCTTGCAACAGCAGCAAGCGGCGGCTGCGAGAGCGCAAGCTGCACAACAAGCAATGCTAGATGCGTCTCGCAATCAAACACTGGCAAACCTTGGCTACCCCGGTCAGGCACTGCAAACAGGCTCTAATATACTTGGAGGACTTCCTAGGTCTGCCGTTACGCAATCCGGAACGCCGGGATTGTTTGGCTCTCTGGCAACCATTGGAAGCCTCCCCGGCTTTGGGTAATTAAATGGAACTAACGCAACGAGACCTACTAGCAAAGACACTGCAAGCCGAGGCTGGAAACCAAAGCTATAATGGTTTGGTGGCTGTTGGTTCTGTAATTATGAACCGTCTTGCTGGCGGCAGTGATCTTGGTCAGGTTATCTTAAAGCCCGGTCAATTCTCTGCGTGGAATAGCGTAACTGGTTATGCTGGTGGTGAGCAAGGTCAAGACATGGACTTTACGCCAAGTGCAAGAGCGTATGAAGTTGCTGACGCCTTGCTTTCTGGTAATTATGAAGACCCGACAGGCGGTGCCACCCACTACTATAACCCACAGATTTCCGATCCAACTTGGGGTCAATCTGGAGGTGGTGATTGGCAAACCATAGGTCAACACGTTTTTGGAAAAGCAAATATGGCAGGTTCAAAACCAATTCCCAAAAATGGGACAATGACGAAATCTTTGGAAGCCAAAATCTTTGAAGGAGCTTCAGCAATGGACGGACAATCTACAGGCCGCGATATGCAGCAGCCAAGCGCCATTCAAATGCAGAAAATGCAACAACAGCAAGGATCGGGTGGTCTGATGGGTTTTCTGCGCGACCCGCGAACCCGCGAGGCATTTGCTTCGATGGATGTGTCTGGTCGTTTGGGCGGAATACAGCAACGAGCGTCCGCTGATGTAGAACGTCAACAGCAAGGCGAAGATCGAAATCGAACAGCGGATTGGTTGGCTTCTCAGCCTAATGGTGGATTGTTTGCCGAAGCTATAAGGGCCGGGCTGCCAGCAGCGCAAGCATATGAAGCATATAGAAAATCATTAACAGGTGATTACGTTGTTGTCGGCAAAACATTAGTTGATCGGAAAACAGGTAAGGTTGTTTTTCAAGCTCCTACCACGGCAACATTAACTCGCAGAAATCCAGTAACAGGTGAACTTGAATATATTTCAGGAATTGATCCGTCTCAACTTAACTTAAAAGAAAGTGAAGGTGGCGCAGTAGTATATTCTGGCAGAATGAGACAGGCAGAAAATGATTTACGTTTAGTTGAAAGGGAAGGAACTGATTTTATGCAGAAAATCTTTTCCAATATTCCTTTCGCGGGAAATTATTTAACATCACCCGAGTTTAAATCTTACGATCAAGCGCGAAGAAACTTTGTTAACGCTGTTTTGCGTAGGGAGTCCGGAGCCGCTATTGCTGAATCTGAATTTGACAACGCGAACTTGCAATATTTTCCACAGCCCGGAGACACGCAACCAGTTATAGATCAGAAAAGACGAAATAGAGAATTAGCTATTAGGTTAATAGAAGCTGGTGCTGGTGAAGGCACTGCATATGCTCGACAAGAAGTTCTTAAAATGCAGCAACAAATAAACCCACTTTTTGGGACACCTGATTATGTAGCCCCAGAAGCACCTGCGCAAAGTGAAGGCGGTAATACGGAGGTTGAATTTCAATAATGGCTAAAAAACCTACAAAAAAAATCTTTTATATTAAAAGTGCCGAAACTGGCGATATAATGCGTATAGCTGCAAGCACTCGTGATGAGGCGTTCAAAATATCTGATACAATGGACCCGTATAAGGCTCCAATTGTTGTTCCGAAACCGGGCGGTGAAGGTTACTTTGTAAATCCAGATGATGGAAGTGCTCTTGTTATGCAGCCTGATGGCAGAGAGCTAATTATGGGCAGTGGTTTTAGTACATCTGATCCCGAGCGTGTTGCTGCTTACAAAGAAGGTCAGACCGCTGGATCAATGGCCACTTCAGATTGGCAGAAAAGCATTTTGTCGGCGGCGGAAGAACAATCTCCGCTCGGTAGAGCTACTGGCCCGGTAGTAGCGGCATCACAGGCGATGGGCTTCGGCTCTGGTGCTTGGTTGGATGAAGTTGTTGAAAAATATTTTGGTGGAAAATCTGGTGACGCTCTCCGCGCAATTAAGCAAGCGCAACAAAGCGAACGCCCGGTTGAAACTTTAATTGCACAATTGGGGGTTGGTTTAACTGAAGGTTATGCCTTGTTAAAAAGGCTTCCTCAACTTGCAAACATTATCAGTGGGACGCGCCAGAGAGGAACGCTTGCATCGACAGCCGTAAGTGGCGCGGCTGGTTTATCCGCTGGCGGTACTACTGGATTTATTTCTGGTGCTGGTGAAGCTGATCCAGATGAAAACAGAATTCGCGCAGGGGGTGAAGGTGCAGTAATAGGGGCTGTTGCTGGTGGCACACTTGGCGCTGTTACGCCTTTGGTTGCTGCTGGTGGTAGAAACATATTAAATCTTTTGAGAAAATCGGATGTTCCAATGATTGCTGGTGCGTTGCGCATTAGCAAACAAGCGGCAGAAGTTATTAAAAGTGCTTTTGATGCTGGTGGTGATATTGACCAAGCGTTGCTAAATTTGGAACGTGCTGGTGAAACCGGGATGTTGGCTGATGCTGGTCCTGCCGCTCAAGCATTGCTTGATGCAAGCGTTTCTGTTGGCGGTCAAGGTCAAGTTGTAACACGCGCATTGGGCCAACGCGCAGATGATGTTACGGCAGGGCTTTCTCAAACTTTAGATAAAACTTTAGGTGATGCAGATTTAACTCCGCTTCAAGCGGCGGAAATGATTTCTGCAAAAACAGCCGAACCTCGAAAAAAAGCATATGACGCTGCTTACGGTCAGCCTATAGATTATAGCTCTCAAGCTGGTATTAATATTGAAAGCACTCTAGATAGAATTGATCCTTCTATTTTAGACCAAGCAATTAAAAAAGCTAATGTGATGATGCGAGCGGCTGGCAAAAAAAATCAACAAATATTAGCATCATTAGGAGATGATGGGGAAATATCCTACACTCAAAAGCCCAATGTAATGCAACTTGATTATATAAAACGTGCTCTTGGAAATTTGGCAGAAGCCGCTAGAACCCCTCTTGGGCAAGCAACTGATGACACTTTGCTTTATGGCGGATTGGCTAGAGATTTAAAGAAATCTATAGGTGATGCGGTAATCAAACCTGAGACTGGTGCGCGGTTATATGATGATGCTGTAAGGCTAGGAGGCGAGAAAATTGACGAGCAAAACGCCTTTAAGTTGGGGCGTGAGGCTTTAAAACCGCAAACTGAAATTGGCGATATTCTTGACGAGTTAGGACCAGAACCTTCTCAAGCACAAATAGAAGCATCAAAATTAGGGATGCGTCAGTATATACGCACAATATTAGAAAACGTCAAAGGTGTTCCTTCCGACCAAGAATTGGCTGCGCGGCAACTAGATGCATTCTATCGTCTTACAAGCTCTGATGCAGCACGAAAGAAAATTCAACGTATTATGGGAAATGAAGCAGCCGATCTATTGGCTGAGATAGATAAGGTTGCGCAAACTTCAAAAGTTCGGTCGGCTGTTGCAATAAACTCTAAAACAGCACAGCGCCAAGCTATAGAACGAGATATAAGAGATGTAACAGATGAAGGCTTTGTTGGACAATTACTTCGTGGAGAACCAATTGGTTCTGCGAAAGAAATCGTTAAAGCTATCACTGGCAGAACCGATCAATACGATTTTGAACAGCGCAGAAAAATATTTGCAGACGTTGCGAGGGCGCTTACTGAAGCTAAAGGGCCAGAAACTCGTAAGGTTTTAGATATTATGGAAAGGGCGCAAACTGGACAAATCATAACTCAGGCTGAAAATGATTTGTTAGTCAACCAAATTGCTGGTGTTCTTTCATTAACCGCGCGTGGGGCTTTGGAACCTAAATTGCAAGAAATGGCACAGTAAGGAACAATAAATATGCGTATTGAACCAATGGATAAAGACACGGTTGAGGGCATCGTCCAAAAGGCGGTGCAAGATGCTGTTGATTTTATTGAGAGCGAAATATCTGAACCAAGGATCAGGGCGCAGCGTTACTTTGACGGCAAGGTAGATATTGGGCATGAGCAAGGTAGGTCTAAAGTTGTGGCTACAAAATGCCGTGATGTTGTTCGCGGTATAAAACCATCTATTCAGCGCGTATTTCTTAGCACAGAAAATCCGGTTGAGTTTGTTCCCCGTATGCCAGAAGACGTTGCTATTGCGGAGCAGATGACAAAATACGCTAACTATAAGTTTCAGCAAAATAACGGCTATCGTATGCTGAACGATGTGTTCCAAGACGCTATGGTTAAGAAGTGCGGCATTGCGAAAGTAATGTATGAGGACAAAACCGAGAGCGAGACATTTACATATACTGGCTTGAACGAAGATGAATTTATGTTCTTGGCAGAAGAAGATGATGTTGAAGTTTTAGAGCAAACAATAACGCAGGAAATCGAAATCGACGAAATGGGCGTTGAAATAGAACGTCCAATTTATGATGTTAAAATCAGCCGCACAGTTTCTGACGGCGACATTCTTATTACGTCAGTCCCGCCAGAAGAATTCTTTGTGGATCGAAATGCTCGCAGCATAGACGATTTCTTTGTGGTTGGACATCGCACCGACATGACCATTGGCGACTTGCTGGCTATGGGTTACGAGGAAGACGAAATCCAAGGCTTAACCGGGACTATTTCAACAATGGAGTCTGAGGCTGAGTTTGAGCGCCGTGGTTATACTGTTGATGAAGATGACGATGAAAGCGCCGATCCTACGTCTAAAAAGGTCGTAGTAACGGAAGCCTATATGAAAATGGACGCAGAGGGTGTCGGTGTTCCGCAGCTTTATCGTTTTGTCTTAGCTGGTGCTGGTTACAAAATGCTTTCTTACGATCCAGCGGATGAAGTGCCATTTGCTGTTTTTGAGGTGGACCCGGAGCCACACGCATTCTTTGGTCGTAGCTTAGTTGATCTGGTTATGGACGATCAGGATGCCGCTACGGCAATGCTTCGCGGTGTTCTTGATAACGTGGCGCTGACAAACAATCCGGGCCTAGAAATTGTCGATGGCCAAGTTAGTGTAGACGATCTCCTCAATAACGAGATCGGTCGAATTGTGCGTGTTAAAACAGCGGGTTCAATCCGTGAACAAGTTGTGCCATTTACAGCGGGCTCTACTCTCCCAGCGTTGCAATATTTCGATATGCTGGTTGATAACAAAACGGGCGTTTCTAAGGCCGCACAGGGGCTTGATCCAGATGTATTGCAGTCAGCCACCGCGACAGCCGTTGCAGCCACCATAGAGGGCGCTGCGGGGCAGTCAGAGGTTATGGCGCGTAACTTAGCTGAAGGCGGNATGCGTNAACTGTTTAGATTGATTGCATCTGCAATAATTAAGAACTCAGACAAGGAAGAAATTATCCGTCTGAATAANCANTTCGTNNCNGTTGATCCGCGCGTCTGGAACGCTGACATGGATATTATAGTTAATGTCGGTTTGGGTACGGGCCGCGAAAACGAAAAGGCGGCGGTTTTGCGTGAGACCATTCAAATGCAAATGAGCATTTGGCAGCAATATGGGCCTAATAATGGCATGGTCACGATGACTAATATTCGGAACACTCTGGCGGATACTTTGGCGGCAGTCGGCCTTAAAAACTCAGAGCGTTATTATTTGCCTGTTACGCCCGAAAGCGAACAGCAGTTGATTGCTCAAAAGCAGCAAGAGGCAATGATGGCGCAACAACAGCAAGGCGGCGCTCCGGCATCCGATCCAAACCAAGCGTTCTTAATGGCAGAACAAATGAAAGCGCAAAGCAAAGTGCAAGTCGATATGGCTAAATTGCAGTTGGATGCACAGAAGGCTTCTGCCGATCAGCAATTTAAAATGCACGAACTTGCTATGAAGGACGATCTAAAGCGCGATGAAATGGTGCAAGACCTCGCGGTTGAAGTTGCGAAGATTTTGGGTCAGTATAATTCAACTGTGAATGTTGCCGCTGTAAAAGCAGAGCAAGATGCAACACGCGCACACAACGAACAAATGATGGGTGGTTATGGATTACAAGGTTAAAGCAGCACGATCCAAGTTGTTGCTGCAAAGTGAACATTTCCAATTCAGCATGGAGGATTTGCGAAACCAGCAACTTCAGGTTTTTGCAAATAGTAGCGCCGACGAAAAGGACAAACGTGAAGACGCTCACGCCATTTTGAGAGCATTAAACCAAATTGAGTATCTTTTACAAGCGGACGTAGACGCTGAGATGCTCATAGAAAAGAAGGGTAAGCACCGCAATGCCGACTGATCCTAACGATGGAAGCATAGCTTCTGTAACTGAAATGCTGATGGAAACCCCGCAGCAAGATAATTCAAGCGAGGCTGTTGAGGCTTCCGATGAGGTAACTGAGGGCGCTCAGACTGAACCGGAAGAGGTAATGGCTGAGAGCGAGGATGACACTAGCTACGATAGTGATNATGAGGCTGTAGAGGCTGAATATGAAAACGTAGATGAGGATGAATACACNGACGAGCCAGCCGNTCCTGTGGAGCTTTCNGACGATCTTGAACTTGAANTAAAGTCAGATGGTCANNTAAAGAAAGTGACCCTGCAAGAGCTAAAGCGTGGNTACGCTGGGCAAGATTACGTCCAAAANGGTATGGAACAGAACGCTANTNNNCGCAAAGAGTTGGAGCAACTGAACCAAACCATGCAACAAGAACGTGAACAGTTTTTGCAACGCATCAATCAACTCGAAAATGGTGAACTTTCACAAATGCCTCAAAAGCCACCGAAGGAACTGCAAAACAGTGACCCTTTAGGTTATTTGGAACAAATGGAAGAATACCGCGAAAATGCTGCAAAATTTGAAAGTCTCAAACTAGAGGCTGAACAAGTTAAGCAGCAGCAATTGGCCNAACAGGCGCAAGCCAATCAAGCCTATATTGCGCAACAAGCTGAAATTCTGAAACAAGAAATTCCAGAGCTACGCGATCCAGATAAGGGCAAAAAACTCTTGTCTGATATTCACGCAACGGCGACTGGCTATTACGGAGTTCCAGAAGAAATTGTTAGCTCGTTGACACACGGATGGGAGTTTAAAATCATGCGTGACGCGGTTGCTTACCAGAAGCTCATGGGGACTAAGGACAAAGTTGCAGAAAAGTCAAAATCTGCGCGTCCAATGGTTAAGCCAGGAGCAAAACGAACCGAGGATGGTCGGGCGAAAAGGCAACAACAAGTGCGTTCTAGGATGAAGAAAAGTGGTGACATAAAAAGTGTCACTTCATTCTTATTGTCATAGCGAAAGGAAAACACAATGGGTGTTCTAGCTAATACAAACGAAACCTATGATGTCACGACTATCCGCGAGGATATTCAGGACGCATTGATTTCGATCACTCCAACTGAGACAATTTTTATGTCTACAATTGGCACACGCAACGTCGAAAACACTTACTTTGAGTGGGGCGAAGTTGATCTTGCGGCAGTCGCAACTGACAACCGCGTAATCGAAGGCGAATCTGCTCCCGGCAACGATTCTCCAACTAACGCTGTTCGCAAAGGGAACTACACACAGATTTCAGACAAAGTTGTCGATGTGTCTTCCACTGCAAACAAAGTTAACGGTGTTGGCGATGCGCAAACAGTTGCAGAGCAAGTTGCTTACAAACTGAAAGAACTGAAGCGCGACATGGAAGCCATGCTGCTTTCCAATACTGCCGCGTCTGCTGGTTCTTCTGGCACTGCCCGTGCGACTGCTGGTCTGCCAGCCTTTATCACCACAAACACTGCGTTTGGTAGTGGTGGCGCAGCTGGTACAACATCTGGTACAGGTGAAGCTGGTTTCCCTAATGCTGGTGCTACAGACGGCACACAACGTGCGCTGACAGAAACCATCTTGAAAACTGTCATTGCTTCGTGCTGGGATAGCGGTGCAGAGCCTTCTGTGGTTCTCTGTGGCTCTTTCAACAAGCAAGTAATGTCTGCCTTCACAGGTAACGCTACGCGCTACAAAGAAGCAGAAGACAGCAAATTGAACGCCGCAATNGACGTTTATATTTCTGACTTTGGTGAGCTTCAAATCGTGCCATCGCGCCATATCCGTGCTCGTGATGTCTTCGTTCTTGATCCAAGCTATGCTTCGGTTGCTTACTTGCAGACTGCCAAGCAAGAGCCCTTAGCAAAAACAGGTCACTCTGAACGCAGACTTATTTCGGTCGAATATGGATTGCAAATTGGTTCGCAAAAAGCCCACGGATTTATTGCTGACTGTACAACTACTTAACTAGATTGGGGGCTGTAGTGGCCCCCTTTCCCTTTTGGGAGTTAAAAGATGCCTAAAGTAAAAATCACCACTGACACAACATGGGTTCATGGTTCTCGCGCTGTAAAAGGCCAAACTTATGATGTTAATGACGAAGAGGCCAAAGTTTTAATTGGAAATGGCTTTGCGGAAGCTGTTGAAGTTAAACGCGCTCGAAACAAAAAAGGTCAGTTGAAGTCTGATGATCCCAGCACTCCTGATGTAAATGAAGCATGGGTTGGCGGTAAAAAGCCAAAAAAGAAAAAATGACAGAACACTTACAAACAAAAATTAAGGAAGAAGATAACAAAGTTGTTATTTCACGTGTGCAAGATGTGCAGTCGATCCTTGATTATAACAAAGAAAAGCAAATTGCTGGAACGGTTGCTGGTAGCGATATGCGCCATGTGGGCCAAATCCCGTTTGTTGTGGTTGAAAAATGGATGTCCGAGTCTGGTTTAAAACTAGGGTCGAAAGAGTTTGCAGAATATGTTAAGAAGAAACTGTTGAGCGGTGACTACGCTAAACTATTGGTTCACGGTTACTGAGGGCATCGCTATGAGTAATAGAAACACAGTCGCATCTGCGCATGAACGGATTGATGGCATAGAGAAAGAGGTAATTGCCATGCAAACAGAAATGAGAATTCAGTTCAAAGATCTGTTTGGTCGCGTCAAGCGCATGGAAGCAATCATGATTGGCACAACAGGCTTTATCATTGCACTCTTAGTTGCTGTGCTAACCAAGATGGGCTGACAAAATGATTGACCCTGTTACAGCGGTCGGTTTAGCCACTAGTGCTTTTAATATTCTTAAGCAGGGAATATCTGCTGGCAAAGACATCCAAGAGATGAGCGGAACCCTAGCAAAATGGGGAGCCGCTTTTTCTGATTTTCAGTATGCAGAAGACAAGACAAAGAACCCTCCGTTTTATAAGATGATGTCTGATAATAGCTCTAATGCTATTGAAATCTTTGCTCAGAAAAAGAAAATGGAAACCATGAGAAAGGAGATTAAAGATCATATCAGTTTTGTATATGGTCCATCGGCTTGGGAAGAGGTGCTTCAAATAGAAGGCGAGATGCGCCGCATTCGCAAGGAAGAGGCTTACAAGAAACAAGAAATGATCGACAACGCTATAAACTTTGTTCTTGGCGCCATTATATTTGCCATTGCTGGAGCGGGAATTGTGACAGGTTTTTATTATCTTGGGCGCTATCAGGGGAAGTGGTGATGTGGTTCTTAGTTTGGTTTCAAGTTATGAATAATAACATTGAGCACTATCAGCTTAATCAATTTCCAACTGAGAACGAGTGCAAAGAAGCTCTTGAAGATGCAAAAGTCTTGATAACAACGAGCCAAACAACGGTCTACTGTTTTGAGGTTATACCAGAATAAGAAGGGCGATTACGTTGTGTATGACAAAGATGAAAAAGTTGTTATAATAACGCACCACAAGCACCACGCGATTGCCTATGCAAGGAGTGTAAAAGATGGCAGCAAAGAAGCTAGAAGATCAGTCGAAGTATGACGCCTATGACATGGATGGTGATGGCGTTGTTTCTGACTCTGAGATGGCGAAGGCCAAAGAAATCAGGGAGACAGAAGATGCGCTGCGCAAACACTTGGCCCAGCTACGCATGGCCCGTTGGACGTTGATTGGTATGGGCGTCTTTACGGTTACAATGTTCT
>JGI20160J14292_10003130_pt1 | contig 12772 bp, 15 predicted proteins | sample COG_10_FD_14292 | JGI IMG/M metagenome (IMG submission 14292) | reverse complement strand
ATTTTCTCTTTACGAATAGTTGATTTTTTATAAAGAGAAATTTCGTGTTCCATTTTTTCAATCAATGAACTCATTCCATTCTTCAATGTCATATATTTTAAATTTGTATCATAATTTGATAACATGTATTTTGCGATATAATATGCGTTTCCATATTCTAACGTCTCGTAATAAGTATAATGTTTAATTTTATTCGCTACGTCATTTGTCTCATATTTATTTACATAATCAATGTAGGTTAATTGTAACATTTTTTCCTTGTTTGCTTCCAAAATATTTTTGGAAATTTGATGTAACAATGGAAACAAGTTATCACCTCGTGTTATTTCAGAAGGATATTCAATAATATCATCTTGCATATTAACATCTTCTATCAATTGTAGCATGTGTGTTTGCTTGTTGTGAAAACGAACAGCACCTTTTTCAAATATGTGTTTCTGTCCCTTAAAATCAATATGTTCACTATAAATTTTCCCACCTAAACGAGGCATACGTTCTAGCATGAGTATCTTATGTTTTTGTTTACCTAAATAGTACATGGATGTGAGTCCAGCTATTCCACCACCAATAATTATATAGTCATATGTATTGTCTTCCATATAATTATTGTACTTTTTTTATTGTTGCTATGTTTTTATTGTTTTTTATTGTTATTATATTTATTTTAATTGTATAAAGTATGACTAAAATAGATATGGATTCAATCCCTTTAGATTTATTAAAATATGAAATCAAACCATATCTATTTTGCTTTTGTAGTAAATGTGATAATGAAGTAGTTGCTGACGATACTACGACAAAAATATACATGAAAAAATACAAGTCGATTTTTGACGATGATTTTTACGTCTACTATGACGATGTTGAATATTTTAAAATATTATGCAATAATTGTTATGTTTATATGCTAAATCAGAATATGTTTCCAATTAAAAAAGACACATAATAAGATTATGAAATTTAATTACTTTAATGTTCTGGACAATGTTTTTTAAATAAACATGCTTGACTTGATAGATTTTTTACACGTATAAAATCAGGATTTTGATAATTTGCATTATTTAACCATACCTTGATGATACAGAAGTTCTTTTTTGGTGAAATAGTAATACCATTCACTGATTTAATAAATTGTTTATTATTTGAAATAGAATTGCCAATTACATGATAAAACATTGTTTTCCACGTTTCACCCACTTGTTTATTGGCAATTTTATAGGAAAAACATCCTCCTGCGCGATTTTTAGGGTCTTCCCAGGTTGGTTTGATGTTTTCTTTCATTAAAAATAACATGCAATTTTTTACCATTCTTTCAGGTAATGTTTCACATAAAGCAATAGATTCTTCGATTGATGCAAATGTGCAAATCTTTGTATAGCTATCTATAGACCAATTCGTATCATGTGGTAAATGCGCCCACAAAGTCCATTTATCAGATAATAGATGGATTGGTTCAGCTTCAGTTGAAACATCGGATGAGTTCATTTCGGGGATACCTCCACTTATACTCATTATAATTTATATCAATTTTATTTTTTATATTTTTTATATTATATATTTACAATATATGAATGTGGTATTTGAAAAATTATGTTACAATTTCTTTATAGAAAACTTGTCATTATTTATTGCTTATTTTATTGTTGTTATGTTTACATTTCCTTTGGAATCAGTAATGTTACCTAAACTATATGGTAAATTATTCGAACAAATAAAAAGCGATAAAACCAATTTTAATAACATTTTTAATGTTTTCGAAAATGTTAAATCATTTAATGTACCCGGTATAATGACACTCGTCTCTTTATCATGGTTTGTGATTACATCCGCACATGCTTTAAAACAATCGTTAGAAGCTAAACTATCACCTAAATATCTAGGTTTTATTCGTAATATTATATTTAGTGCGAATATAGAAAAAAACAATACAGAATTTAAAGACGTAAAGGTTGGTGAAATGATTACAAGAATTTTAGATGTTTCCAGGTATATGAAACAATTGGGACAATGGTTAATTGGAAGATTTTTACCCGAAATGGTAGGTTTATTTTCAATTGTTATATATTCATTTTGGATTGATACATCGATTGGGTTAATTTTATCATTTGGTGTTTTTATGACTGCATTATTTGTATATATTTTCGGTAGTAAAGTTATTCATATATCGTCCGAACGTGAAAAACAATTTTATAATCTATCGGAAAAATTAAACGATAGTCTTTCCAATATGATGAATATACTATTAAATAATCAAAATAAAGAAGAAAGTGAAAGCAATAAAGATATGAATACACACCATTCAAATATAATGACAGACCAAATGGATTACGAAAAATACACTATTCTGGTAATGCAATTCATTTCAGTTTCGGTTTATTCTTTCGCCCTTTATTCGTCATATAAAATCTATAAAAATAAAAAAATGTCGACATCGTCATTGATAAGTACTATTTTACTTTTAGGAAATTATTTGTCATTTTTACTTACTGCAAATAGTCATTTAATTTCACATTGTTGTGGAACATATGGTAATATACACGCATCCAAACCATTTATCGAAGACATTCTATCTGAATCAAAAGTAAAGACAAAAAAGAATTTCATAACCAATGGTAATATAGAATTTCAAAATATATCATTTAAGTATGGGAAAAATTTTATTTTCAAAGATTTTGATATTCGAATTCAAGGAAATAAAAAAACTGCCATCATGGGTTCATCTGGTTCAGGAAAAACAACACTCATGAAAATGCTTGTGCAAATTCATCGCCCTGAAAATGGTTCTATTTTAATCGATGGTGTAAATATTATGACAGCAGATGTTGAATATATACGCGACCAAATTACTTATATAAATCAACGTACACAATTATTTAATAAATCTGTTAGTGACAATATATTATATGGCAATGAACATATCACCAAGGAAAAATTAATACGCATAATCAATAAATATGATTTAATGTCTGTGTATTCTAAATTGCATAATGGTATTAATACAAATGCGGGAGTTAACGGAAATAATCTCTCTCTTGGAATGCAAAAAGTAACCATTATACTTCGAGGAATATTAAAACAAGGTAAAATTATAATTTTTGACGAACCTCTTGCCGGCCTAGATTCTACTACTCGTGGTAAAGTAATGAAACTAATACAACAAGAATGTAAGAACAAAACAATGATTGTTATTACACACGACAAAGAAATATTACCTTATATGGACCAAATTATTAATTTAAACAAATTTAAACATACTTAATTTCATTTGTAAATAAAAATAATATATAATCAACAATGAGTATATTATTTTTTAATATTATTATTGTTTTATCCATTTACGATTGTTATATGTATTATCATTTAAACGATAACATTCTTCACATAAGCACGTTTCTTCGTTTTCGTAGTATGAGTCGCGCAATAAAATAATTTTTTTACTGGTACTATTCGTATAAATATTTTCGCAATTATCACATTTAAATAATTCATCATTTTTATTTTCGTCTGCGTAATAACTCTCAATATGATGTTCTAACTCTTTTTTTTCCCATTCTAAATATTCTTCTGCTTCTTCTAACTCTATTTCATGAATAGTTTTTAACTCTGACACATTTTCAGTTTTTATATCTTCTTCCATTTTTATTGCATTTTCTATTTCGTTATTATTTAGTTTGTCTTTTTTTATTTCACGTGGTATTTGTGGTTCATTTGTTTTTTGGATATATTTTTTTCGTGTAATAATTTCATATTTGTTACTTGAAAATTTAATATATTGAGTTCTATCTATAGTTACTATATTACAATCATTATCTACAATAGTAATAGTATAGTTCTCATCTAAATTTAAATAAGTACCATGTTCATTATAGAGTATGTATTGTACAAATTCATAAAATAATACTTCATTATTTTCCAAGTAATAATTATTATTATTGTCCAGGTGTATTTCATATGTTTTATCGTACGCACTTAATTCTACAGACATAAAATGTTTTTTGCATTTTTTGAATTCAGAGTTAGGATAATTTCGTAAATTATCAACAACAAACGCGTTATATTTTTCACTTGTTTTATCGTATTCTTTATGCAAAGCAAAATCTATGCTTTTGATTTTTTTTCTGTTTTCATTCATTTCATCAATACTATAAGATTTGCAAATAATATTGCCATTTTCACTAAAATCAAATATGGTTTGTTCAATGTGTTTGGGTAAATAAGGCAATACATATTTTTTAAACGAATATTCAAATTCCGTATACATTTTCACAAGAAAAACAAACATGAATGCTATAACCATTGTTCCTTTTTTTTTTATTTTATCGAACATATATATACGTTAAAATAAAAATATCTTTATATATTTATCTACTAAATTTATATACAATATAAGTTGTTAGATAAAATAATATTCCACCCCATAGTGTATCCATCAAAACTGCTTTCAACGACCAATTTTTGAATATAGTGTGATTTGTAGTATCGAAAACGCCATATATTATTAAACCTAATAAAAATGCATCAAAAGGCGGTCTTCTTGTACGCAAAATAAAATAATATAGTCCAAATGCTAAAAATAAATAACAAAAAAATGCCGATGTATAGCGTGCTTTAATTGGACTTCCTTGGATTGATTTCACTATATTATTATAGAATTTTGACGTTGATGTTAAATATACAGAATCTAACAAAAACATAATAATTGGAAAATAATATAAACTATTCATTAATATTGGTTGATATTATTTTTTATGCATATTGAGTTGAATCAGACGCCTCGTTTGCTACATTGTTCCAAAAATGTGAATCATCCACTATAACCTTTTGATTTGAGCGTACATAAACCACATTTCCATTATTGGACGTTTCATTAATATCTTCATCATCACCACCGGTTGCTTCTTCATCATCTTCACCTTTTTCATCTTCTTCTATTAGCTCGCTATCACGATTATCCAGTTTTAATACATATAGTAATAATATAGTCATAAATCCCATGAATAGAAAAGGAACAGCAATTATTAACCAAGAAATCCAAGATAAATTTCGAGCACATAGTAAATTTAACATTAATGTAAACACTACCATCTGAATAAATTTTACAAATGCTATATTATAGGCTCTTTTGTAAGTGTCGATTATTATTTGCGATAATGCAAAAATTAAATATATTAATGCGGGAGTACAAATATTATTTAATAGAGCCATGTATATTAAATAATGCGAAAAGAAATTATTACTAAACTTTATTCATTGTCAAAGTATGCTTCGCCATCTTTTAAATGTCCAACTTCATCACCTACTTCACCATCATCATTTTTGTACAATTTGCCATTTTCAATATCGCTTGTATAGTATGTAATATCATCAATTTCGATTTCAAATACTTCTTCTTCTTCTTCTTCTTCTTCTTCAACTTCTTCTTCTTCAACTTCTTCTTCTTCTTCAGCTTCTTCAACTTCTTCTTCTTCTTCTTCAGCTTCTTCAACTTCTTCTTCCTCAACTTCTTCTTCTTCTTCTTCTTCTTCTTCAGCTTCTTCTTCTTCAGCTTCTTCTTCTTCAGCTTCTTCTTCATTGTTTAATTTATCGATATACTCAGATGCATTATCACTTTCTTTCCACTTATTAAAACAATCTTCACATCTATCTGGTTCTCCCAAATCAATATAAATAATATATTCATCTTTGGAAATACCAATCTCTTCAAAACAATCGCCACCTTTTTTATTACAATCGTCACATTCAAATGAATTTTTATCTTCTTCCTCCTCCTCCTCCTCATCATCTTCTTCTTTTATTTTTACCACTTTAATTTCTTCCTTTTCATCATCGCTAATATCGTTCGTCAAATCGATAATTTCTTTTTTTTCTTCAATCACCAATTTGATATTTTCACTATTTTCATCAATGATTTTTTTTAATTTTCTAATCTTTTTCTTTAGTTTTTCGATTTTACGCTGTTTTTTCTCGATAATCGGTAAACCATGAATGAGTTCAATGATTTTATCATAATCTTCATATTTTGACACACGTTCTTCAACGTGTCTGTTAACATACTTTTCAATAGTTGTAGACAATGCTTTCACAAAATCATTATGATTATTCATCTCAATGTCATCGCATTTTATATCTTCTTTACTAGAATACATAAAATTATATTGGGTTATTGTTTAATTCATTTTGCTAAATACTTATTTTCTAGATTTTCTAGATTTTCTAGATTTTCTAGATTTTTTGGAACCATCTCTTTTGACGAAACCGAATTTACCTTTTTTGGTGAAGTAACCAGCTTTTTCAAGACGTTTATCTTTTTTAGCGGTGGCTGATTTTTTAGTAGATACAATGCGACCATGTTTGTTCATTTTAATATCATTTTTTTTTAATCCACCTGTTGTTTCATAAGCAGTTCCGTGCCATACTTGGGCGCGACTACCTTGAACTTGAACGTATTTTTTTCCTTTAATATGGTACATACCATCTGCTGATTTACTGAAACGTGCCATTATATAAACATCGAGAGAAAAAAATATTATACAAAGTTATTTTTTGGTGGTGCTCCAAAACCTCCAGGACCTCCTTCTTTCTGTCCATACGCATTTAATTGCATTTTTTCACGTTCTATTTTTTTTCGCGAATAACGTATTTGTTTTGCTAAAATACGTGCATTACTTAAATTATCACTATTAATTCTTGTATCTATAGCCGGAATACCACATGGATAACACTCATCATCATTTAAATTAATATTATTAAATCTACTGCGTAATGACTCAATAAACAATTCAACAAATACAGGATTGTAATTCATCTTAAAATCGTAAATAATCTGCTCTTTCACTATTTCCTCAACTGATTTATCATCTTCATATATTGAAAAATCTTTTAACGAAATAAAAGGATTTAATAAACTACCCATAGTTAATCCATTTTTTTCATCATAAACGAAACGATTACCTACTTCATTTGGTATGAAAATTAATTGAGAACCATTTAAACCTGGTGTACCGATTAATTCTATTTCGTCAGATGGCTGCAAATCATCAATGTCTTTTGAAATAAGCATACGACTTTGAAAATTAGATGCATGACTTAAATCAAAAATATATGTTTCGCCTAATTTAAAAATATCTGGTAGAAATTCTTCTTCAATCATGAATTTGGGTTTATTTTTCACATTATATATTTTTACAGGAATCATATATATTGTATAGGTTTTATACTTAAAATTGAAACATAATAAATATATTTGCATTTAATTAAATTAAGTATGTCAAACCTCGCTACTATTTACCAGAAGAAAACGGACAAACAACATATTCTCGATAACCCCGATACGTATATTGGGTCCGTTGAGAATGTGGAAGGGTGTCACTGGCTTCTAAAAGATAACAAAATTGTTCAAGAAGATATGGAATTTCTTCCCGGATTGTATAAATTGTTTGATGAAGGTATTGTAAATTGTCGCGACCACGTTATTCGTATGGACCAAAAAATTAAAGATGAACCGGATGCCAATCACCATCCTGTTATGAACATTGATATTACTATTCAAGATGATGGAACTATTTCCATGTATAATGATGGTAATGGTATTGACGTAGCTAAACATCCTGAATATGACCTTTGGATTCCAGAAATGATATTTGGACACTTGCGTACTTCCACAAATTATAACAAAGACGAAAAAAAAATCGTGGGAGGTAAAAATGGATTTGGATTTAAGCTTGTTCTCATTTGGTCTTCAATTGGTTCGATTGAAACAATTGACCATGTTAGAAAACTAAAATACACACAAAGTTTTGAAGATAATCTTAATGTTATTCATCCACCTAAAATTACAAAATGTTCAACTAAACCTTATACTCGTATTACATTCAAACCTGACTATAAACGCTTTGAAATCGATGGTCTTACCCAGCATATGCGTCAGTTGCTCGCGAAACGCGTTTACGATATTTCTGCCGTAACACGACGAACACTTAAAGTTAAACTTAATGGTGAAGTACTATCTGTTAAAACCTTCCCACAATACGTTGATTTGTATCTTACAACTTCTAAAGTGCAAGATGATACTAATCCCCGTTGGGAATATGTTGTTGGTCTTACCCCCAATGACGAATTTAACCAGGTATCATTTGTGAATGGTATATATACATCTAAAGGTGGAAAGCACGTCGATTACATTATTCAACAAATTACAAAAAAAATGATTGCCTATATTGAAAAAAAGAAAAAGATACTAGTGAATGCATCAAGCATTAAAGAACAATTATTCCTGTTTGTAAGATGTGATATTGAAAATCCTGCATTTGATAGTCAAACAAAGGATTACATGAATACACCTATTAGTAAATTTGGCTCTTCATGTGTTGTTAACGACAAATTCATTGATAAGCTCGCTAAACTTGGCGTTATGGATGCAGCTTGTGCCATTCACGAAGTCAAGGAAAATAAAGCAGCAAAGAAAAATGATGGTAATAAAACCAAATCGATTCGAGGAATCCCCAAATTGATTGATGCTAATTGGGCAGGAACACCGAAATCAAGTGATTGTACTATTATATTTTGCGAGGGTGATTCAGCTAAAGCAGGAATTGTTTCGGGGTTGTCTTCTGAAGACAGAAATATTATTGGTGTTTATCCCATGAAAGGTAAGTTATTCAATGTTCGTGGTGAACCCATTAAAAAAATTGCCGAAAATAAAGAAATTATAGAAATCAAGAAAATCCTAGGTCTTGAAACTGGCAAAAAATATACAGCAGAATCAATCAAAAAACAATTACGTTATGGTAGAATTCTTTTCATGACCGACCAAGATTTAGATGGAAGTCATATCAAAGGTCTAGGCATTAACATGTTTCAAAGCTTGTGGTCAGATTTGTCTAAGATTGAAGGATTTATGGGGTTTATGAATACACCTATTTTAAAAGCAAAGAAAGGCTCCATGGAACTATTGTTTTACAATGATGGTGAATATAACAAGTGGAAAGCGCATACTGATACAAAAGGATGGAAAATTAAATATTACAAGGGATTGGGTACCAGTACAGGTAAAGAATTTAAGGAATATTTTGAGAACAAGAAGATTGTTCTATTTCAACATAACGACGATGATTGTAGTGACGCAATCGACAAGGTCTTTAATAAGAAACGCGCAGATGACCGAAAAGATTGGTTGGGTAATTACGACCGCGAAATGTATCTGGATACAAATAATACGTCCGTATCTTATACAGATTTTATTGACCGCGAAATGATTCATTTTTCAAAATACGATTGCGATCGTTCAATCCCAAATCTAATGGATGGTTTGAAAATTAGTTTACGAAAAATTCTATTTTCAGCGTTCAAGAAGAATTTGACACAAGAAATTAAAGTAGCGCAATTTTCGGGATACGTTTCAGAACATTCCGGATATCATCATGGTGAAGCCAGCTTGAATGGTGCTATTGTTGGTATGGCACAAAATTACGTAGGTTCAAATAATATTAATCTACTTCAACCAAATGGACAATTTGGTACTCGTCTACAAGGAGGAAAAGATAGTGCTTCGGAAAGATATATCTTCACACAACTTTCACCATTAGCACGTCATATTTATCCTCAAGATGATGATGCCATATTGCGTTATTTGGATGATGATGGTTTGCCTGTTGAGCCAGTCTTTTATGCACCTATTATTCCAATGGTTCTTGTAAATGGTTCCAAAGGTATTGGTACTGGATTCTCAACTGAAATTCAATCATATTATCCACCAGTCATCATCCATTATCTAAAGCAAAAGCTTTTGAATTATGATGTATCTGGAATTAAATTCACACCCTATTTTGAAGGGTTTAATGGAAGCATTCACGAAGTAAGCAAAAATAAATATCTAGTTTGTGGAAAATACAAAGTCATTGGTCAAGATAAAATTTGCGTTACAGAATTGCCTGTTGGATATTGGACAGATGATTTTAAAGAGCATCTTGAAAATTTGGCCAGTAACGTTGATAAGAATGGAAAGAAAGTTACTCCCATCATCAAGGAAATAGATGATATGAGTAAATCAACAAATGTAAGTATTGTCATCACATTTACCCGTGATACATTGCAACATCTTGAACAAAAGACTATTGACAATGGCTGCAATAATCTTGAAAAGACATTGAAATTGTTTACTACGTTTTCAACTACGAATATGCATATGTTTGATGCGAACGAAAAACTAAAGAAATATGAAACTATTCCTGAAATTATTGATGATTATTACGTAACACGTCTTGAATTGTATCAAAAACGCAAGGATTTTATGCTAGATATTTTGAAAAAGCAGCTAAAAATATGTTCCAACAAAATGAAATACATTCAAGAACTGCTTGACGAAACACTCGATTTGCGTAAAAAATCCAAAACTACTATTGTTGAACTACTTGTATCAAAAGATTATGATATGATTGACGATGATTCCGACTACAAATATTTATTGAAAATGCCGATGGATAGTGTAAGCGAGGAAAATGTAGAAAGATTAAATGGTGAGTTTCAAGATAAGCAAAAGAAATATGCTGAACTTGAAAGTACAAGTGCTGAAGATATGTGGATGCGCGAATTGGATGTTCTAAATAGTGAATACGATAAATTCATCATTAATCATCGCAAAAACATCGAAAATGAAAATTCTGGAAAACCTTCTAAAAAAAAATCTAAATCTAAGAACTAGATACATCCAAGATGAATAATTTTATTATTATTTTCTATTTTTTTATCGGTTGGTGTAACACAACACGTTTTCAAACATCTATTTTTTATTGCTCTTCGTGTTGCTGCTGAACGCGGGACACCTACATTGCTTGTATACGTATATGGTGGGTTAATTATTGTGTTACTATAAATAATAGAATTGATTGGAATATGCTGAATGGGCATCTATATTATTACCACATAAAATTATTTACTTATTCATGCAACAAAAACACCATTTTTTAAATTTTCCATTTGTATTTTTAAACCATACCAAATTACCTTGCTGCAAATCTTTTGATTTTTCGTTTTCTTTTGTATCATGACAATTCTTACATATACTATTATTTATAGTACAACCAATACATACTACTAACTTGCATGTCGGACATTGATAATAAGGTTCGTTTGTTTTACACACGCAACATTTATATTTTTCATAGTCTTTATTTTTTCCCAACGTTTTAATTGCTCCTCTACGTTGTGATAAACGTATGTTATTTTCACTATCACTATCTTGAAGATTATTATTTTCTTCATGTGGATGTACACGCGAATGCATTATATATTAGTCACATTAAATTAACACTAATATATAATTCACATAAATAATATATTTCTCATATTTTATCTAAAACCATGGTTTAAGTTCAAGCTGCTTAGTATTTTCTTTAGACATTACTGGTCTAGCTATAGGATTAGGTAGTGTACTTATATCCTCTTTGTATTTTATGTAACCTTGTGCTTCACCATATACTTGAGGAATAGCATAATCTAAAACGTGTTGATTTAGTTTATTGATTTGCTCCTTAATATTATCTGGTAAATTATTGCTATTTTGTAAAAAAATACTTCGCATTATTGTTTTTAAACTATCTACATCTTGATATCCTACAATGTAACTATTATTTGACATTTTATATACACCTGCACGAATACCATTTTGTATTATATTTTGATTTTCAATAGAAAAGAAAGCTTTAGATAACATCGTATTATAAAATGTTCCTGTCATTGCGTCGTGAAATGATGATGATTGTGTAGGTATTTTATCCTGAAAATCCAAAGCAGATTTTCCTTCCATGACATTTATACGTCCGTTATATTGTTGTTTATCCATGTTCATTATATTTATTTTATATAAAAAAATATTCGCTAATTTATATATGGAGTTTAAGAAAACTGTATTAATCATTGCTATTGTTCTTCTTATTGGAACACTTATATTTTTAGGTTCAATGATGTCATCTAAAGCTAAAGATGCTGACTGGCCACCTAAAGTTGCTCAATGTCCCGATTTTTGGGAAGAAAAAAGTGGTGTAGACGAAAGCGGTGATTCTTTTGCTGCGTGTAATAATGTTCATAATTTAGGGAAAAACTCGTGCAAAAAAATAATGAATTTTTCTTCAGATATGTGGAATGGAAGTGAAGGGGATTGTAGAAAATCTAAATGGGCTAAAGAATGTGACCTAACATGGGATGGTATTACTAACAAACAAGTGTGTGTTAGTGACGCTGCTGCTTCTAGTAGTGATAGTAGTAGTTAGAAGTGTAAATAAATCACTGAGATATATTATTTCATTTAAATATACATAAAAAAATGTAATAGTTTTATAATATGATTGATTATAATACTATTTTGAACAGAAATCATACCTATAACAATATTAAAGAAGAGCTAGAATTATTTGAAAACGAAAAAAATAATATAACTCAAAAACGTGGTTTTTATATTTATGGTGATTCGGGTATAGGTAAAACCAAATTTGTTGAATCTTTATTGGAAGATAATGATTATTTTCTTGTTAAATTTAATGCAGGTGATGTTCGAAACAAAAGTATAATCGATAATATTACGAAACAAAATATGAATGATACCAGTGTAATTGACATGTTCCACAAGAGAAAACGTAAGATCGCCATTATTATGGATGAAATAGATGGTATGAATAGTGGCGATAAAGGAGGTATTAATTCGTTAATTAAATTAATTCGACCTAAAAAGACGAAAAAACAAAAAGAAGAAATCACTACTAATATTCCTGTTTTCTGT
>JGI20160J14292_10003112_pt1 | contig 12800 bp, 18 predicted proteins | sample COG_10_FD_14292 | JGI IMG/M metagenome (IMG submission 14292) | reverse complement strand
GAATTCCACGGAGACAATACAATTATGTTTCGGGAAAAACGCCGGAAAGTCGTGGAGATTCTGAAAGCCATCGGGGATACTCATATCACATTCCAAGAATACGATGCGAAAGCACTAGAATCGATATATGAAGTCTACAACTGCCAAGGGAATTGCAAATCGAAAAAGTATTGTCTGTACCGAGAAGAAGATGGTCAGTGTGTGTTGTTGATTCCGGACAAGCATTTGGTCAGTGGCCAGAGTAATGATCGTGTATATTATACACGGTTAGCAGACGAGTTATTGAGACATAAACGAGTACATTTGTTCATGTTTTATCCAGATTCATATTTGAATATATCCAATAGCGACATGAAACTGATCGCAAACGAGTTCGTGATTACCGATTATGAATTCCGAAACGATTACTTCAAAGATCTGGAAGCCTATCCTTTGAAACATTATGCACGAGACACTACATACGAAACCGCTGTACCTACTACAAGGCCATACCCAAGTAAAGCCAATTGGATCGAGGAATTCGAGAAAGCGGATAAGGATTTACGACCGCTCTGAAGAAACGATTTGTTTGATTTGTGGATCTTTTTCGGAAAAGCATAACACCTCCTTCTCAAAATCGAATACCCATTGCATCCATGTATGTTTGTTGTCGTAAAAGATATCCAGCAATTTCCCCAAGTCCCTTTCCATGTATTTGTATTGTTTGTTTTTGTAGAATATCACCTCCACAATTGGTGGAAAAGACATATCTGATTTATGTGGCAAAATAGGCATTTGTCTATACAATAAGATGTATAGAAAAAAATGTATAATCCGATATGTGATACGATATGTTATAAAATAGGTTATAACATATAATAAGAGGTTGATCCCTTACAACGGATCTGGACTGTGAATATCGAGTTTTTGTAAATCGCCAATGAGTATTTTTTTGATCCATGTGATTCTTCCATTTGCACCATACATACTATTATTCCCTAGCCGAGTGGATACGATATCGCCATCACAAATGCATAGTTGTCTTTCCACGGCTTCTTCCTGTGTATTGTATATTCCGTCTATTAACACATGTGCATATTGGCCTAGTTCTGGCATATAGGATACTACAATAAATAAGTGCATTGTAGTTTGTCTCGTGTTGTGTTATATTATATTATAGTGTTTGTCTCGTGTTGTGTTTATTAGGATTGTTTATGATATTCGCATAAAAAAGGGTTAGGGTTAGGAGTTGAGGATTAGGTAAGGATTGAGGATTGGAGTGTCATTTTTTTTTGGTATATTTTATTTTTATCAAGCGCAAATACAAATTCTATCATTTATAGCTCCACGATTATAGCGATATCTATGATCGATCATTTCCACGTTGGAAACATCCCATTGTGAAATATTTCCACGGAATGCTGCATCTTTGAACATAGTGAACATATGGTTTACCTTATAGACATTCCACCGAGAAATGTCGCCATTGAATACGGACTTTTGAAACATATCAGTCATTGACTTTACATTGGAAACGTCCCATTGCGAAATGTCGCCCTGGAAAGCAGACTCTTCAAACATACATTCCATATCTTCAGCATTAGAAACATTCCACTGCGAGATATCTCCATCGAATGATGATTGATAAAACATAGAATAGAAACAGTTTACATTAGAAACATCCCATCGTGAGATATCTCCATTGAAGGATGATCTCGCAAACATTAGCCCCATATCAGTAACATTAGAAACATCCCATCGCGAGATATCTCCATTGAATTCTGTTTGGTGAAACAACTCATTCATATCTTCAATCTTAGAAATATCCCAGAAACTGCTATGTCCGTATTTGTAGAACATATCCATATTTGTTTCCTGAAACTCTCGGATTTGTTGCCACAAATCGTCTTTTGTAAGTGGGTTAAGCCGTTCAGATAATCTATAAAATTCTTCAAACTCATAAACTACATCTACATTGTCGAAGATTTCTACAATTTTATCCACGATAGGATCAACATTTATAACCATGATGTAATTTGCGATTCTTATTATATCATAGTAGTTTGTTTTTGTAATATTTTTAGTGATAAGGTCTTGTAAGGTAACCGAACCAAAAGATACAGTGTTTGGTATAATCACTTGTTCATCTTCACCAAAGTCTTCCACGTTCTCATCCACCCATTCCGAACGAACCCATGAGTCTTGTAATTGCTTATATGTTGTCATAGTTCTTTTATTTCATAACTATGGTATATTTTTTTTCTCGTCAATTTTTTACTATATTTTCCACATAAAATATATGTGGGAAATAATTCCGAACAATCGGAATTGAACCGATGACCGCTCGATTTATGTGTTTGATTCTGTAAAATCAATTTAACTACTACAGTCAAGCGCTCTACCAACTGAGCTATGTTCGGATATGGAGGTCTTACTGGGAATTGAACCCAGATTGGCGGATTCAAAGTCCGCAGTCGTAACCATTGGACCATAAGACCCATTGATGGTTGTTTTTTTCTTTTTTTCTGTTTTGTGCTTTTTTTTATAATGGGTTTCATGATTTGTGTTTTTTATTGGTTTTTATTGTGTTTAATTTTATGTGTTTTTCTGTTTCATGTTTTGTGCTTTTTTATGGGTTTCATGTTTTGTGCTTTTTATTTGTTTTTTGTTTTATTATTTATGCCTCCTTGCGGAAGTGCTTCTTAAGGTACTTCTGAAGGTTGAAGTAGGTAAGCTCCTCCTTGGAAGAGTCAGTACCCAAAAGCTTCTGAAGCTTGGAGTCAGGCTTGATCACTCTACGGTTACCCTCCTTCTGAAGGTTGTTTGACTTTACGTACTCGTGGATAAGCTTACTTACCTCAGTACGGGCCATAAGGGTATCCTTGTCCTTTCCAAAGAAAGCGGCAAGCTCATCACTGATCAAAGTTGGCTTCTCGAAACCAGAAAGACCGTTGGAAGCCTTCTTCTTCTTGGAAGACTTGGCTGCCTCCTTCATAAGACGGGTGGTCAACTTATCAATGTTCTTCATGTTTACTTTAAGGGATGAAATGGTGTTCATGATAAGCTGGAAGTTGGTGTGGGCCTGGTTCTTCTCCTCAAGAAGCTGAGAAGCAACAGATGACTTGTCAGCAACTTCGGGAACAGCCTCGACAACGGGTTCGACAGGAGCAGGTTCTGCCTTCTTGGCAACTGGCTTCTTTGCGGGAGTCTTCTTGGCATCAACGGGAGCAGGAGCGGGTGTGGTTGTTTTCGTAGCACGTACCATTTTATTATACACGTAGTAAAGGCTATTGTTTATATTGTTTTTTTGGACAATATAACTTTTTAAAGTGAAACCGGTAGTCGGTAACAAAAATGTCTAAAGTTTTCTGATATTTTACACGAACGAATCGAAAATTAATTGTATTATATATCAGATATGTTATCAGATATGACACACAAAAATGGCTCTGCCCCGGGTATATAAAATTGATTCACTAATTAATTAAAAAATTGATATAAAGAAATCCTGTATATATAACATATAATTAGTTAATTGATTAGTTAAAGATGTCCAAATCACCAATCGTTCTTAACATGTCTGAGTTCTCTCCTAGCGCAATCCGCTACATGCAACCTCGGGTCAATGACAGAGGAGGCAAATCTGTCACTGTGATTAGCACACAAAGCAATCGTGGATTATTTGTCACATTGCCTCTAATGCTAACATGGGGTATTTCCGATTACATCGATGAAAAGGGTGAATCCGATGGCAAGTACACGATTTCTCTACAATTCCCAAGAGAATCCGATATAACAAAGGAAACAGAAAGTGCATTGCAAAAGTTAAAGGATTTTGAGAACAAGATCATCGATGATGCAGTCACCAATTCCACTGCTTGGTTCGGAAAGAAAGCCTCTCGTGAAATCGTCGCAGATAGATACTTTCCTTTCTTGAAATACAAGAAGGACAAGGATAGCGGTGAAATAGATTACAATTCACCTCCTACTTTACGTCCTAAAGTACCATGTTATGATGGAGATTGGAAATCAGAGATATTTGATCCAAAGGGAACGTTGCTATTTCCTTGCGATACAGAAGGAAGTACTCCAATGGATTTTATCAGCAAAGGTAGTCATGTTGCATGTGTTGTACAGTGCGGTGGACTTTGGTTTGGTGGAAAAGGTTGGGGATTGATTTGGAAGCTACAACAAGCAGTGGTCAAGCCAAAAGTAATGGATACAGTATTCGGCAAGGGATTATGTCAAATCACCCTTTCTGCAGAAGAAGAGGAAGCCATTTACAAAGAACCCGAAGAACCAGTTGTAGAAGATGCTGCTACACCGGTCAATACAGAGGTAGTTGACAGTGACGATGAAGGTGCTTCTGAAGAACCAGTTCCAGTAGAAGAACCAGTTGTAGAACCAGAACCAGAACCAGTAGTAGAACCAGAACCAGTAGTTGCTCCTCCAAAGAAGAAAGTAGTAAAAAAGACAGTCAAGAAAGCTACCGCATAAACACTACACATATGAAAGCAACAAGAACAGCTATTTCGATTTTTTATTTACATTCAAACTAANAACACAACATAAACTATAAAACATAAAACATAAAACATAAAACACAAACCACAAACCATAATTCATAATTAAAAAACAAACTTTACTTATGAATAAATTGTAATTACCATCTTCGCATCATTGTTACATATGCAGAGTTGTTATATCCACCATACGTGACATCATTGTAATTTTGGTTGTATGCCGCTTGACGCTTGTACTTGATATATTCGGATGCATCGGGAACGTATTTCACATTGGTGTTGGATGCGGGAACACCAGAACCATCACAATTGGAAAGCATTGATCCAAACCGTCGTCCAATTCCAGGTTTCATTGCATTAGATGGATTTGCTCCACCACATACATAGTCTTTACGAGACAAAAAGTCACCAGAGTTCATGACTGCACGAAAAGGGCCAATTGCTCTTTTTTTACCATTGTATTCCCCTGTTGCATATGCTGTGTTCCATACTTTTCGCAATTCCCTTCGCATGATCGGCATCGAATTATCTTTATAGTTGAGTACTGTTTGCTTAGGAGAAATTCCCTTGAAAGAAGTATCGGGATTTCCACCGCCTAAAGATGAATGTACCATTTTCAATATATAATATACACCAGGATATTTTTTTGTTGTGTTGTTGTTTTGTGGTGTGTTCGATTTGCTTCTATTTTTCGTATGTATACATATATACACACGAAATGGACGACATGGACAAATTCACATTAGAATGCTTTGTAAATAAACAAACGTACAAAAAATATTTAGCTAAACATGATCCTGGGTTATTCGAAGAAACACAAGGATTATACGACAAAATACAATTACATCAAACAGATATCATGCATATCACAGAACAAATGTTGTTAGAACCAGATTCTGAGACATATAACAAGACTTTACGTGATAGTTTTGAATCGTATATGAAGTCGCTTTTGTATCATCTCGAAGTAGAGTGTTCTGCTACAAAACATTCGGGAGAAATCTATGACGAAAATGAAACGGATGAGATGCTGATTGATGTCCCTCTAGATGAACCTTCTTCTACTACAAATCATGTAGCCAATCATTTCTCTTTTTTGTCTCAAAAACCTGAAAACCCGATTGAATACTGGAAAAAGTATGCGGTGAAGAAGAAAAGATAGATTTACCGAAGGTTCTACCGAAGGTTCTACCGAAGGTTACCAATAGTCTTATCCAACACTGTTTCCGATGTTTCCAACGCCCCTTCCATCCATCCTTGATTCGTAGAATAGTTTTCCCCACAAACATACAAAGGACAATCCATCGGTTGAATCATCTTCCGTGCAATTTCGTGGCTTTTTATATTCGGTCTCCAATACGCTGTCCCTAGATCCCAATAACATTTTTTCGTGTATATCGGGCGAGCGATCTCAAAATCAAACGTTTGATGTATATATGTTTTCAACCGCTTGATCATCGTTGTCTCGTCTTTGTCTTTCCAAAACCGTGCATATTTCCCATCCGTATAAGATATCATGATTAATCCTTTGTCTCGATCTATGGGAATCACATACCGTAATGCATTATTGGTGGTAGCTTTCGGAATATGTTTAAACCATATATTATTCGGATCAAACTGTGCATAAATACGGCATAAGGTCTTACATCCAATTGTGTTTGTCAAAGAACGAATGGGTTTGAAAAACGGAATCGATTCCAATGCAGGACGAGGCAATGCAGCTACACATTGATGTGCTTTGTATAATTTGGATTCGTTTGATTCGTTCACACTGATTTCAAATTGATTTGTGGTTTGATCATATGTAATTTGAGACACTGACATGTTTTTCTTACAAACATTTCGTCCTAGTTTTTGAACAAGTTTATCTGTGATTTGACTCATTCCACCTTGCAACACGAAAAACGTATGTCTCGTATGCATGCCTTTATCAAATAATTTTACTGCATCAAATGCATTCATTTCCATAAGTTGTTCATAATACCCAAACGCATCTTCTAAAAACCGGCTATCTTCTTTGGACAATCGTTTCCGTGCATATTGGATGAAGGTTTGTTCGCGCAATGTTTGTCTCGGTGTTTTCTTGGCTTCTTGTAAGACCGGTGTCATGATTTGAAAAGGATCTTTGTCGAAATATTTGGCGGGATATGGTCCAGATGGAACAAAATGCAAGTCACTTGGTATAGGTGCGATCTTCGATTTTAATCCGAGTTCATCTATCAGTTTATGTACCCGTGTATGTGTCTCGTTAAAGCGTCCTGCACCTGCTTCAAACACGAGATCTTTGTGGTGTACAGTATAAATGCGCCCACCGAAATAATCGTTTTTTTCTAAAAGCAAAAGACTCAGTTTAGGATTCTTTTGTTGTAATTTGTATGCAGTATAAAGCCCAGCGATTCCTCCGCCGAGTATAATCACATCATAGACCATAAGGACACTAGATATAAAATATGTATATATAATATATATTATATAGACGTATGAAAGATCACAACACACAGAAATACAAACGAAGGAATCCCATTATGTATGATCAGAAAAAGAAAACAAGACGAATATATGGAGGAGCTAACCCACAGAAAAAAGTATCCATGAAATCTTTGTCTCGTAAAGTAAAAAAAGAAGCATGTAGTCCTTATGCCAAAAAAAAGAACAGTATAAAAGACTCGTGTTTTACAGATGGAAATTTAGTCGATTTGAAAAACACATATAACTTGAAACACCCCAATAGCCAAATCAAATCCAATCATCCGGTACAAATATGGAAACAGTTGGCTGCGAAAACAAAGAAACAATATGAATGCGACAAAGAATCGTGTTGGGTCAATCACTTGACGGATTCCACCAACAAAACGAAATTGAAAACATTGTTATTTGCACCACCTCAACCAGAAGAGTGGAAAAAGAACCCGATTACATGGTTGTCGAACTATGATATATTGCATGTATTGAGACAATACGAGAAATCATATCCTCAATTCTATTTCATCGGTCCATCCCCAATTGATTACAATCACAAAGATGACGTCGGTGTTTGCGTGTGTCCTAATTTGTGTACATTCGATTTACAAAAACAGTATGATGCAGGGAAACGGAAAATCGGGGTCATTTTCAATCTAGATCCACATAACAAAGGTGGTTCGCATTGGGTGTCTCTTTTTATCGATCTGGAAGACCATTTTGTATTTTATTTTGACAGCACATCTGATCCCATCCCGAAATTGATCAAAGGATTTGCGTCCACTGTTTTGGAACAAGGGAAACAGATGACTCCTACTGTCAATCTGGCATTCCATCAAAACAACAAAATCGAACATCAAATGCAAAATACAGAGTGTGGTATGTATAGTTTGTTTTTCATTATTACATTGTTGATCCGCGAGAAGGATGGGAAACAACTAGATCGCAACGACATTTTCAAATTGTTTAAAGGGGGGAAACGAATTAAGGATAAAGAAATGGTGAAATTACGAGGCGTGTTTTTTAATAAGACATTGGAAGGGGGAAATGGGATAAAAGGGGGAAAGGACATAAAAGAGACAGAACGTAAACAATAACAAAATCACGATCGTTTTTGTTTCCCAAAATAGAAAAAGTAAACAACGGTCAAATTATAGATCACAAACAGCAATGTCGCCAATGCCAATCCCCAGTTCAATGTCAACAATCCGACCAAACAATAGACTGCGTTCAACAAAGTCATCAAAAAGATAAACGGCATGGAAAACGATTGAGCGGATTGGGTTTGAAACAAACTCATCATTTGTACTACTACAGAAAATCCATTGGTAACTACCGAAATCCATCCCCAGTTCTTCGCGTTTATTCCTAAAAAGGTCTTGTCTATAGAATTATCCGTTTCTCCTTGTTCTGCTTGTTCTAAGTTGATTTCTTTGTCGTCGATCTTGAAGCTGTACAACAACACAAAAACTCCAATGATTCCTACAAGCGTAGATGCGTAGATGTATTTAGAATCCATATGATTTGTATGTTTTATAATATGATGGGATAAAATGTCTCAGCATATTATAATTATAATTATTTGTAGTCTTCGATGTTTGGTTTTGAGACATACGACGATTTTCGCAAATATATCATGTACGTGAAATATTTCGATTTACCGATCATGGGCAAACTCAGTATTATAGATACTGTCTCGTTTTTAGTGAATTTGTTGGTATTCCCAGCCATTTTATTCCAGATGTCTAAAACGTGGGAAATCAAAGAAACAACCGATTTCAATCCAGGATTTTTGTTGTTGCAATTGTTCGGTGGTGCGCCAGAAGGAATGATTGGATTCGGGATTGGCTATTTGGATAACAATTACCAGATGATGGCCATCGGATTGTATGCAATGTTATACAATGCATATATGTTGTTCTTTAGATGCTTTGGAAAAGGAGGATTGATCAAGAGCTTGTTTTGAGACAAAACAGGAAACTTGAAACTGGAAACTGGACATCTAAAATTCACTCATAATATGAATACTTTGTGTAGCAACATAAAAACATCCAGCAAACAAAGCACTTTTGAACATCAGTCCATACATATTGAAATTCCCGTCCATATCGTGTAACGCCAAAAACGACATATGTTTGAAAATCAAATTATTCACGATGGGCATGTGGAATATGAAAAACAAAAACGCCACTAAAATAGGTATTTGTCCTTCTTCGACAAGTGTATCGAATCGAGACTGTTTCGCTTTTTCTTCGTCGTGTTTTGATATTTTCTTCTCGGTTGCTTCCTCAAATTGTCTCACATAATCAGTGGTCCGTTTCACCGATTCTGGAACAGGTGGAATATAATTGGCTTGGATTTGTTCATCGTGGGTATATTGTGTCTGATCCATCGGTATGTCTCGTGCGGGTAATCCTTGATGTATAGGTGGTTGATACGATTGATTTTGTTGCATTTGAGGCATTTGTTGCATTTGTTGCATTTGAGACATTCCTTGATCGAAATGTTGTTCTGATGGTTTCGGGATATTGGGAACAGATGGGGGCGGGTGTCCATACGGGTTTGGATGCATATCCATAGGCGCATACGTATTTCCAAATGCTTGAGCGTTTTGTTTTTGTCCTTGTTGTGTTTGAACTGGTCCTTGTTGCATAGTGATATTTTCCGGCAAATCCATGATTCGGGTGGTGTCTGACATCTTTATATACATAAATTGGAATATCTAAAGATGTGTATAATAACGAATTTTGATCAACGAGTCTTTGTGATTTATGACATAATGAGACATAAAAACAACGATACGGCTACAAAAACCATTATATTTTCTACTGGCATTGACGGTGGCTTTGAAACAACATCATCTATTTTGTCTCTGATGTCCATATCCATATCCATGTCCATGTCCGCATATATAGATCTTACAAATTCTTCTTTTTCTACTTTTGCTACAATTCCTTCGTAAGTACGACGATGCAAGTATGCAATATAATCCATTGGTAATTCCAATAATTCATATTCTCTTTGTAATCGCAATTCTTCGGGGATAGACCACTTATGCCCATGACGTCTTGCAACATATGTCACGACCATTTCACTTTCGCTTTCACTTTTGTTTTGTAACATCCGTTTTAGTATGGTAACCGTTTGTGTTTAAATACGTTTCACAAATGATTAGAACCCGAAAAACGACGATGACTCTTTTTCATCTTCTTGTTTGGTCAGCGATTTTGCTTGCGAATCATTCACATGCACCGTCTTTTTCAATGGATCGCATTTCGTGGGGAACAATTCGTATTTGTAGCAATATTCACCAAATTGATACGTTTTTCCGTCTACTTCACTAATAACTGGTCCGTTAAATTTAATACAATTCTTGTCTTTACAAACTTTGCGAAATAAAGTTGCTAAACCTAAACCCAATAAAATAGAAATGAAAAGTTGTCCTGTCTCTGTATTTAATAGTCTGGATGAATTCGTCATATTTGTCTCGTTCTATATGTAATAACTATATATTTTTAGGAAGTCTGTATAGGAGTCTTGAATATAGAAGATTTGTCTGATGGACATTGTGTTTTTGTCTGTTTAAATGCGAAACAATTGTCTGCATTGTCTACGTATTGAATGTGATCAATATTGTCAGGGGATGGATATACCATGATTTGTTTCTCATCTGGCATGGTAGTGTAAACGAAAAAGACACCAATCGCAAAACTTAGAACAAAGGCTAAAATATTGATCTTAAACATTATACATTTTACACATAAATTATTTTGCAGAAAAAAGATTTAAAGCGAACAGAAGAATATAAAATGGAAACTTGTTTTTGTTCCGCATCTCTAAACGAAACACAAAAACAGCACCCGCCTCTATAGCTCAGATGGCTAGAGCATATGCCTTGTAAGCGTAAGGTCATGAGTTCAATTCTCATTAGAGGCTTATCCTTTTTCTCTTTTTCCTCAGTTACAAAAGAGAAAAACTTTAGAAAATCATTTGTGTATTTAGTATATAATGTTTCAATTTGATTATAAACGGTTGTACCAAAATTTTGTACCACAAAACATCCCGAGTAAAATGGTCGGATATTCTGTCGGAGGTGTACCTGTAATTACATATGTTTTAATTGGATTTACAACCGCCATGTTGGCCGCAGTCCAATATTTAGACAACGACGAGAAACCCGAGAAAGAACAAACGGAAGGAGAAAACAAAGAAGAAAAGGAAGACGAAGAAGAAGAAGACGAAGACGAAAAAGAGGAACAAGAAGAGAAAGAAGAAGAAGAAAAACAAGAGGAGGAGGAAAAACAAGAGGAAAAACAAGAGGAAAAAGAGAAACAAGAGGAACAGGAAGAGGCGGAAAAAGAAGAAGAAGAAACAGAGAAACAGGAAGGCGGAAAACGCAAAAAGAAACAGACCAAAACGAAACAGAGCAAGAAGAAACAAAGCAAAAAGAAACAAAGCAAAAAGAAACAAACCAAAAAGAAACAAACCAAAAAGAAACAAAGCAAATCAAAATGAATATAAAATATATATGAAAGATCAACTTATTTTAGATACTGCGAAACTCAGTTTAGTCGTACAAGCGTTGACGGGTATCGTCGGAATACAAGGTCTCATGACAGATATTCCCGAGAAGCATCACATACTGAAAGACATTTTGGCTTTAGAAACCGTCGTACAGTTCATTGAATTTGCCTACTATATTTGGCTCATTTATTGTTTCAAACAACTTACATATGATATCACATTTACACGGTATTTCGATTGGTTTCTCTCTACCCCTATCATGCTTGTAAGTACCATCTTGTTTTTAGAATACAACACGAAATTAGACCAAAGTGATTCAGACAAATCCGAAATAGTACAGGTATCGGATATTCTATACAACAATGTCTCCATCATCAGTTTGATTTTGTTGGCGAATTTTGGTATGTTATTGACTGGTTTCTTAGGAGAACGTGGTATTTTGTCTCGAAATATGGGGTTTGTATTGGGTACGATTTCGTTTTGCTATTCGTTTTATTTGTTGTATGATCGATTTGTAGGAATCAATCTCACAAACCAGTATTTGTTTTGGTTCATGTACATCGTTTGGTCGTTTTATGGAATTGCGTACTTGTTTCCGTATCAAACCAAAAATATCGCATACAATATACTTGATGTTGTGTCGAAGAATTTCTATGGTCTCTTCTTGTTCTGGCAAATTATGAAATTGTCGGAATCCGCTGTATAGTGAAAGTTTCATATGATATAATGATATCATCATATGAACCATTTAAGGCAATACCTTTTTACTACATGTATCAAACAATGTTTTAATTTCATTTGTATCTGTTCCTAAGACCACTTGGTCGGGTACATAACTGACATTGTCTTGGTAATAAGCCAAGATCGCGGGAATTCCACTGACGAGTTTCTTGCTTTTCAAAAACGCATAGGCATCAAATGCTTCGTCTATGTCGATGGTGATACAACGTATATTTTCTGGCATCATTGCCATGTTCTGTTTTACGAATTCCTCTATTTTCTTACAAGGACCACACCACTCTGCCCCATATTTGATGATAATGACTCCTGGATTCCCGGTTTTTAATAATTCCATCATTTCGTCACGAGTTGAAAATATGTCTTGTTCGATCATGTTTATACATGTTATGTAGATGCGTGTTTATATACCTTTTACATCAGAAATAGTGATCGTTTGTGGTCCATTGTACGATATCTATACTACATAAATATAGACTGGTGTTCTGTCAAAGTTAGACGTGTTCATGTTAGAGAGGGGCGAAAAATTCCCGCAATTTTTGAGTTTTTACGATTTTGACAAACCCTTTTCACTTT
>JGI20160J14292_10003111_pt1 | contig 12802 bp, 12 predicted proteins | sample COG_10_FD_14292 | JGI IMG/M metagenome (IMG submission 14292) | reverse complement strand
CCCAACTTAGTTAGACGCCTTTCAAAATTCAATAATCGAAATGCTAGCTATTTAGCATAACTGGCATAACCAGCATTAGCAGTTGTTCTCCTTCAATAACAGTTTCTCCCGGATAAAGAATACCTGCACGATTAGGTTCAGACATTTCCAAGATTACCTCTTCAGTTTCAACGTTATTCAACATTTCCATTAGGAAACGTGAATTAAAACCAATTGACATGTCATCGCCTTTATAGCTACACGTCAATCGCTCATCTGCGTTGTTTGAGAAATCTGGGTCTTCTGCAGAAATGTGCAATTCACTGCCAGCAATTTTCAATCTAACCTGATGTGTTGTTTTATTCGAGAAATAAGAAACACGCTTAACCGAATTCAAAAACTGACTTCGGTTTACAGTCAGAACGTTAGGGTTTTCTTTAGGAATTACCGCATCGTAGTTTGGATATCTGCCATCAATTAATCGGCAAACAAGTGTCACATCTCCAAAGGAAAACTTCGCGTTGGTGTCGTTGTAATCAACTGTCACTTCAGCCTCTTCTGTAGCAAGTACGTTCTTTAAAAGATTGAGCGGCTTTTTAGGCATAATGAAGGTTGCGCTAGCATCTGCTTTAGCATCCGTTCTCGTGTACTTTACCAATTTGTGCGCGTCTGTAGACACAAACGTTACGTTATCTGAAGCAAGCTCGAAATACACACCGGACATAACCGGTCTGAGTTCGTCATTTCCAGCAGCAAAAATGGTTTTGCCAATTGCTCTTGCAAGCAAATCTGAAGCAACAGTTACTGAAGCAGCAGCCTCCAGTTCTGGCGCTTTCGGGAATTCTGAACCGTTCAATCCAGCTACGTTGTACTCTCCATATTCAGAGGTAAACCGAACCGCGTGCGTGTCCTTGTTTACAGAAAAGGTAATAGGAGTATCTGGGAAGCTTTTAAGCAAATCCAGTAGAATTCGTGCTGGAATTGCCACCAAACCTTTCTCTTTTGAAGTTACTTCAAACGAAGTGGTCATGGTGGTTTCAAGATCCGAACCTGAAACTGTCAGTTCATTTTCCCCAATATCAAACAAGAAATTGTCTAGAATAGGAAGTGTGTTGTTTGTGCTAACAACACCACTTATGGCCTGTAAATTTTTCAGCAATAATTGGCTGGAAACAATGAATTTCATCTGTGATTTTTTCGATTGGGCTACAAATATAGACGAATGCAGTTCTTACGTTGATGACTGTTGAAAACTATGAATTAGTTGTCTCTCCGTAGACGTGGGTCAATCTCCAACGCTTCTAGCGGAACTGTGAGTCTGTCGAAAGTGAAATACTGAATAAGTACGACTTCTGTATCATCTCCATTGAGTATTCCATGCATGCGGTCAAGATCCCATTCTATTTTGTTTCCGTCAACATCAAATTCATCAGGGTCTGCTAAAACTCTAAAAGAAGTGACTGAATTTGTTTTGCCATTTCTATCAGTCACGGAAATGGTAAAATACGGTGGGGAATTTACAATACTGTCTACACGAGCAGCATCATAAGATTGAATCCCTTCAAATCGAATGTTGCGGTAATTAAGCATGTGTCGTTTTACAAAAACGGTGTCCATATTAGTTACTAGCTCCTCTTTTTGCGAATTCTTGAATAGTTGAACGACCCGATTTTCTGAATGTGTTATCCTAAACGACTTTTCTGGTGTGTCATGCAACTCAACTTTCACTTCAGCAATTTGTGGAAGAGAATAGGAAAATATTTCGCTGTCTCGCCATTCTAATATTCTGGTCATGTATCTGCTGGACAAATACCCTACGAAACCGGGAATATGACAAACAAACGGTGTGCTGGAACCTTCAATTAACATGTAGGTTCCTTGATTGTCTTGGGTTGCATCGCCAACGTAATAGGTTTTAACTTTTTCGTCTCCAGTGTAGATTTCCACCTTGGTAGATTTTCCCGCCAATAACCTTACAATATTGTCGTGGGCCGTTTTGGCAACTGGCGCTTTCATCTCCACTCGTTTTATGGTTTTAAGCAGAATATCTACAGCATCTTTTCTGGCCTTATGAGTCTTGTTTACAGTCCATTCTTTTTCATTCTGTCTTTCTAATAGAATGGTTTGTCCAGACTTATCGGCCAAAAATATTCTGGTAACTGAGGCTGTGTCTTTTACCGCAAAATTGTGCAGCTCAGGTTTAATTGTTCCTGTTCCGCGTTGCTGATAAACAAATAAGGCAATGGCACCTAACACCAACAGAATAACGAGACCTATTAGATTTTTCTTCATGTTTAAGCGTATCGTTTTTTACGGAGATAGGCGTTAATGAACCCAAATAGCAAAACCAAACCAATAGGAATTGCCACATTTATTATCTGCCATTTAGTTCTTTCTGCTTCAGCCTTTTTTCTATCGAGCAATCTTATTTCCAATGATCTAGAGCGGATGGTAGTCAAACTAATATCATCACACAAATAATTGATGGCATTGAGCAAAAATGTTTTGTTCCCGAATTGCTGTTGCGTGTATTGGTCAAAGCCAGTTGGCAAATACGTTCCATCTGGATTAATGTGATTACGCATGATGTCCCCATCAGAAACTACAATCATTTTTGTGGGTCTTCCATCTTCTCTAAACTGTATATCTCTACTTTCCTTAATTCCTGTGGTTAGCCTGTTCTTGAAAACGCTTTCAAATTTCCCCTCTAGCAATACGGCTACTGGCAGGTAGCGTCTGTTGAATTGTGCTGGCTTTGGTTCTTCCACCATAACATCCGACCTTACTTGAGTTGGAGTTCTTAACGCCCGCGTCTTATCCGAAGTAGAAAGTAGCACTGTTTTCTTGATGTTTTTCGCGCCAACAGTATCTATGCTCGAAGTAAATTCGAGTTTAATTCCGTTAAGATTACGAACAATTGGATGCTCGCTTGTTGGAATTACAATTGGGAAGAAAACCCACGGTTGTAATGCCCACTGAAGCTGGTCGCCAACATAACCAGATGGTCCAGGAATGGCGGCACATCTTACATCCTGAATCAGGTCTGTGTTTACACGAACTCCATACTTAAACAGCATGTCTTCCAAGTTGGTCGATTGAGGAATAGCCAGTGTAGAAGGCGCGTATCTCAAACTATCCATATTGCAGAAAACCGATTCTATTAACCACAATATCCGACCGCCATACATAACGTATTGGTCAATCATAAACTTGTCTTCCTCAGAAAAAGCAGTGTCCGGTTTAGCAATGATGATTGCCTTATATTTTGGAAAGATGACGGCTCCAGAATCTCCATCCGCACGTGTTACCAAGCTGTTTAATTTGCCGTTTATGATAACTCTCTCCAAACGATAATATTCTGATAAGGACTTTGCCATATCGGCTACTTGCCGATTGCTTAACTCGCCATGACCTTCTATAAAACCAACACTTTCAGTTCTAGCAGATGTGACTTTTCTAATGGCATTGGTAATCTCGTATTCTAGGTCTTCAGTTGAGCTGTTTAGCATTTGCTCAGGTGCAGCACCCATCTGACTTTTGAGTAATTGAAGAGCTGTTTCTTCGCCCTTATAAGTCATAATAGCACCAGGGAATATCAGCTTTTGCTCAACGCCATCTTCAGATTTAATCTGAATATTGGTTGGCATCAACCCTTGTTTCGCTAATTGGCGATACAGTTCGTTCCTGCTTTTTTCGTCAGGTTGGTTACTAGGATTGATGAATTCGTACTCAATATTGTTGTTCGAATACGCTCGAAATTCATCTAGCATTTCGCGCGTTCTATCACGAAGTCTTCTGAATCCAGCAGGCAATTCGCCATCTAAATAGACTTTCAAATAGATAACGTCATTCATCCCTTCCAGCAGTTCTTTCGAAGTTTCGGAAAGCGTGTAGCGCTTCTCGGTAGTAAGGTCGAAACGTGTGAAGAAAAAGCCGCTTAGGATATTAAGTGTAATGACAATTCCCATCACCACTACCAACTGGATTATATCTCTGATAGAAGTCTTCATTACCACTTTCTGCTTTCTAAAACGGTTCGTGTTAGTGCAATGAAAACTGCAATGAGGCTGAGTAGATATACGACATCTCTTGTGTCAATAACACCACGACTTAAGCTGCTGTAATGACTGTTTATCCCAATGCCGAGAAGAATATGGTCCCAAGTTCCTAGGAACTGAAATGAGGCTACAGTTTCAAGACCAATCCATAATCCCCAACTGAGAAATACGGCAAGAATAAAACTGATGATTTGGTTGTTCGAAACTGCAGAACTGAATATGCCAATGCTTACAAATGAAGCTCCTAACAAGAGTAATCCGATATAAGAACCCCAAACGCTACCTGTATCAATATTTCCAATGGGATTTCCGAGCTGATAAACGGACATGAAATAGACTAGAGTAGGGAGTAGGGCGAAAACAACCAAAGTAAAACCCCCGAAGTATTTTGCCAGAATGATTGATAAATCGGTAAGCGGACGGGTGTGTAGAAGCTCTATCGTACCGCTACTTTTTTCATCAGCAAAACTGCGCATGGTAATGGCCGGAATGAGGAAGAGAAAAAGCCAAGGAGCAACGGTAAAAAGTGTACTTAAATCGGCATAGCCGTTATCCATAACGTTGGCATCAGTTGGTAAAACCCACATAAAAAGCCCTACGAACAACAGAAACACGCAGATAACGATGTATCCGATAAGCGAATTCAGAAAGCTGTTTATTTCTTTTTTAAGCAGTGCCCACATTTGTCGCGAAGTTAATGGTTCGAGTAAGACGCATCAACGCAAAACCATTAGAGAAAATTACTGTTCAAGAGATAGTTCAACTAACTTGAGTTTTATGAAACATTTTATTCTAGGAATTGCCATTCTCACCATAGCTTTTCAATCCGTGGCTCAGAACATAGATGTGTTCAATCAATACAACCGCGAGTTGAATACACATTCTCGCAATGGTATGATTGCATTGGGAAGCTGGGGAGTTGGAAACATCATAGTCGGAACAGCTGGAGCATTGACTACGAAGCAAGGGTCTATGATGTTTAGCTTTCATTTAATGAATGCTTCTTGGAATGTTGTGAATTTGGGAATTGCTTTACCTGCTTATTTTGGAGCGAGGAAAAGGATGAAGAAGGAGTATGATATTCCGGGTTCATTTAAACTACAACGGAAACAAGAGACGCTCTACGCGATAAACATGGCGGCAGATGTGCTGTATGTAGGTTCGGGCGTTTTTATGCAGGAATTTGGCAATAGATACAGTAATCCAAATGTGCGAGATTCGTTTAAGGGAATGGGTTATTCGCTCATTATGCAAGGTGGTTTTCTATTGCTTTTTGATGCCGTAATGTTGGGCGTTCATAAAAGCCATTGGAAGAAGAACGAACAGAAAATTTGGGAACAATTAGAGTTCAACGGAACTTCCATCAAATGGAATATTCCAACGAAAAAGTGATAGCTGTTTTTTGGTGATTATCACTTCGATTTTAAATCTCTCCTATTAAAATATGTAAAACCTCAAACCAATAGATATTCCCAGTGTATTGAAATTGTCTTTGGTGTTCAATTCTTCCATAGGGCGATTTGGGTCAGGGTTGGGGTTTACACTTGGATTATTAGATGTTTCTGTTAATTCGGAAACGAATATGGTATGCTGGTCAATTACGTCTATGTCGTCAATAGAACCACTCTGGAATATATTGTCTTCAGGGTCCAAGAAGTCGACATCAAAGCGATTAACAATATTCTCCTTGGAATTAATAGATAGTGCAGTAAAGTTCATTTCAGCAAAAACTGACAACCAATTTGTAGCGCGATATGCGGCACCAAGACGAGTTTGTAATCCGTAGGAGAATTTTCCGAAGGTGCTTACTTCGGCTTCCAATTTAGAACGAACGGATGTACCAGCTATTCCAGTGGCTTGCTCAAACACAATACCTTCTCTGTCGTCTATTTTTATAGAACTACGACTGTTTCCCCAAACTGGAATGAGCACACCCGTTTTTGAATAAATACTCCATTTCTTAATGTCAAAATTGAGAACTAGCTGTGGAGCAAGTTCTAAACGACTTGCAAGTACAGTGTGTTCACCCTTAAACGTTGGCGTTTCTGTTTTCGCTAAGAGGAAACGTTGACTTTGGAAGTAGTTTACCTGAACCTCAAAGCCGATGTTTTTATGAAACATATACCCGATGTTCAACGAAGTCCGCCAGCCGGAGCCCTGCGTGCCAAACACCGATGTGGAACTGATAGATGAATCCGCGCGCATGAGATAATTGGCGGAACCGATAATTTCTTGCGTAGACCCAAGATCGTCATTCACGAACGGGAAGCTGTAACCACCGGAAACCTCGATATACAACCTTTTCACCCGAAGAGAATCTTGGGCTGTTACAAAATTAGCACATGATGTAATTATAAAAAGTACAAATAGATTTCTCATAAGGGCTAAGTTAGAAACTTAGCGAATTCCAACATGTCTTATTTGTTCCAAAGCCAATCAACCGAATATTCAGTTCCTTCAAACGCCCAGAATTGTCCTTTTACGTAACGATAGCCTTTATCAGCCGTGGCCATTAATTTCATATCGTCTTTCGATAAATTGATTGCAGTTGATTCGAAATTCTGTTTCTGACGTTCAGGATTTACCGATTTAGGAATAACGGATGTCCCGCGCTCCATGGCCCAAGCAATCATGATCTGCGCTTCAGAGCAATTATGCTTTTTAGCCAATTCTTGAATGACTGGATGTTGAAACAAATTAGTCTCATCAGCAGCTTTCATTCCTGCACTTCTATCTGGTGAGCCGAGTGGGGAATAGGCCGTAACGTGCGTTCCGTTCTCTTTGCAGAAATCTAATAAATCCGTTTGATGAAGCATTGGATGCAACTCAACTTGGTTCATTTCTGGAATGATGGACGCTTGTTCCGAAAGAGCTTTCAGTTTATGCTTGTTAAAGTTGCAAACGCCAATGTGTTTTGCTAACCCTGCATCAACTGCCGCCTCCATTCCGCGCCATGTTTCAATATGCGGAACTTCGGATGTAGGAAGAGTTTCCTCTGCTTTTGACGCACCCATAAAGTCTTTCTTGAAAACGTGTGGCCAATGCACTAAATACAAATCAAGGTAATCGAGTTGTAAGTCGGCTAAAGTGCTTTTCAAAGCGGGAATTACATCTTCTTGTTTGTGGCAATGGTTCCAAAGTTTGGAAGTGATCCAAACGTCTTCGCGCTGTACATCTCCGTCTGCAAAAGCATCTGCAAATGCTTGCCCAATTTCTTTTTCATTCATGTAAATGAACGCGCAATCGAAATGTCGGTATCCGATTTTGATAGCTGAACGAATGGCAGTGCCTACTTCTCCAGGCTTCGATTTCCAAGTTCCAAGTCCGAGAATGTCTAGTGTGTCTCCGTTTTTGAATGTCAGTTGTTTCATAGTTCCTTAAAGCTTTTGGGTACGTAATTGTTCGCTCACCGAATTGAATTCTTCTACTATTTCTTTTACAATATCTGCCGCTGGTTTCATCGCATCGATGTAACCCGAAATCTGTCCAATTTCCAGTTCGCCATCTTCCATGTCTCCTTCAAACATGCCTTTCTTGGATCGTGCTCTGCCGAGCAATTCGAGCAATTCTCCACCTTCCGCGCCACGGTCTTCCATTGCTTTCACTTCTTCAAAGAACTTGTTCTTTAGCAATCGAACCGGAACCAACTTTTTCATGCTGAGTTTAGTGTCTCCTTCTTTTGCATCAATCACAGCTTGTTTGAAATACTCGTGACCAGAACTTTCTGGCGAAGCCACAAATCGACTACCTATTTGAACGGCTTCAGCACCTAAAGCGAAAGCCGCCAACATGCTTCTTCCTGTTCCAATTCCACCAGCGGCAATAACTGGAATGTTCACTGCATTGACTACTTGAGGAATGAGGCACATGGTAGTGGGTTCTTCACGTCCGTTGTGTCCTCCAGCCTCAAATCCTTCTGCCACAACGGCATCGCAACCAGCATCTTCAACCTTTTTTGCCAATAGAGAGCTTGCACAAACGTGAACTACCGTAATTCCGTTTTCTTTCAAAATAGGCGTCCATTTTTTTGGGCTTCCAGCGGATGAAAACACGATTGGAACTTTTTCTTCAATAATTGTTTGAATGTGCTTGTCGATATCTGGGTAGAGCAAAGGAATGTTAACCGCAAACGGTTTATTTGTAGCAGCCTTACATTTTTGAATGTGCTCTCTCAAAACATCAGGATACATGGAGCCTGAACCAATTATTCCGAGTCCACCAGCGTTGCTAACGGCACTTGCCAATCGCCAGCCGCTGCACCAAATCATGCCTGCTTGAATTATTGGATATTGAATGTTGAAAAGCTCTGTAATTCTGTTGTTCATCTGTGCCTAGGTCGTATAAATTTGTTTCCTGAACGAAAGTAGGAATATCACCCACATCACTCTAAAATCACATGAAAAGAGATAGCGAAATATTTGACCTGATTGAGAAGGAAAAGCACCGTCAGTTAGATGGAATTGAACTAATTGCATCTGAGAATTTTGTCAGTGAGCAGGTAATGGAAGCGCAGGGGTCTGTGCTTACAAACAAGTATGCAGAAGGACTTCCGGGAAGAAGATATTATGGTGGATGTGAGTTTGTAGATCAGGTTGAAGACTTGGCAAGAGAGCGTGCAAAAGAGCTTTTTAATTGTGAATTTGTGAATGTTCAGCCGCATTCTGGAGCATCTGCTAACTCTGCTGTTGCATTGGCTTGTTTAAAGCCTGGAGATAGCATTCTAGGTTTCGACCTATCGCACGGTGGACACTTAACACACGGTTCACATGTTAATTACAGCGGGATTCTTTACAAAGCTCATTTCTATGGTGTTGGTCGCGAGACAGGAACTGTTGATTACGATGCAATGGAAGTGACGGCTAAAGAGTGTAAGCCGAAGCTGATAATAGCTGGAGCATCTGCGTATAGCAGAGATTGGGATTACAAGCGAATGAGAGCAATTGCTGATGAAGTTGGCGCCCTGCTAATGGCCGATATTTCTCATCCATCAGGAATGATTGCTCGTGGGCTTCTTTCCGACCCAATGGAAGATTGTCACATCGTTACAACAACTACACACAAAACACTTCGCGGACCGCGTGGTGGAATGATTATGATTGGTAGAAACTTNGATAACCCTTGGGGATTAACCACACAAAAAGGCACGGTTAAGAAGATGAGTATGTTGCTCAATAGCGCTGTATTTCCAGGAATGCAGGGTGGGCCTTTGGAGCACGTGATTGCAGCGAAAGCAATTGCATTTCAAGAAGCACTTTCTGACGAATACTTAGAATACTGTGTTCAAATGCTGAAGAACGCCAGAACAATGGCAGCAGAGTTTGTTGATAGAGGTTACAAAATCATCTCTGGTGGAACAGACAATCATTCTATGTTGATTGACCTACGCTCTAAAGGAGTGACTGGAAAAGATGCCGATGCCGCACTTGGCAAAGCAGATATCACTGTAAACAAGAATATGGTTCCGTTTGATGATCAGCCGCCAATGATTAGTTCAGGTATCCGCGTTGGAACGCCAGCTATTACAACGCGTGGTTTGAAAGAACAAGAAGTGAAAGCTGTTGTAGATTTAATGGACCGAGTGATTACCAACTCGGAGAACGATTCAATTATTGCGGAAGTGAAAAAAGAAGTAATTGATTTGATGAGCGGAAGACCGCTATTTGCTCAGTAATTATTCAAATTTTCAGGAGAGAGAAGTTAGAATGGAAGATTTTCAAGCGGAGGTTGATATTCAGGTGAGGTTTGCAGATACGGATGCTTTAGGGCACGTAAACAATGCCATTTATTTGAGCTGGATGGAGTTGGGGAGAATGGCGTTTACGGACGCTACGCTTCCCGATATTGATTGGAAAAAAACGGGTTTTATTCTCGCCCATGTCTCAATCGATTACTTGGAGCCTGTCTTCCTTGGCGACAAGGTGAAGGTTTACATGCGCGCTGGAAAAATGGGAACAAAGAGCGTGGTTTTGGAATGTCTTATCACCAAAACCGATAAGAAAGGAGAACGCCCAACGGCTAAAGGAACCAACATCATTGTAGCATTTGACTATAAGAAGAATATTTCTGTTCCAATTCCTGAGGAATGGAAAGAGGCGATGGCAAAGTAGTTGCCTAACTAAAGAGTCCTTTCATCATCGGATTGAGAAACTGTCCATCAGGATCTATTTCCTTTCTCAAACTCTTGAATTCATCCCATTTCGGGTAAACGGATTTCAAATAGTCGGAATCGACATTGAATTCCTTGCCCCAATGCGGTCGGCCGTTGTGCTTGATAGCTAGTTCCTCAAAATCAGAAAGGAGTCTGTCCCAATCGTTATTATCTGCATTGTAAGCGCCAACATAAACGCTGTCTCTACCGTAGCAAGGGCTGAGCGCAAAGTCATCTCCTTTCACAAACCGTATTTCCTGTATAAAATTGATGAGATGACCTTTCTCCTCCACCATTTGCTTGTATTCTCGAAGTAAAGTAGGGGTGAGGTTGATGTCAAAAGCCCATTCGGTTTCTCGATGAATTGGAGGCTCTGGAACGTTAAATACTTTATAGCTGCGCTCAATCCGATTGACATCTGGTAGTAATCCATTCACAATTTGTCGATTCATCCATTTTCGCCTTGTTGGTTTTCGATTGCTCCACCAAAGCATAAGTCGGTAGAAATAGACAGAAACCCATTCGTCCATAAACTTCTGTCTGAACCAAGTGTCCTTTCTGGGTTCTTGTGTTCGGTTGTACCGATACACCATCATCTTATCTGTATGAGCAAACCACCACATTTTGATGTGATTTTCCTCCTTAAGCCAATCCAAAATATTATCACACACCTCTTTAAACCCCATAAGTCCAGACTGTTCGTGTAATTGAAACTTCGGAACAATGTTGATTGTCATTTCCGTAATGATTCCGAGCGACCCAAGAGAGATGAGGGCCGTGTGATATAGTTCAGAATCAGCCTTCTTATCCACATTCAAAACTTCACCATCGGCTTTTACCAGCTTGAAGCTTTCTACCATCGAACCAAGAATTTGGTAGTCCAGTCCAGTTCCATGTGTTGCGGTAGAAACAGCGCCAGCCAAACTTTGCCGCGCAATAGAACCGAGATTGCCGAAAGCATAACCTTCTTCCCACAGTTGAACATTCAGATGTTCCAGTTTGGCGCCTGCCTGTATGGTTGCCTGGTTTTTCTCTCGGTCGATGGAAAGAATCTTGTTCAAACCATCAGTTGCCATCAGAATGTCATCGGTCGGAGCAAGCTCGCTCCAAGAATGCCCGGTGCCAATACATCTGATTTTTCGACCCGTTTTTACGATTGCAACAACCTCTTCTGTGGAAGTAGGTCTTACAATTTCGTTTGGCGTAAATTGAATATTTCCCGCCCAATTCTGCCATTCCATCGGGACAAATTATAAAACAATTCCTCAGAAGTGCCATCTTTACCATTCATGCTTCTAAGTTTTCAATTCTTCCTAAGACGAACAGAATTTTTTCTTTACCCATTTACTTGGGTGATCGTTCTGTTGCTACTGGCTTTGCTTACGTACAATCAGAAGCGTAGAAAACACCTTTTAATCTGGAGTTTAGGAATGCTGCTGTTCTTTTCAAACTCGTTCGTTATTGATGAGCTGGTTCGGTTATGGGAATTAGAAGTGATTCTTACCGAGGACATAGACCCATCCGTAAAAACAGCTATTGTGCTTGGTGGTGGTGTTTATCACGATAAGGAAACGGGGAAAATTAAGTATGGTCGTAATGCGGATCGGTACTTGTCTGTTTTAGAACCGTACCGACATGGTTTGGTGCAAAAGATTGTTGTGTCTGGCGGCCCAGCCAATTATCTCGAACCTTGGGCGAAAGAATCGCAAATTATTAAGGGACTTTACCTGCTTTGCGACCTGCCTCCTGAAGACGTGATTATTGAGGATGCGAGTTTGAACACTTATCAAAATGCGGTGAATTGCAAGCCCATATTGGAAGGTTTAGGCGATGAGAAGTTTTTGCTAATAACCTCTTCTTTACACATGAGAAGAGCTATTGCTTGTTTTGACAAACAAGGAATAAATGTTCAGCCATATTCGGCTATGAAGATGGTTGGAGTCAGGCGCTGGCAAATTGATTATCTGCTCGTTCCATCGTTGGTTAATTTCTCAAAATGGCGCGCACTTATCCACGAGTGGATTGGCTTTGCTAGTTATAAAGTGAGAGGTTACGTTTAAGCCATACCTGCTAACTGCTCCTCCAAAGCTTTAATCTTGGATTCAGCATCCGCTTGCTTGTTCTTCTCAGCGGCTACAACTTGTTCTGGTGCTCCAGAAACGAAACGCTCGTTGTTCAGCTTCTTAGTCACCGAATTCAAGAATCCTTTGGTGTATTCAAGTTCTTTCTGAAGTTTTTCTTTCTCTTCTCTTTCGTCAACCAGACCTTCTAACGGAACGAAAAACTCAACTCCTTTAACTACAAATCCAGCAGCAGAAGCAGGTGCTTCAGTAGCGGAATCTATACTTTCCAAATTGGCCAGTTTCTGAATAACAGGACTGAATTCCGTGTTCCAGTTTCCTTTAATAAGCAAGTTCAATTTCTCCTTTGGAGCAATCTGCTTTTCATTACGGATTTTTCTGATTTCCATAATCGCTTTTTCGGCAGATTCGAAACCAGAAAGGAGTTTGTCGTTTACAGTTTCAACTGTTGGCCATGGCGCAACAATCATTCTGTCTTCCTTAGTTCGCTCGCCCATGTTATCCCAAATTTCTTCGGTAATGAACGGAGTAAACGG
>JGI20160J14292_10003108_pt1 | contig 12811 bp, 13 predicted proteins | sample COG_10_FD_14292 | JGI IMG/M metagenome (IMG submission 14292) | reverse complement strand
TTTGATTTTGTACTGGATTTTAGAGATGGTTTATGCCCTGTTTCTCTCAACGGTAAAAGAGGTTTAATTGATATTGATTTAAACTTGGTTATCCCTTGCGACAATGAAGCTATTTTTTATTTTTCGGACAGCCTTTTCATCTTAGTAAATACGGATAATTATAAACAGCTTTCGGATCGCAATGGTGCTCTCGTTAGTGATTCTCTTTACCAAGAGATACATCGAGAGGCAAATGGATATGCCATTTGTGTTAAAGGCGATAAGATTGGTTATCTAGACGAACGAGGAAAACAAATAATCGAGAATAAGTTTGACGGATTTATTGATTATGATTTATTGGGTAATTTTGCCAATGACCGGGCCGTCGTTTTCCAAAATAAAAAATATGGAATCGTCAATTTTGATGGAGATTATCTAGTCAAACCAAAATATGATCATATTAGAAATTTAGGATTGAATTTTGGTGTTAAAAAGAGCGATAAATGGGCATTAATGGATTCTTCTTATAGCATTGTATCTAATTATGACTATGAGAGCATTGAGCTGGTTAAAAATGAGTACATTCTTTTTGAGAAAGATGGGGAATTTGGAATTATGGACTTAAAATTGAACGTAATTTTGGATGCGTTGTATTCTTCAATATATAAAGAAAGAGATTTTTTTATTGTTGGCAATGATATAGGAAATGCATTATATGATTTAGATGGAAATCAATTACTTCCATTTAATCACTGGTCATTTTATAATGCTGATATGAATTATTTGAAAGTTCTTGATAAGGAAACGGGAATAATTCAAAAATATATAGACAAACAAACAGGTCAAGTTATAAGTCATCCATGAAGAAGATTTCAGAACATACTATAATTGGAGTAGCGGCATGTGCTGGGGTTTACCTCTTTGTCTTTGTATATCTACAAGTATCTTCTTTTACTGGGTTTGGTAAGAAAACACAATTCAATACCTATTCCAAATTGGAAGATGATGGAATTCGTTTAAAGGCAGAAAATATAGATGCTGGAGACTTTTCTGCTGGAAATGTGTCTAGTATATCTCGAGATGTGAATGATGTAAGAAATAGTTCCGCTGATGATTGGTCAGAAAGCACGTATGAGGGGGATCGTGCAGAGTCAGCGAAAGATATCGAGCAACAATTTATTGATGAAACTGGTGGAGATGAAAAAAGGGAAGAGTTGGTCAAGGAGCATCAAGCTAGATTAGAAGAATTAAAGAGAGAGAAAACAACAGAAAATAAGCCTTCCAATTCAAGTTCAGAGAATCAGTTTTCGGGAGAGGTAATGGTAGAGTGGGAGCTTCAAGGGCGCACTGCCTATAAAAACGACAATTGGCATATTCGAAATCCAGGATACACTTGTGGTTACAATTCTCGTGGAACAATTGTTGTTCGAATAAAAGTGAATAAAAATGGAAATGTAATAGACGCTCAGATTGAAAACTCTTCGTCTCCGAATACTTCCTCTTGTATGAAAAGTAAGGCTCTTGAATATGCTCGAAAATCTCGTTTTAATTATATCGCTTCAGCTTCCAATACTCAAACAGGATACATAAGCTATAAATTTATTTCTCAGTAAAGATTAAATTCTAATCAAAAATACTGCTTAGTTACTCATTATTTCATATATTTATCATAAATTTTTATAATATGGTGGTTGGAAACAATTTAAAGCTCTTAAGAAAACATTTTGCTAAATCTCAAGATGAGGTTTCTAAAAGTTTAGGTTTAAATCGGTCTACTTACAGTGGATATGAAAACGCTGTTGCCCAACCAAGCCTAGAAATCATATCCATGATTTCTGAGTTTTACAACATTTCTATTGATGCCATATTAAAGAATGATTTCTCAACCTTTAATTCAAGTCAGTGGACCAGAATCACGAATGGATGGAAATCTTCTGCAACAGGATCAAAGCTGAGAATCCTTACTTCTCAGGTTTCAGAAAGCAATGAAGAGCTGATTGAAATGATTCCAGTTAAGGCCAAAGCAGGATATGCTCTTGGTTACTCAGATCCCGAATTTATTAAAGAGCTACCAACCATTCGTCTTCCGTTTTTATCCAAAAATCGGAAATACAGGACTTTTCCTATATCAGGAGATTCAATGCCGCCTGTTTCTGATGGTTCTTTTGTTGTTGGTGAATTTGTTCAGGATTGGACCTTAATTTCCTCAGAAACGCCTTGTGTTATTGTAACCAAAGATGACGGAATTGTGTTCAAGATCATTGATAATCAAATTTCAAAGGAAAAGAATGTGCTCCTTTCATCTACAAATCCGTTATATGAAACCTACTCCGTGAACCTTAAGGATATTCTTGAAATTTGGATGTTTCGCTGTTATATTTCAATGGAATTGCCTGAAACCATTTTAGGAGAGGATTCTATATCTAGTTCGATCAGGTCGATTCAAAAATCATTATTTCGAATAGAAAACAAAAGTTAATGTGATTTTTATCTAATTTACTCCTCTTTACTTATCTTTGCACAAAATTTTTTATGATAGACATTACTCTTCCCGATGGTTCAGTACGAAATGTAGATGTGAATACTACTTCAATGGATATTGCTTTGTCAATTTCTGATGGTCTTGCACGTAATGTATTGGGTGCCGTGGTGAATGGAGATGTGGTTGATGCGAGTCTGCCAATCAAAGAAAATGCTTCTCTTCAGCTTCTGACTTGGAGGGATAAAGAAGGGCAGTCAACGATGTGGCATTCTTCTGCACATCTCATGGCTGAAGCGATTCAGTTTTATTATCCAAATGCCAAATTTGCTATTGGACCTCCTATTGCTAAGGGATTCTATTATGATATTGATTTTTTAGAAGATTCATTTTCCGAGAATGACTTGGAGAAGATAGAATCTAAGATGAAAGAGCTTGCAAAACAAAAAAATGTGTTTGCAAGAAAAGAGATATCGAAATCAGATGCCATAAAATATTTTACGGAAAAGAAAGACCCATATAAACTTGAATTGTTAGAGGGCTTAGAGGATGGCACCATAACTTTTTATACTCAAGGAGAATTTACGGATTTGTGCCGGGGTCCGCACATTCCTCATACAGGTTTTATAAAAGCCATTAAACTAACCGCAGTAGCTGGAGCCTATTGGAGAGGTGACGAAAAGAATAAGCAACTCACTCGGATTTATGGAATTACATTCCCTAAAAATGCTGAGCTAAAAGAGCACCTAGAACTTCTTGAAGAAGCAAAGAAACGAGATCACAGAAAATTAGGTAAAGAATTGGACCTATTTACTTTTTCTAAAAAAGTAGGTCAGGGATTGCCGTTATGGTTACCAAATGGTACTGCACTTCGCGAACGTCTGGAGAATTTTTTAAAGAAAGCGCAGAAATCGGCAGGGTATGACCAGGTAATTACGCCGCATATTGGGAATAAAGAGTTATACGTATGCTCTGGACATTATGAAAAATACGGAGAGGATTCATTTCAGCCCATTAAAACACCAGACCCCAATGAGGAGTTTTATTTAAAACCGATGAATTGCCCTCATCACTGTGAGATTTTTAATTCTCGTCCAAGATCATATAGGGATTTGCCTTTGCGTTTTGCAGAATTTGGAACGGTTTACAGGTATGAGCAATCTGGGGAGCTTCATGGATTAACACGAGTGAGAGGGTTTACTCAGGATGATGCTCATATTTTTTGTACACAGGACCAGGTCAAAACTGAATTCATGAATGTGATTGATATCGTTTTGTATGTCCTGAAAACATTAAACTTTACAAATTATAAAGCACAAATTTCACTTAGAGATAAAGAGAAGTCTGAAAAATATATTGGTTCTGACGCCAACTGGGAAAAAGCAGAAGCTTCGATTATTGAGGCAGCAAAAGAAAAAGGTTTAGATACTGTTATTGAATATGGTGAGGCTGCTTTTTATGGTCCGAAGTTAGACTTTATGGTTCAAGACGCTTTGGGTAGGGAATGGCAGTTAGGGACCATTCAGGTAGATTATAATTTACCAGAACGGTTTGAGCTGGAATATGTTGGGAGTAATAACGATAAACTTCGGCCCGTAATGATTCATCGTGCACCTTTCGGTTCTATGGAACGTTTCGTAGCCGTGTTGTTAGAGCATTGCGGTGGTGACTTCCCTTTATGGCTGACTACAAATCAATTTGCAGTTTTACCTATATCGGAGAAATATAACGAGTATGCTAAAAAAGTTTCAGATGTCCTAAATAATTACGATATTCGCGGTCTTATTGACGACCGAAATGAAAAGATTGGGAAGAAAATAAGGGATGCTGAGTTAGCAAAGCGTCCATTTATGCTTATTGTAGGTGAAAAAGAATTCAACTCAGAACAGGTTTCTGTTCGTCAAAGAGGGGAAGGAGATAAAGGAGCAATGGGTATTAAGGATTTTGCTGAATTGGTAAATACATTAGTAGAAAAAGAATTGGTAATTAACGATTAAAATTTGAATGAGAAGAACTCCAAGACGTCCTTTTGTTAGAAGAGAAGAGGCTGCCCAACACAAAATCAATCAAAAGATTCTTGCCCCAGAGGTGAGATTGGTTGTAGAAGGAAGTGAACCAATGGTAGTAGCAACTCTCAAAGCCATTGATATGGCAATGGAAGAAGGACTTGATTTGGTTGAGATTTCCCCAAAGGCTGTCCCTCCGGTTTGTAAAATCATGGATTACAAGAAGTTTCTTTACAATCAAAAGAGAAAACAAAAAGAGTTAAAAGCCAAACAGAGTAAAGTAGTTGTAAAAGAAATTAGATTCGGTCCGAATACCGATGACCATGATTTTAATTTTAAACTTGCACACGCGAAAAAGTTTCTAACAGAAGGAAGTAAAGTGAAAGCGTTCGTTTTCTTCCGGGGTAGAACAATTGTGTTCAAGGATAGAGGAGAAATATTACTACTGCGTTTTGCGCAAGAATTAGCGGATTATGGTGTGATTGAACAACTTCCTAAAATGGAAGGTAAAAAAATGAATCTCATGATAAACCCAAAAAAGAAATAAAAAAACTGATATAGTGTTCATCTTTAAAAAACAAAAAAATGCCTAAAATGAAGACAAAATCCAGTGCTAAGAAGAGATTCACAATCACTGGGAGTGGGAAAATTAAACGTAAGCATGCGTTTAAAAGCCACATTTTAACGAAGAAGGCCAAAAAGCGTAAGCGTAACTTAACACATTCTGGATTAGTTCATGATGCAGATTTGTCAAATATTAAGTTGCAATTGTGCATGAAATAAAAGGTTCTTTATTATTAACCAAATAACGAGTAACTAAGACATCTGAAATATAGATGCACTTCTTATTAAAAACAATTAGAAAATATGCCAAGATCAGTAAATCACGTAGCTTCAAGAGCTAAAAGAAAAAACATGATGAAGCTTGCCAAAGGGTACTTTGGTAGGAGAAAGAATGTATGGACAGTAGCAAAAAACGCCATTGAAAAAGGTTTGTTATATGCTTATACAGGAAGAAAACAAAAGAAAAGAAATTTTCGGTCCTTATGGATTACAAGAATTAATGCTGGTGCGAGAGTACATGGAATGAGTTATTCTCAATTTATGGGAGGCGTTAAGAAGAATGGTATTGAGCTCAATAGAAAAGTTTTAGCGGATTTAGCTATGAACCATCCAGATGCTTTTAAAGCAGTAGTGGACTCAATCAAAAAATAATTAAAATACTATATCAGTAAAGCCATTAGTTGTTCTAATGGCTTTTTTTATAATTATAAATTGACATTTATTTTGAATCTATCAATATGAAGCTTAAAATAGGAGTGGCTGGTGCAGGTCATTTAGGAAAAATTCATATCCGTATCATCAAAGAGCTCAATGATTGTTTCGATTTGGTTGGTTTTTATGACCCAAACCAATCAGTTGCAAATGAGGTTTCTAAGGAGTATGGTATCCCTTCTTTCGACACGGTTGAGGAGCTAATAGGGGTGGTGGATTGTTTGGATGTAGTCACTGCTACATTATCACATTTCTCAGTTGCTAAAATAGCGATCCAATCTCGAAAGCATGTTTTTATAGAAAAACCTCTATCTGAGACCATAGAAGAAGCCTATAAATTACAGTCCTTGGTACATGAGGCGGATATAGTAGCTCAGGTAGGACATGTGGAACGATTTAACCCGGCTTTCATTGCTGCTCAGGGGCATTTGGAGAGGCCTATGTTCATTGAAACACATCGATTGGCTCAGTTTAATCCTAGAGGAACAGATGTTCCTGTTGTTTTGGATTTAATGATTCATGATATTGACATTATATTAAGTATTGTGAAGTCAGGAGTAAAAAAAGTTTCGGCTTCAGGTGTTTCCGTAATTAGTGAAACACATGATATAGCGAATGCAAGAATTGAATTTGATAATGGTTGTGTAGCGAATTTAACAGCATCTAGAATTTCTTTGAAGAACATGAGAAAGACCAGGTTTTTTCAAAAAGATGCATATATCAGCGTTGATTTTTTAGATAAAAAACTAGAAGTTTTCCAGCTCGAGGAATTAGAAGGAGAGGCAGACCCTTTCGATATTGTTTTGGATTTGGGAGCGGATAAGGCTAAAAAGAAGATATTAATTGATAAACCAGATATCTTGGAGACGAATGCGATAAAAGAAGAGCTAATGGCCTTTCATAATAGTATTGTAAATAATGCTGAAATACCTGTAAACGTTGAGGATGGTTTAAATGCTATGCTTGTGGCACACCAAATATTAGATGAGATGTCTAAAATATATCTTCAATAAAACAATATTTACAAATTCAAATCGTTCAATTTATAGTGCGCTTAGTAGTTCAAGTTTTATTAATATTCTTTATTGTTTCTTCCTGTGTGAAAAACAATCCTGATCCCTCTTGGTTAGAAGTGAATGAGTGGCAGTTAAATAGCAATATAGCGCTGTCTGGATTAGAGGGAGAGCTTACTGAAAGTATTACTAATGCTCAAGTTTATATCGATGACGAACTCATTGGTATATTTGAGGTGCCGTTCAGAATTCCAATATTAAAATCTGGCGCCGTCAATGTAAAAGTTTATCCTGTTGTTATAAATAATGGATTTCGGCAACAAAGAAATTGTATCCATTTTTAAATTATTTTGAAATTGATGCAGAACTAAATCAGAATGAAGTTTTAACGATAAATCCTGTTACCACTTATAAAAGCTTTACTAATTTTTGGGTAGAAGATTTTGAAGATATTAACAACGCGATAGAAAATGATGAGACATCAACCACTTTTCTTCAACTGTCGAATGAAAACTTGAATTCTTTTAATGGTAATTTTTACGGTAAGGTTGTTTTAAATGAAGTTGATTCAACATGGGTTGCTAATACAACAGACCAATTAGCAATACCAAAGAATAGTGAATGTTACCTGGAGATTGATTATTTTGTAACCAATGATTTATACACAGGACTCCTTTTTGTCAGTCCAAGCGTAATTGCAAATAATGTAAATGTTCGATTGAATGGTCAAGCGCCCGAAAATGTGGTTTGGAAGAAAATATATATCGAGCTAAAAGAGTTGATTTCTTCCTCTCCTAATAACACACAATTTCTGCAAACTTTTACCGCATTTTTAGATGAAGGAAAAACAGAAGGGTTAATCTGTTTAGATAATATAAAAGTTTTGTGGTATTAGATATGAAGAATCGACCTTGGATATACTTGTTTTTATTATCTGATTATATATCATCGGTTTTATCATGGTCGCTTTTCTTTTACCTGAGAAAAACTTGGATTGAAAACGAGAGTTTTCAAACAGATGATAATTTTTGGTTAGGCATTTTTCTGATACCATTATTTTGGATGGGCTTGTATTTTATTCAAGGTACATATATGGAAATTCGAAGAATGTTTCGACTAAAACTATTGAATCTTACTATTTCAGGTAGTATTATAGGGGCTCTAGTGATATTCTTTTCAATTATTTTAGATGATCAGGTGAGAGGGTACGAGGGGTATTATTGGAATTTACTTATTTTGTTTTGTGTTCACTTTGTTATTACTGCTATTCCTCGAATGTTTGTGAATACCCTTTTGATCCACTCAATTAGAAAGCCGGATAACGGTTTTAAAACGGTCATCATTGGTGGGACAGAAAAAGCCATCGATATTTATGAGGAAATTCAAAAGAATCGAAAAAATGTGAACACATTTATTGGATATGTAAACATGAATGGTAATGATCGAAAACTAGATGGAACCATTCCTTATTTGGGGCATTTTGAGCAATTGGATGAGATTAAGAAAACACAGGATATTGACGAATATATCATTGCCATTGAAAGCTCCGAACACAATAAGCTTATGAATATTATGCTTAAAATTGATGATGGTAACGTTAGAATTAAATCACTTCCTGATACATATGTGATTCTTTCTGGAACAGTTAAGATGACTAATATATATGGCGCTTTACTTTTAGAGGTCATTTCGGATGTAATGCCTTTTTGGCAAAGGGTTATAAAACGTGGAATGGACTTTGTCTTTTCCCTGATAGCCGTAATCATACTGCTGCCTTTTTATTTTTTCTCTGCATTAGCAGTAAAATCATCTTCTCCAGGTCCTATATTTTTTCTACAAGATAGAGTCGGTAAGAATGGGCGATCTTTTAGAATTATTAAATTTCGAACAATGGTTGAAAATGCAGAGCGAAATGGTCCTCAGCTTTCATCGGAAGACGATCCGAGAATTACTAAGGTAGGAAAGTTTATGCGTAAAACTCGTTTGGACGAATTCCCTCAGTTTATTAATGTTCTTATAGGTGATATGTCGATTGTTGGGCCGAGGCCTGAGCGTCAATTTTATATAGACCAAATTTCAAAAATTCAACCACAATACAATCAGCTAACAAAAGTTAGACCAGGCATAACTTCGTGGGGTCAGGTTAAATATGGTTACGCAGAAAATGTAGATCAAATGCTTCAACGAATGAAGTTTGATTTACTCTATCTTAAGAACAGGAGCTTATCTCTTGACATTAAGATTATGTTTTACACCCTTGTCATTGTTTTAAAAGCAGAGGGAAAATAGCTTCTTCAGCGCAACCGTTTTCTGCATCCAAATTATCGCATTTACTGAATGTTAAACAAGAGCTATATCTAGAACCTCGGACATTTTATTTACATAATGAAAACTTAATCCTTTGAGGTAGCTTTCTTTAATTTCATCCACATCCTGTTTGTTCTTTGAGCATAGAATAATGTCTTTTACTCCACATCTTTTCGCTGCCAATATCTTTTCTTTTATTCCTCCAACCGGAAGAACATCACCTCGAAGTGTTATTTCGCCCGTCATTGCCAGGTTTCTTTTTACTTTTCGTTTGGAGAAAATAGAAGCCAAGGAGGTCAACATGGTTATACCAGCACTTGGTCCATCCTTAGGTGTAGCACCTTCAGGTACATGAATATGTACATTGTGGGTATCAAATTCTGTTTGTGTAAGTCCGATTGTATCGGCATGAGCTTTAAGGTATTCAAGTGCAATGATGGCTGATTCTTTCATGACCTCACCAAGATTACCTGTTAATGTAAGTTTTCCTTTCCCTTTGGTAATGCTAGACTCAATAAACAAAACATCACCACCAATACTTGTCCAGGCAAGACCCGTTACAACCCCTAATGTTTTATGATCGATGTTTTTAGTCTTAGATCTACCTGCACCTAATACAGTGAATAAATCATTAGCTGTAATAATGGGGTCAAAACTTTCTTCCATTGCAATTTGTCTTGTGCGATTTCGAACAAGCTTTGCGATTACTTTGTCCAAACCTCTCACTCCTGACTCATTGGTGTATTCCTCAATAAGTTGTTTTAGTATCCTTCTACTTAAGGATACTTGTTTCTTGTCTATACCGTGTTCTTTTATTTGTTTTGGGATCAAGTGTCTTACTGCAATTTCTACTTTTTCTTCTAGGGTATAGCCATTTACCTCAATTATCTCCATTCGGTCTCGTCAGAGGTCCTTGAATACTCGATAGAGAATTTGCTGTTGCAATGAATAAAACCTTGGATAAATCAAATTCGGTTTCGATATAATTATCGTGAAATGCACTGTTTTGTTCTGGATCTAAGACTTCAAGTAGGGCGGAAGAGGGGTCACCATGATTGCTTCTTCCTAGCTTATCAATCTCATCCAATACAAAAACGGGGTTAGAAGTTTCTGCTTTTTTTAAGTTTTGAATAATCCTTCCTGGCATTGCGCCAATGTAAGTTTTACGATGGCCTCTAATTTCGGACTCATCGTGAAGGCCTCCAAGTGACATACGAACATATTTACGACCTAGAGCTTCCGCAATTGACTTTCCTAGAGAAGTTTTTCCAACTCCTGGAGGTCCATAGAAGCAAAGGATAGGAGATTTCATGTTGCCTTTTATTTTTAAAACCGCGAGATATTCCATGATTCTATCTTTCACTTTTTCTAAACCAAAATGATCTTTTTCAAGGACCTTTCTCGATCTATTTAAGTTTAGATTGTCTTTTGAGAATTCGTTCCATGGCAGATCTAACATGGTGTCAATATAGTTCATTTGAACGGTGTATTCAGCACCTTGAGGATTCATTCTTTGCAGCTTCTCAAGCTCTTTAAAAAACAGCTTTTTTACATCTTTATTCCATTTTTTCTTATCGGCTCTATCGCGAAATTCTCTAATATCCTGTTCTTGAGGGTTGTCGCCAAGTTCATCTTGTATGGTTCTCATTTGTTGATGAAGGAAATATTCACGCTGCTGTTTGTCAAGGTCTTTTCTGACCTTATTTTGAATTTCATTTTTCATTTCCAACATTTGAGCTTCAGCTGAAAGATGTTCGAGTACTTTCATGACTCGATTTTTTAGATTCATCTCTTCAAGCATTTCCTGTTTCTTAGAGACATCTGCATTCATGTTAGATGAAATAAAATTCACTAAAAAGGTTGGGCTGTCAATATTCTTAATTGCAAACTGAGCTTCAGAAGGAATATTCGGACTGTCTTTAATGATTTGAAGCGCCAGGTCTTTTATGGTTTTAAACATAACATCTAGCTCCTTATTTTTTTTGTCAAATGGCTCTTCGTTTAGAATTTTAACTGAAGCTGTTAGAAACGGTTCGGTTTGAATCGCTTCGAGCATTTCAAATCGACGTTTCCCTTGAATAATTACTGTGGAGCTGCCATCAGGCATTTTTAATAAACGTACAATTTGAGCAACAGTACCTGTCTTATGTAGGTCTTTAAACTCAGGAGATTCTTCTTCCTGGTCTTTTTGAGAAACAACACCAATGATCTTGTTTCCTTTATTTGCCTCTTGAATAAGTTTAATGGATTTGTCTCTACCGACAGTTATTGGGATTACTACACCAGGAAACAACACATTGTTTCTTAGCGGGAGAATAGGTAGGTTTTCTGGAAAAACCTGTTTGTTTACCGTTTCTTCTTCTTCAGCAGTTGTTAATGGAATAAATTCCGCATCGGATTCAAATCCTGAAAAATTTAAAATGGAGTTGTCAAAAAATTCGTTCATATATGTTGGTTATGACATTGTGTCATTTATATCTTAATTATTGAAAGTATAACTCTAGTTATTCTTCTCGTTTCATATAGTTCAATAGCTGTGCCAAGAACTAAATCAAGCAATATTGTCTTGAATTAGATTTTAGTAGAGGATAGATGGGAAAAAATGTCTTTATCAATTTGATTCAGCTCTAAATTTCTTCGAGTCATCATATTATTGGCTGATATTATGGCTTTGTCTAAATCAAAACTAACGATATCCAAAGCATTTACCCACGAAAAGCTTGGGATGTATTTTGCGGGAAATCCACTTCCGAATACATTAGAAGAAACGCCAATTACACTTGCCGTATTAAACATGGTGTTAATGCCTGACTTGGAATAATCGCCCATGCACAGTCCCATAAATTGAAGGTCTGTTTTGATTTCAGTTTTGCTTTTATATGAATAGGTTTTACATTAGAATAGTTATTCTTTAGGTTTGAGGTGTTGGTATCTGCGCCAAGATTACACCATTCCCCAATAATCGAATTGCCTAAGAATCCATCATGTCCTTTATTTGAATAGGATTGAAAAATCACATTATTTATCTCTCCGCCAACTTTACAATGAGGGCCGATAGAACAGGCGCCATAAACCTTAGATCCCATCTTGAGTGTAGCGTTATCGCAAAGAGCCATTCCGCCTCGTACGAGACTTCCTTCCATAATTTCTGCTTGATGACCTATATAAATAGGTCCAGCTGTTGTATTCAATATAGCACCTTCAACAGATGCTCCAACTTCAATAAATAAGTCTGATTCATTACCAATTAGCGTATTCGAATCAGAAAGTTTTTGACTTGATTTATGGGTTGTGTATGCTTTAAAATCCTGCTTCAAAACAATGTCATTGAGTTGATAGATGTGCCATCTTTCCTTAAGGATAATAGGGGTTTCGCCAATAAATGCAACCGATTCCTTACCTGCACCATGGCTGGCTAAAACATCGCCATTAAGAGTAAGTGTTTGATTTGCCTCTAGATTGCAAATTGCCGCAATAAAGTCTTCATTAGGGATGACATTGGAATTAACCATAAGATCTGAATCAATGGCTTCAAATTTTTTCGATAAATAAGCTTCAGTATGAAAACCTATTTCAGCATCAGGTAGATACATTTCGTATCGCTCTTTATTGGTGAATAAACCCATCCTGAGACATCCAATTGGTCTTGTAAGGCTCAAGGGGGCAAAGTTCAAATGTAATTCGTTGTCGCTTAAATTGAATTTCATAATTTCTTTTGTGTCTTAATCATTGAAACCGCTAGTAATAATATA
>JGI20160J14292_10003105_pt1 | contig 12820 bp, 7 predicted proteins | sample COG_10_FD_14292 | JGI IMG/M metagenome (IMG submission 14292) | reverse complement strand
TGATATCACTCTAGGAACGAGTATGTCCTTTACGCCTTCCAGCGGTCAAACGTTTAATTTTAATTCTGACCAGTACAGTTATATTTCAGTAGCGAACGGTAGTTCTGAGCTCCCTACTGTTTTAAGCGACAATGATTCGGAGACAATTTTTGATGTTTCAATACCTACTACTTTAGCCGGGGAATTTAAGGTAGGTTCTTTTACTATGCCGGGCGGTGTTGCGAATGATTTGCCTATTAATGCAGTCCCAACTCCTTTTGTGCAATTTGGTTTAGGATTGCCTACAAAGACAGATTTGAAGTTGAGATATGTTCCTAATATAAATTACGATTCAAATGTAAAAGGAAGTTCAATTGGAATTGGGGTTCAGCATGATCTAACACAGTATTTTGGGCTAGTGAGTAAACTACCATTTAGTATTGCAATCATGGGAGCCTATTCAAAGTCTAACGTAGAATATAATATTAATGACACTAATTTATCAAGTAGAATATCAACCGCAAATGGACTAGCGAGATTCGAGTTAGACACATGGACGTTGCAGACATTAGGGTCTTTAGATTTAAGAATAGTTACATTTTATGGAGGTATTGGCTTCAACAGTGGAACTTCTAAATTTGATGTAAACGGAGAATACGTGTTAACTTATGATGTTCAAGATTCAAATCAAAACTTTATACGTACTGAAAATGAAATTATTTCAGATCCTATCAGCTTAGGGTTTAGTTCGAGCGGAACTCGAGCCACTGTAGGAGCGCGTTTAAACCTATTGTTTTTTAAGATTTTCGCAGATTATACCATACAAGAATACAACACAGCATCGGCGGGAATTGCCTTTAGCTTTAGATAATTAATTACAGAAATATAAAAAAAAATTATGAAAATAACAGTAGTTGGCGCAGGCGCCGTGGGGGCCAGTTGTGCAGAGTATATAGCCATTAAGAATTTTGCTTCAGAAGTCGTTTTATTAGATATCAAAGAAGGCTTTGCAGAAGGAAAAGCAATGGACTTAATGCAGTGCGCATCTCTCAACGGATTTGACACTAAAATAACAGGATCTACAAACGATTACAGTAAAACAGCAAATAGTGACATTTGTGTAATTACATCAGGAATTCCAAGAAAGCCAGGAATGACACGTGAAGAGTTAATAGGAATTAATGCCGGAATCGTGAAAACGGTCTCAACAAGTTTGGTAGAGCATTCACCAAATACAGTACTTATTGTGGTGAGTAATCCAATGGATACTATGACATATCTAGCTCATAAAGTAACAGGTCTTCCAAAACATAAAATAATTGGCATGGGCGGCGCTTTGGATTCAGCACGTTTTAAATTCCGATTGGCGGAGGCTTTAGGAGCTCCAATAAGCGATGTAGATGGAATGGTTATTGGAGGTCATAGTGATGTTGGAATGGTGCCTTTGATTTCGCATGCAACTCGAAACAGTATCAAAATCTCAGAATTTATTTCAAACGAACGATTAGAGCAAGTAAAAGAAGATACCAAAGTAGGAGGCGCGACATTGACGAAGCTTTTAGGAACATCTGCTTGGTATGCTCCAGGAGCTGCCGTTAGTGGTTTGGTTCAAGCAATTGCATGTGATCAGAAAAAAATATTCCCATGCTCAGTCTTATTAGACGGGGAGTATGGTCTGTCTGATTTATGTATAGGAGTGCCAGTCGTATTAGGTGCTAATGGAATTGAACAGATCGTTGAAATTAAATTAAGTGATAGCGACAAAGCACATTTACATACAAGTGCTGAGGGTGTTAAAAAAACAAACTCATTATTAGACGTTTAAATATATTATTAATGTGATTTTGTTATTTGCTCATGATTAAGTAGATAAAATGTCTTTTTGTTGAAAACAAAGGATTCTATTGTCAAATCACATCGTAAATCATATATTTGCTCGTTTATTAAAAATTAAAGCATATAAAAATAATTCATAATGCAAAATAAAGGACTAGTAAAGTTATTTGCTCTCTTATTTGGTTTGGTAAGTATTTACCAATTATCATTTAGTTTTAAAGCAAATCAAATAGAAGAAAACGCAACGCAATTTGCTATCGAAAAAATAGCAGATACGGAATCAGAATATGACGCCAAGCGTGCACTTGAGCAAGGTAAGTATCTGGACTCTCTTAAAAACGAGGTCGTTTTTGATATAGGAATCGCGAAGTTCAACTATGATGAAGTTAAAGAGAAAGCCATGAATCTTGGTCTGGATCTTAAAGGTGGAATTAATGTAATTCTCCAGATTTCTGTAAAAGATATTCTTGTTGGTTTGGCCAATGGAAGTAAAGACCCTGTGTTTAGAAAAGCATTAAGTGATGCCGAAGAGCTTCAGAAAGACAGCCAAAACACTTACTTGGAAGATTTCTTTGTTGCTTTTGAAGCGATTGAAGGCGATACTAAACTAGCTTCGCCAGATGTTTTTGCAAATCGTACGTTAAGCGAGGAAGTTACATTTGATATGTCAGATGATCAGGTTAAGCCTGTATTATCTGCAAAAATTGACGAATCTATCGTGTCTGCCTTTGAGGTTTTACGTAAACGTATAGATAAGTTTGGGGTCACTCAACCAAACATACAACGTATAGGAAATTCTGGACGTATTCTTGTCGAATTGCCAGGCGCTAAGGAAATAGAGCGTGTTAAAGGCTTATTACAAAGTACGGCTCAGTTAGAGTTTTGGGATGCTTTTAAAGGAGAAGAGTTTGGAGTGTTTGTTTTTCAAGCTAACGAAGTTTTAAAAGTAATTGTAGAGGCTAATGTTGAGGTAGAATCAAATGTGACTACAGAATCTGCTGAAGATGCTATTTCAGACATCATTGGAGATTCTGACGCTGAAACAGGAGATGATGGAGACGTAAATCCATTAATTGATTTAATTAGATCGCCTGGATACAATGGCGGGCCTGTAATTGCTTCTTTTGAACTAAAAGATAAGCAGCTAGTTACGGATTATCTAAACAATCCTCAAGTACGTGCTTTATTGTCTCCTGAACAACGTTATGCGAAATTTGTATGGGGTATCCCACAAGTGCAGCAAACAGTAGGAGATAATCCTCAAAATATAGAGCTAGTTGAGTTATATGCTTTGAAAGGAAATAGGGATGATACACCACCACTTAGTGGGGCTGTTATTACCGATGCTCGTCAAGCTTACCAGCAAAATGGAAGCCCTAGCGTATCTATGCAAATGAATCTGAAAGGCGCTAAAGTATGGGAAGAAATGACTGGTAATGCGTTTAATACCGCTGGTCAAATTGCAATCGTATTAGATGAAATAGTGTACTCAGCACCAGGGGTTACAACAGGGCCAATTGCCGGTGGTAACTCAGAAATATCTGGTTCTTTTACTTTAAATGAAGCGGTCGATTTAGCAAACGTATTAAGGGCTGGTAAATTACCGGCCTCTGCAGATATTGTACAAGCGGAAGAAGTAGGGCCTTCTTTAGGACAAGAAGCGATTGACAGTGGAATGAAATCCTTTTTAATAGCTTTAGCATTGGTGCTTTTATGGATGCTTTTTTATTATGGTAAAGCGGGTATTTATTCAAATATTGCATTGCTGTTAAATATCGTATTAATTTTCGGAATCCTCTCAGGTCTTGGGGCTGTCTTAACATTGCCTGGAATTGCAGGTATTGTATTAACAATTGGTATCGCAGTAGACGCAAACGTTCTTATATACGAGCGCATCCGCGAAGAGTTGTTCAAAGGAAAAGGCTATAAAGAATCCGTTAAGGATGGATTTAGTAATGCATTATCATCAATTTTAGACGCCAACATTACAACCGGCTTAACAGCATTGATATTATATGTATTTGGTTCAGGTCCTATTAAAGGGTTTGCAACAACTCTTTTAATTGGAATTTTAACATCTTTATTCACCGCAATTTTTATCTCAAGATTACTAATTGACTGGCATTTAAGCCGTGGTGGAAAATTAGAATTTTCTACAGGAATGACAAAAGGATTATTTCGTTCTATTAATATCGAATTCCTTAAGAAGCGCAAAATTGCTTACTTGATTTCAGGAACGATTATTATTGCGGGACTTGGTTCATTATTCACAACTGGTTTAGATCAAGGTATTGATTTTGTCGGGGGTAGGACGTATACAGTTCGTTTTGCACAAGACATGAACACTCAAGAGGTTAAGACAGCTCTCAACGATGTTTTTAATAGTGCTGAGGTGAAAACAATTGGAAGTGCAAATCAATTAAAGATATCTACTAAATATAAGGTGAATGAGAATTCTGCCGAAGTAGATCAAGAGGTTCAGCAAAAACTGTATGAGGCTTTAGTTCCGTTTTTACCAGAAGGAACAAGTTATGATCAGTTTATCAACGCCGAAAATAATGTCGGAAAAATGTATTCAGGAAAAGTAAGTCCTACAATTGCAGATGATATTAAAAAGTCATCTATCTGGGCTATTTTAGGATCTCTAATCGTAGTATTTCTTTATATCTTATTAAGGTTTAAGAAATGGCAGTTTTCATTAGGAGCTGTTGCTGCAGTATTTCATGATGTTTTAATCGTATTAGGTATCTTCTCAATTTCATGGAAATTCTTGCCGTTTAGCATGGAAATAGATCAGGCGTTTATCGCCGCGATTTTGACAGTGATAGGGTACTCCTTAAATGATACGGTGGTTGTGTTTGATAGAATTAGAGAATATTTAAATGAGCATACAACATGGAAATTTGAGAAAGTAGTCAACAGTGCATTAAGTAGTACGCTGAGCCGTACTTTAAACACCTCATTAACTACATTAGTGGTGTTATTAGCCATGTTTACTTTTGGAGCAGATTCTCTTAGAGGTTTACTGTTTGCTCTTATTGTAGGGGTTCTTGTAGGAACTTACTCATCGTTGTTTATTGCAACACCAATAATGCACGACACGCTAAAGCGCTTAGATAAAAAGGAGAAATAATATTTCATTGTTATATTAAAAAAAGCCACTCATTTGAGTGGCTTTTTTTGTACTAATAGTTCTAGTTTTTATTTCGATTTGGGTTTGTATAAGAACATGAAATAAAGCCCTATAAGTAAAAAAGGAATGCTCAATACCTGCCCTGTATTTAAACCTAAAACCCAGTCTTCTCTGCTGTCAATTTGTGCAATTTTAAACTGCTCTACAATCACTCTCACAGACATTAAAAGTACTAAGAAAAGTCCAAACAAGAATCCTGTCTGCGCGCTCTTTTTTGTTTTCCAGTACAAAAAGAAGAGTGTTAGAAATACAAATACATAACCAAATGCTTCATATAATTGCCCAGGGTGTCTTGGTATATTGTCTAGCTGTCTAAATATTATAGCCAAAGGAAACCCCTCCTCGGTGGGTTTTCCAATCATTTCAGAGTTGAAAAAATTACCTACCCTAATAAACACAGCTCCTATAGCAGAGGCAATAACAACGCGATCAAGAATCCAAAGAACAGATTTTTTTAATATCTTTTTATTATAAATATACATTGATAAAATCATTCCAATCGCTGCGCCATGACTAGCTAAGCCTCGAAACCCAGTAAACTCAAATCCTCCGCTAAAACGAAAAGGAAGAAAGACACTAAGAAAATCCTCTCTAAATAATTCGGATTGATAAAATACGACATGTCCTAAACGAGCACCAATCATGATTCCTAAAACAGAATACATGAAGAGGCCGTCTAATTTTTCTTCCGATTGTCCTTCATTTTTGTATATCTTTTTCATTATATACCAGCCAGTAATAAAAGCAGCCATCCACATGAGACTATAATAGTGGATTTTAAAGTCTCCAAAAATAGCAATGCCATCAGATGTAGGGTCCCAAACAGTTTGTAGAAAATACATAGTTATTATTTTAGATTGTAAATATAGAAAATTGAGGTGGAATTAGAACCTAACGAAATCGGATTAAATACATCTCTATTTTTTAGGAACTGGATCGTAACCAGACCCTCCCCATGGATGGCATCTTAAAATTCGTTTAATTCCTAAATAACTTCCTTTAGCGATTCCATGAGATAGCAAGGCATCTTTAGTGTAATGTGAGCAAGTAGGTTGAAATCGGCAACTTGAAGGAAAAAAAGGGGAAATGAGTTTTTGATACATCTTGATTATAAATAACAAAGTCGCTATCAAAATCTTTTTCATGTCTTTTAATCTAATATGAATGTTGTGCCGTCTTTGCCGTCTTTAAGCTGAATACCAATCTTAATTAGCTCATCTCTAATTTGATCTGAAAGCGCAAAATCTTTTTGAGCTCTCGCCTCATTACGCATTTTAATAAGCAATCCTACTGTTTCTCCAAGTTTGGAGTTTTGGTCATTTGAAGTTGCGTTCTTAAGACCTAAAACATCAAACACAAACTGCTGCATTGTTTTTGTTAATACAGCCAAGCTTGAGGTATTAATACTTGCTTTATTGTCTTTAATTTGGTTGATATACTTCACAGCACTAAAAAGTTCTGCTATTAGAATCGGCGTATTAAAGTCATCATTCATTGCAGCGTAGCAATTAGACTTCCATTTAATGACATCAAAATCATTTACAACTTCAGTTGCCTCAATTTTAGACAACGAAGTCACTGCTTCCATGAGTTTGAGAAACCCTTTTTCTGAAGCTAGTAAGGCATCATTACTAAAGTCTAAAATACTCCTGTAGTGTGCTTGCATCATAAAAAACCTAACCACAGATGGTGAGAAGCCTTTGGTTAGCTTGTCTGTGTTGCCATTCAAAATCTCAGCAGGTAAAATATTATTACCTGTTGACTTAGCCATTTTTTGACCATTTAAAGTAAGCATATTTGCATGCATCCAGTAATTCACAGGTTTATGATTATGCCAAGCTTTGGCCTGAGCAATTTCGCACTCATGATGAGGGAATTTCAAATCCATACCACCACCATGTATGTCAAAATTTTCCCCTAAGTACTTTGTGCTCATGGCAGTACACTCTAGGTGCCACCCAGGAAAGCCGTCACTCCAAGGGGAGGTCCAACGCATAATGTGTTGGGGTTCTGCTTTTTTCCACAGGGCAAAATCTTGCGGGTTTTTTTTATCGCTTTGACCGTCTAGTACTCTCGTATTGTGTATTAGGTCTTCAATATTTCTGCCGCTTAATATCCCATAATGATGGGATTCATTATATTTTAGTACATCAAAATAGATAGACCCATTAGCTTCGTATGCTAAACCTTTATCTAATATTGATTTAATAATTTCTATTTGTTCTACAATATGTCCCGTAGCTGTAGGTTCAATGCTTGGAGGTAGGAAATTGAACGTATTTAGAATATTATGAAAATCAACAGTATAGCGTTGTACTACTTCCATTGGTTCAATTTGTTCTAAACGTGCTTTCTTTGCAATGCGATCTTCGCCTTGATCAGCATCATTTTCAAGGTGGCCAGCGTCTGTAATATTTCGAACATAACGCACTTTGTATCCAAGGTGATTAAAGTATCTAAAAATCATATCAAACGACATGAATGTTCGTACATTTCCTAGGTGAACATTACTGTATACCGTGGGGCCACAAACATACATTCCAATCGCTCCTTTGTTTATAGGGCTAAATACCTCTTTTTTGCCTGAAAGAGTGTTGTAAATTTGAAGTGTATTTGAAGTGTATTTGCCCATGGTTAGAGGATTAAAATTTGGTCTCTAATTGTATGTAATTTAAGAACTCTCTTTTAGTTTCTTTCTCTTTAAATTTACCGCCAAATTCACTAGTAACAGTGCTGCTTTCGATATCTCTTATACCTCTAGAGTTTACACATAAATGTTTAGCATCAATGACACAAGCCACATCTTTTGTGTTTAATACGTTTTGAAGCTCTTTAACAATCTGAATTGTAAGTCGTTCTTGAACTTGAGGACGCTTTGAGAAATGGTCTACAATACGGTTCATTTTAGATAACCCTACAACAGTTCCATTTGAAATGTAGGCGACATGTGCTCTTCCTACGATTGGAAGAAAATGATGTTCACAAGTCGAGTAAACGGTAATGTTCTTCTCAACAAGCATTTCTCCATACTGGTACTTGTTTTCAAAAGTAGATGCCTTCGGTTTTTTTGTTGGATCAAGCCCTCCAAAGATTTCATTTACAAACATTTTTGCTACCCGGTTAGGAGTGCCTTTCAAGCTGTCGTCTGACAAGTCTAGCCCTAGAGTTTCCATGATGTGTTGAACATCTTGTTTAATCATGTTTATTTTTTCATCTTCGCTAAGTTTGAATGCGTCCGGGCGCATGGGCGTTTCTGATGAAGTACCCACATGGTTATCACCAAGTGAGTCAAACGTTTCAATATTATTTTTCAGTCCCATTAGAAATTTGGAATAAAGTTGCTATGAATTAACTGACGCAAAGATAATTAAATTCGCTGTTTGATGCTTTTATTTTTGAGTAATAATTTCTTTTTTTTATGGAGAATTATAAAAAAATCACTATTTTTCAACCCCCATGTTTTATTTGACTTAATAAAGCCTATTTTTTTGAACTAAACAAATGTTGTAGTGTCAAACCAATAGCCTATAAAATGAAATTAAACATTTTTTATCTCATCTTTTTTGCATTTTTTTGTTTCAAGAGTCATTCACAAACAAAAAAGAGCAATCCCGCTCCGCAAATAGTTTTTAATACTAATACGTCTTCAAAATTTACTTCTAAAGAATTAAATAAACTCAATACTGTATATGGAGCGTTTTTAAAGACCGAAATTTTAGATCGGCCAACCCGAGTTTTGGCAATCAAAGAAATTCTAAGAAACAGGGTCGCGGTAAAAGAAATTCTCGATCCAAGACAACACAAGCCATGTCCGATGCTTTCAGAGGTACCTATTTTTGATGTTTTTGTTTCAAAACTTAAAAGAGATGCCGTTTTTAACCCAATGAGCTTCAACCCTTTGAAGTATGACTTTGAATTTCACAAACCAGGCTTCCAAATGTTTCGAGTAGACGACTCTAATTATTTTATTATAATAAAACCCCAAACACACAATAACTAGTTATGAGAAATAAAATATTTATTTTAATAGTTGTGCTTTTTTGTGTTTCTAACGTTACTGCTCAAGATCGTGAATGTGGAATGGAAGCCCATATGGCTGAAATGATGAAGGATCCTGACTTTGCACGTGAATGGGAACTAAATCAAAAAAAGTTTAAAACGGCAGTGAATCGAAGTTTAAGTTCTGAGTTTAGACAGAGCTTAATGGATCCTATTGTCATTCCGGTAGCAGTACATTTTCCGGCAGGTTTGGAGTCAGATCGGGCTTGTTTAGAAGCGTTAGCGCAAAATCAAATTGATATACTTAATGGAGATTTTACAGCCACGAACCCGGACGCTAATCTTTGGGCAACTGCAAGCGGTTTTTATCCTGGCGTAAACCATGGTGTCGCCAATATACAGTTTTGTATTGCAACAGCATTTCACCCTGAAGATACCGATGAAGACCTAGTTGAGGGCGGTCCTGCAGTTACCATTGGATACGACTTCGGAGGTGGAAACGATTCAGACCCTAGTTGGGGAGGTTACATGAATTTTTTAGTAAAGGATATTGGAGCTGGGCTACTGGGTTACTCTCCCTTAGGAGGAAGTATCAACGCAGGTCAATCAGTTGTGATTAATCTTGGTGCTTTTGGTTCTGGAGCAGGATGCGTAGACTCTGGAATTGTACCTCAGGCGGCGTACAATCTTGGAAGGACAGTTACACACGAACTTGGGCATTTTTATCAGTTACAGCATCCTTTTTCTGGGTCATGTGACTCTGATGATGGAATTGCGGACACCCCAAATATTATTGATGCTAATTATGGTTGTCCAGATCCAGGTTCAATTGCTGGATGTGACCCAGGGGAATTTGCACTCACCATGAGCTATATGGATTATGGAAATGATGCGTGCCTATATATGTTTTCTCAGGGTCAAACAGATGTAGTAGATAATTATGTTGCTGGGGTTCTACAAGAATCAGTTCAAGCCAGGGACAGTACCCGTTTGTGTTGAGGTTCCTCAATATCTAATGACTAACGACTCCGTGACAACCTGTAATGGTCTTTTTTATGANTCTGGCGGTCCTGTTGTTGACCCAGATCCAGGGAATTACAGTAACAATGAAGTTTTTACGTTCACTATTTGTCCAGAAAATGCTGGACAATCTNCACAATTAGCGTTTACCGAATTTGCCACACAAAACAATACTGATATTATGAGCATTTACAATGCTTCAGATGCTACTGATCCTGCAACCTTGATTGGTGAGTATTCCGGAGTTAATAGCCCTGGAACTATAGCAGCTACATTGACCAACACATCAGGCTGTCTAACCATTGTTTTTACCAGTAATGAGGCTATTACAAGTACAGGCTGGTTGGCCTTTATATCCTGTATTGATCCTCCTGCAGAGTGCCAGACTATCGTTGCACAATTAGATTCTGCTTCTCCAACATTTAATGACGAGGGTGTTATTTTAGTATGTATTGGAGAAGAAATCTCTTTGAGTGGAAGTGGGCAATTCTCAGAGGCTGGAGGAGGAGTTGGCGCAGCTTACCAATGGGAAATAGGAGATGGGACTACAGTTAGTGGTCAAACTGTAACCTTTTCTTTTGACGAACCAGGTGTGTATATTGCTAATTTAAATATTTGGGATACGAATACATCCGTATTCCCAGAAGGCTGTAAAAATGACAATAGAATTAATCAGTACATTCAGGTAGGTACAACACCTACTTTTGAAGCCACTGAAGACACCGTCAATCCAATTTGTTATGGTGATACCTCAACTATTACACCACTTGTTACTCCCACTCCTTACATTAATGAATGTACAGTTCCAGAAAGTAATGTTACATTTTTGCCTGATGGTGATGGAGAGTCATATGAAACTTGTATTGTAGTAGATTGTTTTGATGAAGATCAAACCTTAGAATTAATAACCCAATTGCAGGATATTTGTTTGAATATTGAACACTCTTACTTAGGCGATTTAGATATAATAATTACTAGCCCCAACGGTCAAGAGGTTTTTTTACATCAATACCCATCAGGTAACAGTACATACCTTGGGTCTCCAATTGATCCTTTTGGTGGTGACAACGGCAATCCAGATCCTGGTGTTGGTGCAGATTACTGTTTTTCAATGGATGGAGCCACAGATTTAGTTGATGGACCTCTTATTCAAGCTGGTGATCCTGTAAGTAACTCTATTGAACCAGGAACTTATTTACCTGTAGAATCCTTTAACCAGCTAATTGGTAGTCCTTTAAATGGGACTTGGTGCATCACCATAACAGATAATATCCCTATTGATAATGGGTACTTATTTTCATGGACTTTAAATTTTGACACTTCTATTGTTCCTACATCTTTATCCTTTACTCCAGAAATTGTTTCTGGATATTGGGAAGGAGACGAGCCAACCATTGTTGAAATCAATGGAGACATCCTCACCATTGCACCGGATTCAGATGGTGAGTTTTGTTATACCTATACTGTTTTGGATAATTTTGGTTGTGAATATTCTGATGAAATTTGTGTAGATGTTTTGCCAGAACTTGTACATGATCTGCCTAACGACTTGTCAATATGTGATCCAGTCTCATCAGATGCTATTTTTAATTTGACAACAAACGAAGCAGTTGTACTAGCTCCTAATGCCAATCCTGAAAACTTTGTAGTTACTTTTCACAATACAGAGGTTGATGCCGAAAACGATACCAATTTAATTGCAAATCCATCATCATACGTAGGAGTTGATGGAGAGGTTGTCTTTCTTCGATTCGAATATCTTGATTCAAATTGTTTCGAAATAGAAACATTTCAATTAATTTTACTAGATGCGCCAGAAATTTTCCCAACTAACGATTTAATCCTATGTGACGACATTACTAATGATGGAATTGAAGCTTTTGATCTTGAACAACAAACAATAGATATTTTAGGAACCCAGGTTTCATCAGAATTCATAGTAACTTACTACGTCAATAGTAATGATGCAGATTTAGGAGAGAATAACCTAGTAAGTCCATATAATAATATCTCCAATTCTCAGCCAATCTATATTCGAGTACAGAGTATCGTAGGTGAAGGCTGTTATGTTGCTACGAAAAACCCTGTTTTTAACTTAATAGTTACTAGTCAGGCTTCCGCTACGGCTCCCAATAATCTTACTTCTTGTGATACCACAGGTAACTTAGAAGGGATCTTTGATTTAGAACAGCAAACAGCTTTAGTTTTAGGAGCTCAAGACTCATCTACATTTACGGTAACTTATCATTCTTCTCAGAATCAAGCAGACACAGGAGATTTACCATTGGTAAGCCCATATACTACTACAGGTCAAACTATTTATGTTCGTGTTAAAGAAGCTGGTGCAGCAAATTGTTACGGCACTACTGAGTTTGAGCTTATAGTTAATCCATTGCCTTCTACGGTCGTTATGACTCCTCTAACTATTTGCGCTGATGATACAAATGGTTTTGCTTCCTTCACATTAACGGATAAAGACACAGAGGCCTTAAATGGTCAAACAGATATAATTGTGAGTTATCATGCTAATCAAACGGATGCAGATGTGGGCAGTAATGCTTTAGCGAGTCCTTTTGTTAATACGACACAAGATGCACAGACTATTTACATTCGTTTAGAGAACACAAACACATTGTGTTTTAGCACGATGCCATTAGAATTAGGGGTTGGCCCACTGCCAGTTCCAATTACTCCTTCTTTACAAACGGTTTGTGATGACGACTTTGACGGATTTGCTAGCTTTGATTTCTCTGGTCTTGATTTGGTTGTTTTAGGCGGTCAAACAGCTATGGT
>JGI20160J14292_10003094_pt1 | contig 12850 bp, 10 predicted proteins | sample COG_10_FD_14292 | JGI IMG/M metagenome (IMG submission 14292) | reverse complement strand
GCCAGACGCCAGACCTGGAACGGGGCTATGCGCTTGCCCTGCTCACCGGCTCGATGGCCTTGCGCATGACCCGCCCGGCCGTGATCCGCGCCATGGTAGAAGAGCGGGCGGATGGGGCTTTGTTGGCTATGTCGCTTGATTATGTTGGTGACCTTGCCGAAACCGTCTCGTTGCTGTGGCCAGCGGCCAAAACCAACCGAAGCGCACCGAGCCTGTCTGAGCTGGTTGACCTGCTGCCTCAGAGCCCCAAGGCTGACATTCCGGCGATGCTCGCAGGATGGCTGGACGCCTGCAAACCCGCTGAGCGCTACGTGCTGCTCAGGCTCTTAACCGGCGGTTCTTTGCGGGCTGGCGTACCAGCCAGCCGGATTAAAGCAGCCATAGCGGCAATGTCAGAAAGCATCACGGCGGATGAAGTCGAAGAAGTCTGGCACGCCCTCACGCCCCCGTACGACGACTTATTTGCCTGGATCGAGGCACGGGGCGCGCGACCTGATACGGACGGAAAACCCGTATTTCGCCCCTTTATGCACGGCACAGAAGTCAGCGCTGAAACGGTTGAGAACCGCGCTCCCGATGCCGATTGGCTGGTCGAATTCCTCTGGAATGGCGCGCGGGTGCAGTGGGTTCAGGCTGGCGGGGTCGTGCGCCTGTTTTCCCGTGACGGCGACGACCTCAGCCCGGCTTTCCCTGAACTGACCTCCCCTCTGCCCGTGGACGTGGTGCTGGACGGTCAACTCATGGTCGATCGGCGCACTGGCACCGGAACGGAACTGGGCACAGCCGAAGACCTGGAGCGCCGGGTGCAACGGAAAACAGCGACCTCGGCGATGCTCAGGGACCGACCTGCGCGCCTCAAGGTGTTCGATGTCCTAGCCGTTGAGGGCGAGGATTTGCGCGGACTGCCGCTGCGGGATCGTCGAATGCGGCTGGAGCGTTTGGCGCGGGAGCACGGGCTGGACCCGTCACCGCTGCTCGACCCCGCGTCGGTGGTTGAGCTGCATCAGGGACTGGCGGCGGTGGCGGGCACAAAAGGGCTTATCCTCAAGCGCGGCGACCGCCCTTACGGCGCGCGGGGTCTTGGGCTCAGGGCTGGCGCTAACCGAGGCGATGACTGGCTCAAATGGCCCCGTGCCGCACATCGGTTTTCGGCCGTCTTGCTCTATGTCCAGCGCACAGCCGGCGGACCAAGTGCCGCCTTTCACGAGTTTACACTGGGCGCCGTTACTGAAGACACCGAAGGCCCCTCGCTGGTCCCGATCGGTAAAGTATCGCCCACGGGCCTGACAGCGGAAGAGTTGGCGCAAATCAGCGCCTTCGCCAAGGAGAACACGCGGGAACGCTTTGGGCCGGTCCGGTCCATCGAGGCCGGAATCGTGCTTGAGGTTGCCTGTGAGCGCATTGAAGGATCTGCGCGGAGAAAGTCTGGGCTACGTCTGATCACCCCGCGCCTGCTGTGTGTACGTCAGGACGTCCCCTGGCAGCACGCGCACACCCTGCAATCGCTGCTCAACCTGATCGCTTGACCGGTTCAAGGCGGGTAAGCGGCATACGGAGGCGGAGTTGGAACAGTACCGCTTCCAATACCGCCCCCATACAGAACCATCTTACTCCAATGAGGGAATGTCTCCATGACCGCTGTCGCAGAAACGGGTCGAGGGCGCCGCAATCGTACCGATCGCCGCGCCCAGCGCACAGGTGCTCCATCCAGCATCGAACAGCTTGCAGTGCTTGATCGCAACCTTTCCGACGTCCACGTTCTGTCCGAAGAAGGGCTGGCGCAGATCGAGGCGAATGCAGAGATGATCTGTCAGGAGATTGGGCTGAACATTTCCGAGGATGCTTTTGCCATCCAGAAATGGAAAGAACACGGCGCTGATGTGGAATTCCTCGATGGCAAGGACGATACAGCACGCATCCGCTTTCCAAAGGGTATGCTGCGCGCGCTGTGCAAGACCGCGCCAAGCTCGTTTATCCAACACGCCCGCAACCCGGCCCGCAATGTCGAAATTGGCGGCAAAAAGACGGTCTTTGCGCCGGTCTATGGCCCGCCGTTCTACCGGTCTTACGACGAAGGGCGACGCTACGCGACGCTGGCGGATTTTGAGACGCTGGTGAAATTGACCTACATGTCCCCCGCCCTGCATCACTCCGGCGGAACCGTGTGTGAGCCGGTCGATATCCCCGTCAACAAGCGCCATTTTGACATGGTCTACAGCCATCTGAAACTCAGCGATAAGCCGATCATGGGTTCGGTCACGGCGCCGGAGCGGGCGCAGGATACGGTAGACATGTGCAAGCTGGTCTTCGGGGCCGATTTTGTCGATCAGAACTGTGTCACCACCAGCCTGATCAACGTCAACTCGCCGCTGACCTACGACGGCATCATGAACGGCGCCTTGCGCGTCTATGCCGAGAACAATCAGGCATGCATTGTCTCCCCGTTCATCATCTCCGGCGCTATGGCTCCTGTGTCGCCAGGTGGCGTGATGGCTCAGGCGCTGGCTGAGGCGATGATGGGGATTGCTTATGGGCAAATGCTGCGTCCAGGCTCACCGGTGATTTTTGGAACCTTTGCAGCGTCTATGTCCATGGCCTCCGGCGCGCCAACCTTTGGCACGCCAGAACCAGCGCTGATCATCATGGGCATGGCGCAGTTGGCGCGGCGCATGAACCTGCCGTTCCGCTCGGGCGGCTCGCTCAATGCCTCCAAGGTTCCCGATGCGCAGGCGGCTTACGAGACCATGATGTCGATCCTGCCATCGGTGGGCGCAGGCGTGAACTTCATGCTGCACGCGGCGGGCTGGCTCGAAGGTGGCCTGGTATCCTCGCCAGAGAAACTGGTGATGGACGCCGACCAGCTGGCCATGGTGCACATCATGCAGGGTGGCGTGGACATGTCCGAGAATGGACAGGCGTTGGACGCGATCCGCGAAGTCGGACCGGGCGGTCACTACCTAGGTTGTGACCACACCAACCGGAACTTCAAGACCGCGTTTTACGAGTCAAAACTCGCCAACTCAGCGTCCTACGAGCAGTGGGAAATCGAAGGCTCACAAGACATGTACCAGCGCGCCAATACCCGCTGGAAGCGCATGATCAGCGAGTACGACGCCCTCGCTCCAGCCATCGACCCTGGCGTTGACGAAGCGCTCACGGCCTTCATCGCCGAACGCAAGAGCTCCATGCCGGACGCCATGTACTGAACCTGTAACAGCGCGCGCGGTTTTCAAACTCGCCGCGCGCACGTGGATGCGAATGCTCGAAACACTGCAGACGACTCCCCTGCTCTTCGTCGCGCTCTTTGCCTTCGCAGCGGCGATTACGCCCGGTCCGAACAACATCATGCTAATGTCGTCGGGCCTGACGTTCGGCATGCGCCGGACGATCCCGCACATGGTCGGCATTGCTGCTGGTTCCCTGGTGCTGACAGTGGTGCTGGTTTTGGGCGTTGGGGCGGTTCTGATGGCTGTGCCACCGTTCCGTTACGCCCTGCTGGTCGGTGGAACGTTGTTCCTGTGTTATCTTGCCTACAAGACCATGACGGCGCCCACCGATCTGGCTCAACGCCAGTCCAAGCGCCCCCTAACGTTCCTCGAAGCCGCAGCCTTTCAGTTCATCAACCCCAAGGGCTGGGGCTTTGGTCTGTCCTATATCGCGCTGGTAACCGGGGTATCGCCAAACGGAAAGCTGACCTTTTGGATCGCCATATTCGCCATCCTAATCCCGCAAGTCGCTACCTATATCTCGGCGATCACCTGGTCTGGGCTGGGGCAGTTCATGGCGCGCCTGATCGATAGCCCAAAGACTGTGAAAGCCATCAATATCGGCTTGGGCTTGACCCTGTTAGCGATGATCCCGCTGATGTTCTGGACTGAGCTGGACGCCATCCTAAAGCTCTAGAGCAACATCCCAGCACGGCTTTCCAGTCCATAGAAATCGCCGTCTTCGATGCGAACCACCGTGTAGCTGCAATCACCCAGAGGATCGAGGCGCATGCAGATTTTTACCGTCGATCCGAAACTGACGATGAAACCACAGCGCGAGCCAGAGGCCGTCTGCACACAGCGACTGTTTTCTGTTTCATTAACGAACCACAGCATTCGCTCGACCAATCCCTGCCGCTCGGTAAAGCGCTCACCGCCAGCCTTGTAAAAGGTGGTCGAGGTCATCGCGACGTTGTCAAAGTCGATGACCCAAGTTTTATCGATGGTAATTTCGAGGATTTCTTCAGCCGTGAGCTTGCGCACGGTTACTTCCTCGTCCGGCGAGTTCAGTGCAAGCGCGCTTCCGGCCAGCGTCAGCAGGGCCAAAGGCAACAACAAGGGTCTCAGAAAGGCAAAATGGCGCAAGTTCATGAACCCAAATCTACACCCAAATTCAGTCAGGACAAGGCGCACTCGGCCGCTTGTGAAGACACAAAAAAGCCCACGACGCCGCAGTTTTGGGGCGAAGTGGGCTTTTTCTTATCGGTGTCAGCCGAAGACTAGTCGTCCAGCAGATTAGAAAGCTTCATCGCCATTCCCATGTTGCCGTCCACAGACAGCTTGCCTTGCATGAAGGCCATGGTGGGGTTCAGATCGCCTTCCATCATTGCGACGGCGTCTTCGAGCGAGATGTTGATGGTTGCATCAGCATCAGTGTCGTCAGTGGTTACGTCCGTACCTTCGATACGAACCATTCCAGCATCGCCAAAGTTCATCTTCAGCGAACCATCCAGGCCGGAACCACCGCCGAGAAGTTCTGTCAGTTTGTTTTGGATTGCTTCTACGGTCATGGAACACTCCTTCCCTGTAAGGTAAAACGTTGGTTTTACCCTTAACAAAGACTTCTTTGCCTGAACAGAGAAAATCAGAGCGCAGTCAGCGACACACCGTACTCCAATGCCGCATCTTCGAGGCGGGTAAAGAGGTATTGAGAGAAGCTGCGCCGGGTGTAGAGACGGAGATGATCCACACGGTCAGCGGTGGCATTCGGGCCATAGAAGACGATGTTGGCTTTAGCGGCCACGGTTTGCGCGCAGGCGCCGGGCTTAAACACGCTTTCGTGGACATCCAGCGCACAGACCTTGGACCAAACCTCACGCCACATGTCACCGCCCAGGCTCATCCCTGCCATCTGGTCAGAAACATCAGCAACCAGCGCAAACTCGCCAGCCAATGCATCGGTCAGAGCCTGAGTCACAGCGCTGTCCTGACCGCCGGGGCCTTCGTGGGGCATGTCGATCATGAACTCGTCAGGCGACATCCACAGTACGTAGGAATCGTTGGTATAGGCGGTCAAGGTATTGGGACGGGTCGGCAGCGCCATGCCCCCCATGGCCTCTTCAACCTTGGTGACCAATTCAGGCGCGCTGGTGGGGTCGAGGCGCAGCGTCAGCATCCGCCGCTTGGGTAGCTCCCACAGGTGAACGTTTGCCGACGCAGGCAGCTTGCTGGCCCGCGCGCTCAACGCCAGAGCGCTCAGGGGACGATAGTTCAACTCAACCATGTTGGCGCGCTCCTTCCGCATCGACAAAGACAGTATCGCCGAGGGTTACTTTCACGTTGCGGCCATCGGGCATTGGCACCACCAGGGTTTCCCCTTTGCGCGCCATCCCACCCTTGACCAGACCCAGTGCGATTGAGCGGCCGGCGGCGGAAGACCAGTAGGACGAAGAGACATGCCCCTGCATCGGAACGGGTTCCTTCGGCGCCGCCGTCGTTGGCGCGTCGGCGACGTTGACCAGCTGCGCGCCCTCGGGCAGCACTTCTTTGGGGTCTTCAGTCAGGATGCCGACGTACTGCTTCCGCATCGGCTCGCTCATGTCTTTGCGGGTCAGTGAGCGCTTGCCAATAAAGTCGGCTTTGTCCTTCCCCACGATCCAGCCCATATCCATGTCATAGGGGTTTAGCGAGCCATCGGTGTCCTGTCCCACGATGATGAAGCCCTTTTCCGCGCGCAGCACGTGCATGGCTTCGGTCCCATAGGGCGTAATCCCGTATTTGGCTCCGGCGGTCATCAGCGCGGTCCATAGCGCCATGCCCTTGTCCGCTGGTACGTTGACCTCGAACGCCAGATCACCGGTGAAGGAAATCCGGAAAATCCGGGCTGGAAGGCCGGCCACGGTCGCCTCTTTCCATTCCATGAACTTGAAGGCTTCGGGCGAGAGATCGACATCGTCACACAACTCAGCCAACAGATCCCGCGCCTTTGGACCATTGATAGAGGCAACGGCCCACTGCTCAGTCACTGAAGTGAGATAGACCTTCAGATCGGTCCATTCAGTCTGCAGATAGTCTTCAAGATGACTCAAGACGCCCGCAGCACCGCCGGTCGTCGTGGTCATCAGGAACTCATCCTCGGCCACGCGGGCGGAAACCCCGTCATCCATAATCATGCCGTCTTCACCCAGCATCAATCCGTACCGACAGCGGCCTACGCCCAGCTTCATCCACTTGTTGGTGTAGACGCGGTTAAGGAACTCAGCGGCATCGGGGCCTTTAACGATGATTTTACCCAGTGTGGAGGCGTCGAGCAGGCCCACGCTTTCGCGCACAGCCCGGCATTCCCGGTCCACAGCAGCGTGCATGCTCTCGCCCGTCTTGGGATAGTACCAGGCACGCTTCCACTGTCCCACGTCCTCAAACAGCGCGCCGTGCTCGACGTGCCAGTCGTGCATTGGGGTTGTCCGCGTTACGTCGAGGAAATCACCCGGTTCCCGCCCAGCAATCGCACCAAAGGTGGTNGGCGTGTAAGGGGGGCGGAAGGTGGTGGTGCCGATATCGGGAATGGTCACGCCCAGAACGTCGGAGAGAATGCCAAGCGCGTTGATGTTCGAGGTCTTGCCCTGATCCGTCGCCATGCCCAGCGTGGTGTAGCGCTTGATGTGCTCCACCGAGCGGAAGTTCTCACGCACGGCCAGTTCAAGGTCGGCTGCGGTTACGTCGTTCTGGAAATCAACCCAAAACTTGCCGCCCTTTTTGGTCGGCTTGTCCGAGGGTAAAAGCCATAGGTGCCGGATGTGCAGGCCGCCAGGATGAGCCTCTTCACTCGCGGACACCAAGGTTTTCTCACCCGTGCGCAGGCCGATGGCGCCCAGCGCCTGTTCCGCCGCCTCGGCGCCACTGACCAGCGCATCATTGAGGCTAAACAGCCCCTTGGACCCGCCAGCCGAAATCGTGGGTGTTGCCCCGACCGGCGCACCAGGCACAAAGCAGGCTGTCGCCGCGTCAAAGTCGAGCTTGGCGCCGGACTGGCAGTGCAGGTGAACGATCGGGTTATAGCCGCTGGACGAGCCGATGAAGTCACATTCCAGCGTGCTCGCTGCGCCTGCAATGGCGGTACCGTCGCCGTTCATGGGTGCAATCACCGCGCCCGACACCCGCTTGGTGCCGGTTGCTTCAACCAGCGTGTGGTTGGTGTAGAACGGCACTCCCAGGGCTTGCAGCCGCACTGTGTTCGGTCCTGTGCTCTCCGAGCGGACATCGACAACGGTAACGTCGATACCCGCTTCCTTGGCCTTGATCGCCGCAGACAGGGCCATGTCGTTGTTGACCAGAAACAGCCCCTGGTTCCCGGTCTTTACACCATAGCGTTGCAGGTAGGTTTCAACCGCGCCGGCAAACATGATGCCGGGAAGGTCGTTGTTGCGGAACACCAGCGGACGCTCAAAGGCACCGGTGGCGAGCACAACCTGCTTGGCACGGATGCGATGCCACCGCATGCGCGGGCGGTAGTCGCCGTCGGCTTCAGGCACGTCAAAGTGGTCTGTTACGCGTTCCAGCGCGGTCAGCATGTTGTGGTCGAAAACGCCAGACAGCGTGGTTCGGGTCAGCACTCGCACGTTGGGGGCAGCGGCCAATTCAGCCTCAACTGTGGCCACCCAGAGGTCTGCATCCATGCCGTCAATCTCAACCGGATCACGCAGCAAAGATCCNCCGCATTCAGTATCCTGCTCAACCAGCATCACCCGCGCGCCCGACTTCGCCGCCACGCGGGCTGCCTGCAAACCCGTTGGCCCCGCGCCCACCACAACGATGTCAGCATGCTGATAGTGGCTGTCATAGCGCGAAACGTCGGCGACATCGTCGGTCACACCCAAGCCCGCAGCCCGCCGGATCACAGGCTCGATCAGCCGATGCCACATGGTCGTGCTGACCAGGAAGGACTTGTAGTAAAAGCCTGCTGGAATAAACCGCGCGATCACCGCGTTAATCGCGCCAATGTCAAAACTCAGATTTGGAAAGGCGTTGACCGACTTGGTTGTCAGGCCCTGACGCAGCTCGGTAAAGGTTGCGCGGTTGTTGGCTTCCCGGGTGCCTTTCTCATCGGCGTTGATGTTGCAATCGATCAGCGCGTTCGGCTCTTCAACCCCCGCAGAGACGATGCCGCGTGGCCGGTGATATTTGAACGACCGACCGACCAGATGCACACCATTTGCAAGCAGTGCAGAAGCGACCGTGTCGCCGCGAAATCCAGTGTACGTCTGACCATCGAAGGTGAAACTCAGTGGCTCAGACCGATCGATGCGTCCACCAGTGGAAAGGCGGAATTCCTGTGTCATGCTCCGTCCTCCGCCTGCTCATAGTCAAACGACAGCGCTTCGCCCTCAATCAGGCTTTCTTCAACCGGCGGTGTCTCACCCGTTCGATAGGTGGCAATGATCTCAGAGCTGACCGTATCGCGCACAGCGTTAAAGAACTTGCGGCACCCGGCAGCGTGGTTCCAGCGCTCTTGCGCGACGCCCTTGATGTTCTTTTGATAGTACACCCAACGCGCCCAGTTGTGGTCATCCAGCGGCTCGCCGGCGTCTTCGGGGCGGGGCTTGTGGGCTTGGTGCGCGTAGGAAAATTCCACTTCCGGGCGTTCCTGTTCGCAGTAAGGGCAACGGATCAGTAGCATGATGGATGTCTCGTCTTAGTGCGCAACAGCGGCAGCGCCGTGCTCGTCAATCAGGAAGCCAGTCTCGAAACGCGACAGCGCAAACGGTGCGGTCAATGCGGTTGGCTCNCCCTTGGCAATGTGGGCAGCAAAGGCATGGCCAGACCCCGGCGTCGCCTTGAACCCGCCAGTCCCCCAACCGCAGTTGAGGTACATGTTTCCTACCGGCGTCGAGGTCAGGATCGGGCTTGCATCGGGGCAAACATCGACGATACCGCCCCATTGGCGAAGCATCTTCATCCGCTTGTACTGCGGGAACAACTCACAAATCGCCACAAGGGTTTCCTCGGCGAGATGCTGAGAGCCGCGCTGGCCGTAGGAGATGTACTGATCCACGCCAGCGCCAATTACCAACTCGCCCTTGTCGGACTGAGAGATATAGGCGTGCACGGCGTTAGACATGACCACGTTGTGGATGGTCGGCTTGATGGGCTCTGAGACCAGCGCCTGCAACGGATGGCTTTCCACGGGCAAGCGGAACCCAGCCATGGAGGCCAGCACCGACGAGTGCCCCGCCGGGACCAGTCCGACTTTCTTGGCACCGATCCGACCTTTGGTCGTCTGTACACCCTTGACCACGCCGCCTTCGATATCGAAGCCCGTGACCTTGCAGTTCTGGATGATATGGACGCCCATCTCATCACACTTGCGCGCGTAGCCCCAGGCGACAGCATCGTGCCGTGCCGTGCCGCCGCGCGGCTGATAGGACGCGCCTAGCACCGGATAGCGGCCACCGCCGCGCAGATCGATCCCCGGCACCACCTTCTTCACGCCCTTGGCGTCAAGGTAGATCGAATCAATACCGTTGAGCCGGTTGGCATTGACGCGGCGCTGGGTGTCGCGCACGTCCGTCAGATTGTGTGCGAGGTTGAGGACACCACGTTGGCTGAACATCACGTTGTAGTTCAGCTCTTGCGTAAGCCCTTCCCACAGCTTCATGGCGTGCTCGTACATCGCTGCGGACTCGTCCCACAGGTAGTTCGAACGAACGATGGTTGTGTTCCGACCCGTATTACCGCCACCGATCCAGCCTTTTTCGAGTACGGCAATATTCGTGATCCCGTGCTCCTTCGCCAGATAGTAGGCCGTCGCTAGACCGTGACCGCCGCCGCCGACAATAATGACGTCATAAGCCTCAAGGGGCTCAGGGCTGCGCCACTGCTGCTCCCAGTTCTGGTGATAGGACAAGGCATTTCGAAACAATGCCAATGCGTTGAAGCGCTGCTTCTTTGCGGGTTGAACGGCCATAATGGTGTCCAGCTAAGGGTTTGAAAATTCTGAAGATGGCTTGCGCCGAAAGCGTAGCTTACAACCGTTGGAAGGCGTCGCAAACATGCCTGCCCGCGCCGCAGTGTCGCAAAGCTGTCGTGTCTGGCAAAAACAACCCGAGAACCGCTCTGATTCGAAACGATTGTTACAGCGCTGCAGGGTCGTGGATGACTAATGAAGTCAGCCGTTAATTTTGCGCTTGCGCGGCGAATCAAATCGACGCAATGCTCCCTTGAGGCACTAAAGGCTGCGCCTCAATTATCTCAATCCGCGATTTTGTGGAGACATTCGCGTCTATGTTTGGTTCCCGCCCCACAGACTACCCGCAAAAGTTGGGTTTCATCCTTACTGACCAGTTTTCCATGATGGCTTTTGCCAGCGCAGTGGAAACTCTTAGGATGGCGAACAGGCTAAGCGACAAAACGCTCTATGAGTGGGTTTTGGTTTCTGACAACGGTGAAGGGGTAAAGTGCTCGAACGGCATTACTATTCCTGTTGATGGACCGCTGGAGGCGTCGCTTACGTGTGTTTCGGTGACCATCTGCTCAGGGCTGGATGTGCACCGGGTCGATACCGCGATAATCATTCCATTTCTGCGCAAAGCCGCGTCGAAAGGGCTGGAAATTGGGGCGATCTGCACGGGTGCCTTTATCCTCGCCAAATCCGGCTTGCTCGACGGCCACACCTGCACGATCCACTGGGAGAACCTGGCCGCCTTTACCGAGCTGTTTCCAAACATCGAAGTGACGACAGAAGTCTTCGAGATCGACCGCAAGCGCTATTCCTGTTCCGGTGGAACCGCCGCTCTGGATCTGATGCTCAACCTTGTCGCCATTCAGCACGGCCACGAACTCGCCGCGTCCGTTGCCGATCAGTTGCTGCACGAGCGTATTCGCGATCACCGCGATCAGCAGCGCGTGGCGCTGCCTGCCCGACTGGGTGTTCGTCACCCCAAGCTGTTGGCAGCGATCAAGGCGATGGAGGAAAACCTCGAAGAACCACTCACGCGTGGCGAATTGGCGGAGATGGCCTGCCTGTCTACGCGCCAGCTTGAGCGCTTGTTCCGCAAGTACATGAACCGCTCTCCGGCGCGCTACTATCTCGAACTGCGGCTGAACAAGTCGCGCTTGCTGCTGTTGCAAACGCCGATGCCGGTGATCGACGTGGCGCTGGCTTGCGGATTTGTGTCTGCCTCGCACTTTTCCAAGTGTTACCGCGACTTCTTTGGCAAAACTCCGCGTCAGGAGCGATCAGGTACCGTCGATGCCGGCGATCTGGGCTTTGATGACAGCGAAGAAACCAACTACGAGGAAGAAGCCGTGTAGCCGACTCTGGGCCGCACGAACGGCCTAGAGCAGATACCCCGCGGCGACGAACCCGCCCACCAGGACCGCCAGCAACAGCAGTGTTATCCACCCGCCGCTGCGCTTAATCAGTTGTTTTGCTGGTTCGCCAAAGAACCAGAACAGCAGACCAAAGGCTGCAAAACGCAGCACGCGTCCGGCCATGGCGACCGCCAGAAACAGGGGAAGGTTGAACTTGATCAACCCGGCCCCGATACACACCACCTTGAACGGGATCGGCGTAACGGCGCCTAGAAAGATCAGCCAGGCGCCCCCGGCCTGATTGGCCTGCATACGCTCGGTAAAGCCCTGAACTTCACTGGCGACCCCCAGAATCCCTAGCATGGGTTCGGCGAGCGCCTGATAAAAACCCCAACCCAGAATGTAGCCCAGCAACCCGCCCAAAACGCTGGTGAGCGTGCCGATCAGGATTACGATGGGGATCCGGCGCCGGGCTGACAGCATGATGGGAACAGACACCGCATCGACCGGTATCGGTAGAAAAGCGCTTTCCGCAAAACTCACTCCGCCCAACAGCCAAAGCGCCGAACGCGAGCCCGCTGCCTTTTCTGCGCGGTCATAGAGGGACTGGAAGCCAAATGCCATGGAACAGCGCTTTCTGTGATTGCCGCCCATAGATGGCGCTTTGAGCCGCGATTGTAACCCTTCGCCCGCCGCCCCATGTACAAAATCGCTCGAACCGCTCCCCTTTCTCTGACAAACTTATCTGCATGAATGATGTCGAACCCAAAACACAGGACGACGCGCCTCCCCCTGACCAGACCACAGGTGACCGCCTGAACCTGCGTGAAGCAGTGCTGAACGTTGGTCGATTTCTGCGGTTCCTGGGTGTTCGGGTGGTTTTGAACATCGTCTTCAGCCCGATCATTGCGCTGATCCTGCTGGCACTTGGGTTTTTGTGGACCACGACGTTCGGCCTGCCGGGCAATGTTACGACAACCCCGGTACTCTGGATCCCAGCCCAACTTGTATCGCTGGCCCTGTTGGGTGGATTGATGTGGGGGGCAATGGAGGCGACGCGGGGGTTCCTGTGTCGCCTGGGATTACCTTTACAGCAGCAACCGGGCCGCTTCCTGCGTCTGCTGACGATCGCCGGCTGGTTCCTGGGGTCTCTAGGCGTTGGTCGGCTGGCAACCTTTGCCCTGCCGCTCATCAAGGGATGGAATCTGTCGATCTGGCTTGCTGGTTTTGTAGCGGTGGAGCTGGCACTCTATTTTGCCATCGAGCTGACGATGTGCCGTCTCTTCCCTCGCTTTAGGCAAAGCAACGACAGCGCGACCAGCACCAGGAACCTA
>JGI20160J14292_10003091_pt1 | contig 12857 bp, 10 predicted proteins | sample COG_10_FD_14292 | JGI IMG/M metagenome (IMG submission 14292) | reverse complement strand
TAAGTTGCCTTCGGTATAAATGGCATCTAAAACCACGAAAAGATTCAGATCGATATCACTCAATTTCATAATGTGGTACCCCAACATTAGTGAGGTTGATGTTATTCGAAATTGCACCAAAAAAAAAGTTCCCGTGCCTTGGGCGTGAATTCTAGCCAGAGACTGCTACAATTGGCCTGGTNCGGCCAAGCAGGATGCGCCGCGCTGGACCCANGCAAGCTGTCGGATAGCGTTTCACAAAACGTGGGTTCTCGACAGGGTTCTATTAATTTAAAAGGTATCCCGCGGATTTATAAGTCTTTCAAAACGATGGTTTTATGGGGATTGTTGCAGCCATGTCTGATCTACAAGTGAATGCTCAGCAGCATAAAAAGCGCTTGCCGTTTGGTTTTGCGAAACGCTTTGGTGTGATTCTTCAGAGCCCAACCCATGATGTGGCGGAAACGAAACTGATCTACAAGGCGCCGCTTTCGCCCGCTGTTTACTCTGAGGTGCAGCGCTTTGTGGGCCGCCTATCCGAAATTCAAGCGGTTGATCCCAGCCAATTCGATGGGTTGTTGTCCCGAGCCTACGAGGAGGATAGCGGCGAGGCGATGGCCTTTATCGAAGATCTTGGCGACTCGATGGACTTGTCCAGTTTGATGGATCAGTTACCTGAAAACGGCGATTTGCTTGAGCAGGATGACGACGCCCCCATCATTCGATTGATTAACAGTTTGCTGACCGAAGCCATCAAGGTGGGTGCCTCAGATATTCACGTAGAAACCTATGAAAGCCGTTTGGTGATTCGATTTCGGGTCGACGGTGTGCTGCGTGAAATCGTGTCGCCTCGGCGCGCTCTAGCGCCACTTTTAGTGTCGCGCATCAAGGTTATGGCGAAGCTCGATATTGCCGAAAAACGGTTGCCTCAAGATGGCCGTATTTCAGTTCGCGTTGGTGGTAAGGAGGTCGATGTGCGGGTCTCAACCATCCCGGCAAGCAACGGCGAGCGTGTGGTGATGCGACTCTTGGACAAGCAAGATGGTCGCAAGAGCCTTGAGTTTCTGGGAATGCAATCGTCCGGTTTGAACGGCATGCAGGGCTTACTCACGCGCCCCCACGGTATTATTTTGGTGACGGGTCCAACCGGTTCTGGGAAATCGACCACCTTGTATGCTGGGTTAGATCAGCTCAATGACAGCAGTCGCAACATCTTAACGGTTGAAGATCCCATCGAATACGATGTGGAAGGCGTTGGTCAGACGCAAGTGAATGCGAAAGCCAATATGACTTTTGCAAAAGGCTTGCGTGCGATCTTAAGACAGGACCCGGACGTTGTGATGGTCGGTGAAATTCGCGACTATGAGACCGCAGACATCGCCGTTCAGGCGAGCTTAACAGGACACCTAGTCCTATCAACGCTGCATACCAACACAGCAATTGGCGCGATTACGCGTTTGGCCAATATGGGCGTGCAGCCGTATCTGTTGTCTAACAGTATTGCTGGATTGGTTGCGCAGCGCTTAGTCAGAGTGCTGTGCGATCAGTGTAAAACAGCGCATGATCCCGATGCGTATGAGCGGGGGTTTCTCAATCTTGAGGAAGATGTCTCGGCTGTAATTTATCGTGCGGTAGGATGTGATGCTTGCGCGAATGAAGGCTATCGCGGCCGCCAAGGCATCTATGAAATCATTGTGGTTGATGACGGTCTTCGAGAGATGATCCATATGGGCGCGTCTGAGCCAGAAATGGAGAAGCAGGCGCGTCTTCATTCGATGGGTATTCGGGACGATGGACGCAGTAAAGTGCTTGCGGGTATGACCACCATTGATGAAATCCTCCGCGTCACGATGGCTGATTGATATAAACGATGCCAGCCTTTGATTACCAAGCTTTAGATTCACGTGGACGCCAGAAAAAAGGTCTGCTTGAAGGTGATTCCGCCCGCCAAGTTCGGCAAATGCTGCGAGATCAGGGATTAGCGCCAACGAGTGTGAGCTTGACCCGTCAAGGTGAGGGCGAGACTGGCTCGTCCAATGATTTCTTATCGAGTTTCTTTCAGCCTGCGTTGTCGGTGAGTGAGCGGGCGCTCATTACCCGCCAATTGGCGACCTTGATTGCGGCGGGATTACCCATCGAAGAATCACTTCTAGCAGTGTCTCGCCAAACTGAAATGCCAAAAACTCAAAAAATGTTGGCCACAGTGCGAGCACGCGTTTTGGAAGGGTATTCCTTAGCACGAAGTCTTGAAATCTACCCCAAAGCCTTTCCAGATTTGTTTCGTGCAACGGTTGCGGCGGGCGAATCGTCTGGGCATCTCGATGCCGTTTTAAATCAGCTCGCGGATTTTAGCGAAGCCCAATACGAATCTGCGATGCGGGTACAGCAGGCACTCGTTTACCCCGTTATTTTGTTTGTTCTAACTTTGTTGATCTTGGCCGGTTTGCTGGGTTATGTGGTGCCCGATATTGTGACGGTTTTCGCCGATACCGGACAAGCTCTCCCGGCCCTAACGCAGGCCGTGATTGCCGCGAGTGATTTTGTTGCAGGCTATGGCTGGCTCGTAGGCTTGGGTCTGATCGGACTGGGCCTTTCGGTTCGGCAACTTTTATTGATTGAAAAAAACCGGTTGCAGTATGATCGCTTTCTTTTGAAAGCACCGCTCGTTGCCAAGATGAGTCGGGGTCGAAATATTGCTCAGTTTGCGAGTACTTTGAGTATTCTGACCGCATCCGGTGTGCCGTTGGTTGAGGCCATGAAAATCGCGGGGGAGGTCGTGTCCAATACCTGGCTTCGGACCGAAGTCGTGCGCGCCACCTTGCGCGTGAGCGAAGGCAGTAGTTTGCAAGCTGCGCTGCAGACGAGTGGCTACTTTCCGCCAATGATGCTTTATATGATCGCGAGCGGCGAGGCGAGTGGTGAGTTAGATGGCATGTTGGCTCGGGTTGCACGCTATCTGCAGCAGGATGTTGAATCGCTGCTCGCCACATTATTGAGTTTGATCGGCCCCCTGATGCTCGTCATTATGGGCGGTGCGGTGTTTACCATTGTGATGGCGATTCTACTGCCGATCATCAACCTCAATCAGTTGGTTGGATGATTCTAGATCGAGCGCCTTCGCAAAACGGTTGGGCATTCATTTTTGAAAATAACAGATTATGGAAAACAAAAGAGGAAGAAGCAGACAATGATGCAACCGAAGACTGGTTCAAATCGTCAGACAGGTTTTACCCTCATCGAAATTATGGTCGTTGTGGTTATTTTGGGTATCCTAGGGGCGTTAATCGTGCCGAATATCGTTGGCCGGCCGGATGAGGCACGGGCCACTGCGGCTCGATCGGATTTGCAACAGGTAGGCAATGCCCTTGATTTGTATCGTATGGACAACGGTCACTACCCGAGCACAGATCAGGGGCTGGAAGCTTTGGTTGATAAGCCGAGCGGTTACCCAGAACCTAGGCGCTGGAATGCCGATGGTTATCTTAAGAAACTGCCGATTGATCCTTGGGGTGAGCCTTATCTGTATTTCAGCGAGGGCCGTCAAATCGAAGTGTATTCTTTGGGCTCAGATCGACGTGAAGGTGGCGAGGGTGTCGATGCCGATTTGAAACTATCGGATCTCTAGGCATTAAGCGGCGGGTTATGAAGGGTTTTACGCTGATTGAAATCCTGGTTGTGCTGTTTATTGTTTCTTTGCTGACCGGGCTTGTCGTTGCAAATCTGCCCGCATTTGTGTCTCAAGCCGACTTCGAGGAAGAGGCGGATCGGCTGAAATTTGTTTTTGAGTATGGCCTTGAGACCGCGCAAGTTGATGCCGTCGAAATTGGGGTTGAACTGGCGCCAGACAGCTACGGGTTCGTCATTTTTGATGAAAGTCGTCAAACCTGGGTGCCGTCAGATGCCCCGGAGTTGAGACACCACGAGTTACCCCAAGGACTAATTTTAGAGCTCTCAACGGAAGGCGAGCCCTTACGATTGGTCGAGCCGACTGAAGAGGCGCAGCAGAGCAATGACTCAGGGGCGAGCAACGAGCCCCAGCCCGAATTGTTGCTGTTATCGAGCGGCGAAACCTCGATCTTTGAATTGAGCCTGGTCGCCGAGGATGGCTGGTGGATGGGGTTGTCGACCGAAGGTTTCGGAGACTTCGCCTTAAGTAGGACGCCCATAGAACGTGATGAGTAATAAGCGCGCATTGTTTCAAGGATTCACTTTAATCGAGGTGATGGTGGCGCTTGCGGTGTTTGCGGTGATTGCACTCGCGTTGACTAAAAATGCTTCCTTGGCAGTGGTTCAGACCAGTCGGATGCAAGAGCAGCTTTTAGCCTTTACGGTCGCGCAGAACGTAATGAATGAGTTGACCAGTCGGGGTGGTGACGACGACCCGTTCTTGCAACCGACTCGCAAGCAAACTGAAATCTTGATGGCGAACCGGCGGTTTCAAGTGTTGGTTCGCGTTGAGGCAACGAGCGATGCGGACTTAAAGCGGCTCGAAGTGTCCGTCAGAGATGATGCTGCGGTCGATCAGGAGNTGGCCGTCTTGTATGGCTATGTTGGCCGCAACTGATGACGCGCGCATTGGGGTTTACGTTGCTTGAGGTTCTGATCGCGATGACGATCTTCTCGATACTTGGATTAGCGTCNAATCANATGCTACGCAGTGTNTCGAGTATTGAGCGCCAAATGGAGGAACGGACTGACGAATACCGGACCCTGGTGCGCGTTTTTAAAATGCTTGACCGGGATGTTTCGGCTTTGGTTTATCGAGGGGTCCGTGATGAATTCGGTGATCCAATCGCCGCTGTCTCAGTCAATCAAGGTTTGTATCCGTTAGAATTTACCCGGGGTGGTTGGCGTAACCCTTTGAAGTTGCCAAGGAGTCAGTTACAGCGGGTGGCCTACCAATATAATGGCGAGGCGTTGCAGCGAGTTGTTTGGTTAATCCTTGATCGGGCGCAAGACACAAAGCCCCGGGTTCAAACGTTAATGACCGGAGTGACTGACTTTAAAGTCAGTTTGATTAACGCCGATGGCTCGCGTCAGGAAGTTATTACCGCCGAGGATGGTGATGAACTGCCGATCGGGGTCGAGCTAACGATTAGCACCGAGTTGTGGGGTGATCTAACCCGACGCGTTAACTTACCGGAATACGTCCCGTTTTTAACGCAAGGTAGCGCGGGCGCGCTGGACTCTGAAGACAACCTCAATGATATAGAACCCGATCAGGACGACGAGTTTGAACCGGCGTTGCAACCCCTTTCGCCGTCAGTATTGGATGGTGTTTTATGATTATGAGGCGCCGGCAGCAGGGGGTCGCGCTGATGATTGTGTTGCTCGTTGTAACCATCGCCACGGTACTCAGCGTCTCGATTGCCAAGAATCAGCATCGCGCCATCTCATCGGCCACGCGGTATTTTGATCGAGCTCAGGCCTATTACTATGCGACAGGGGGGGAAGAGTATGCCCGGCAACTGCTTGCTCGTGATTTTAAAGAGCGCCCTGAGCAAGACGACTTAAGCGAAGCCTGGGCTGCCACGGATCTTGCTTTTGAGTTTGAGTCAGGTGAGGTCGATATCGTGATTCAAGATCTGCAGAGCGTATTCAATCTCAATGATTTCATATCCTCAAACGAGGGTAATAGTCTGATTGCGGAAAAGTTGTCGCTACTGTCATCACAAATAGGCTTGAATCCGAGTTGGATGGATGAGTTACTTGATTTCAGTGATATCGATGGTGAGGTCAGGCCAGGTGGTGCTGAGGATTATTATTATCTGGGGCTTGAACGACCGTATAGAACGAGCGGTCAACCGCTGCAGGATCTCTCAGAGATCCGGTTGCTCCGGACGATGACAGATGAGGCCTATGGCCGTTTGTCAGAGGTCATGACGGTTTTACCAACCGCAGGTGGCGCGCTAAATGTAAATACCGCGCCGCCAATGGTTTTACAGACACTGGCGACAGACCTGAATCTGGAAAGCGCGACAAGTCTTGCGGAATCGAGGCTGCGCGTTGACGGCTTCGAATCCGTTGAGCAATTTTTACAGCAACCTGAATTGGCTGGATTGGCAGTGAAGCCAGCGGGACTTGGTGTACAATCTTCTTTTTTCAAAGTGAACACGAGAGCCCGATTCGGATCGCAAATTGTATTTTTGACCAGCTTTGTGTTTCGGGATGCGACCACTGGGAAGATGACGGTTTATCAGCGAAAAAATAATGAGCGGTTTACACCTTTTGTGCCGGAAGAAGAGATACTAGCCAATGGCCTTTGAAAATTTAGTAATCCATTGGCGGGACCAAGCACTAAAATGGTTATTGCTGGATGACGCTCAGCTCCCGCTGCGAGAAGGTCAAGGCACCTTAGAGGACCTTGCCGAGGTGTTGTCCGAGTACGAACTGCCTTTACACACCAGTGTGCTGCTGTCCGGCGAATCAGTGCTCCTGAAAACGATTGAAGTCCCGCCCAAGCCAACTCGGCAGATCCTTGATGCCGTGCCTTATTTGGTTGAAGAGTATCTCGCCTGTGATGTGGCAGACTGCTTTATCGCGATAGGGGAACGGCGGGGCAATGACCTGACGGTTGGGGTCATCGATGAGCGCTTTTTGGCAGACTGTTTAGGCGGGTTAAAGACCATTGGTCTGGATCCGGAATTTTTGGGAATTGATTTGGATGTGATTGCCTGCGATCAATGCCTGTTGGTTGTTGACGATGACGTGGCGCTTTTATCCCAAGGGGATGCCGAGATGGTGGCGTTTGAGACGGCTCAGATTTTGACGCGACTCGAGCTGTTGTATCACGGTGATTTGTTAGCCTTGAATATCGTTGATTTCACCGAAGGACAATCCCTAGAGGCGCTTTTGCCCAGCGCATTTGTCGATCAGTCCCAGCGCCTGCCCGCGCCAGCACGGTCTTTATTGCAGTATCTTCATCAGCAACCTAAAACGAAACGACTGAATTTTCGGCAGGGTCAATTTGCTCAGGCAAGCCAAGGCGCAAGCGGCAAGACCTGGCTATGGCAGCTGGGTAAAGTTGCGTTGTTCGTTATGGTCTTGCAACTGCTCTTTGCGGGTGCGCAGGGTCTGTATTTATTTAATCAAGCAAATGATATGGCCGCAGAGGCTAGAACTTTGTACGAGGGCTTGTACCCCAATGACAAAAACCCGAGAGACCTAGGGCGACGCTGGCGAAGTCGACTAAACGCGGGTGGCCAGCAGGATCAGTTGGGCCTTACTAAAGTGTTAGACACCGTGAGTCCTGCGTTGGTGGCGGCTCGATTACAGCTGGATAACTTGAACTTTAACGCAGGTCGAGGCGACCTGATGCTGCAATTATCGGGTGAGCGGAGTGAGCAGATTATGGGTTTGGCTGAGGTGTTGAATGCGGCGGGATTTCAATCTGAAATTGGGACCATCTCGCAAGAAAAATCATCAGTCAGGGGTAGCTTGCGGGTTCGAATGGGGGATCGGCCATGAAGCAAAAACTGGCAATCTACTTAACGCGGTTTCGACAATTAAAAACCAGTGAGCAGCGACTGCTGCTAGGGCTCAGCGCGTTTTTGTCCTGCCTACTGGTTTATGGACTGATCTGGCAGCCGGTTCATCAGTTTCAAGTTGATCAATTAAAAGAGCGTGAACGGCAATTGGCGCAGCTTACCATGATGAAACAAACCGAAGGTCAAGCCAGAGCGTTGTTGGGTCAGAGCGGTAATAAGCCTTTCGAGGGTAATCTGTTGACCGTCATTACCAGTGCAACCAGCCAGTTGGGTATCACCCCGAATCGTATGCAGCCCGAAGGTGATTCGGTCAGTCTTTGGTTTGAACAGGTTGCCTTTGCCGAATTGATGACGTTGACCGACGCGCTTCGACGAGAGCAGTCGGTTGGGCTGGATCAGATGGTGGTTGATCGCACAGAGGATCCAGGTAAAGTTCGAGCGCGTCTCGTCCTGTCTCGATAAAGTCGCTTGCTGCGATCGCCAACCCAAAAAATTGGGTTGGCGCAAACAATAAACAATTGCCATAAAGCCAATCCAAATCGACTCAAAAACGATCTAGCGCTTTTGACTGAGGCTGCGCAATTCACGGCAGAGTGGTTTCAGACAAAGCGGTTCAAGATACCCTTTCTTAAGGCGCCGCTGGGCTGGTGGCGCCGGGCAGACTAGGGCCGTTAACCCTTTGTTGAGGCTTGGCTGCCGGTCAAGGTCGTGATCAGTCGTTTTAGCCAAGCGGCTGAAATGATTCCTAAAACCAAATTGGCAATCGCCGTTGCCCAAAACACACCGATGTAACCGAATAGGGCTCGACCAATGAGCGCTAAAGGCAGGTAAACGAGAACGAGTCTCGCGATCGAAAGCCAGAGGGCGGGGATTGGGCGTCTTAGGGCATTAAAGCCATGCGTTGCGACCGTCATCATACCCATGAAGCCGATCGACAAAGGCACAATGTGCAGAAAGGCCACGGCCACGGTCATCACCGCGGCGTCTTCATTGATGCCAGAAACGAAAAAGTCCGCGCCAAACCACATAATCACGGCGGCGGTTGCCCCCCAACTGATGCACCCGATGTAACAGATGCGCAGGCTATGGTTAACGCGATCAACCAGACCAGCAGACCAGTTTTGCCCAACCAAGGGTACGACACTGGTTGAGATGCCAATTACAACCATGCCGACGACCGATTCAATGCGGCTGGCAATCCCAAATCCTGCGATCACTTCATCACCAAAGCCAGCAAGTAAATAGGTCACAAGGCCTAGAGACACGGGTTGAATCAAATTTGTTGCAGCCGCTGGTAGACCAACCTGCAGGATTTGCCGGCAATTCGTACTGAAGTGCTTCAGCGAGTTGTACACGAGCCTTGCTTTAAAGAAATACCAATATGCCGCCAGCGCCAATTGTGCCAAGCCGCCGATCACGAATGCCCAACCGGCGCCATTGAGACCCATCGGGGCGATGTCAAACCAACCAAAAATTAAAACGGGCCCCACTAACACTTGAATCACGGGCGCGATGGTCATGATGTAGCCTGGAAAGGTTGGGTTGCCGTAGGCCCGAATCAGACCGTTTGAGACCATGGCCAAACCCATAGCCGGAAAGCCAAGCAACCAGATACGACTGTACTGAGTGCTGAGGTTGAGCACGTCGCCGCTGGCGCCGAGGGTTGCCAGCACGGACTCAGATAAAAGGCTTAATGCAAAGGCAATCAAGATCGTTAAGGTGGTCACGAGCAGGTAGCAGTGGGTGACAATTTCTGAGGTGCGTTGGTGGTCGCTTTGGCCCATTGCCTGTGCAATTAGGGTAGATGCGCCAATACCAATGCCTCGGGTAAACGCATTCAGCGCCATCGTTAACGGAAACATAAAGGCGACCGCCGCCAATGCGCTCGTGCCGATCTGGCCAATATAGTAAAGCTCGATGAGGCTGCCTAAGGTCATGGCGAGAAAACCGAAAATCATGACGCTTGAGAGTTGCAAAACATGCAACCCGATCGAACCCTCGGTGTAGCGACTCTTTTGGATCACTGTGTTGTTGGCAGACATCGGAACCCTTGCTATCGGCGCCTAAAACAGGTTTTGCAGCAGCCATATTTTTTGTGACGCACGGTCTTGACGCGGGCTAATGAAAGTCTCTTGATTTCATGCTGAAATCCTTCAAGAGAGGGCTTAAGTCCTCTAAATGTCCGGCGACCACGTGAATGACCGGTCCTTTTTTTTCTAGGATACCTTTAACGCGAAGCAGTTGTCCTTTTAAAGTTTCTGCTCTGAAACGCGCCAAAACGGTATTAAAAATAACAATATTGATATTACCGGTATCATCTTCGAGCGTCATAAAAATAATGCCGGAGGCCGTTGAGGGACGCTGCCGCCCAGTGACCAAGCCGGCAACCTCAACAAACCGGCCGTGTCGGATGCTGGGTAATTGCGTGGCTTCAAGCGTGCGCTTTAAGGCTTTGTTCTGAGGTCGGATAATGCTCATCGGATGCCGGCCCAGGGTGAACTTTAGGCTGTTATAGTCTGCTTTAATATCCTCTATTTCGGAAGGGGCGGTAAGCGTTACGCTGTCACTGGGTGCCCAGCCCAAAGCTTCAAATAAAGGCGGGGGCTCAGCGATCCCGGTGGCGTGCCAATGGCTTTGATGACGATGCCCTGAGAGTTTTAAGCAGGCGCCGGAATCGACCAGGCGATCCAGATCTTTTTGATCAAGCTGAGCCTTTTGCTTTAAGGCATCCAGGCTCGCCCAGGTTCCAGCTTCGCGGCTCTGGATTAAGCGTTCGGCGCCGGCCTGGCTGAGACCTTTAATACTTTGAAGTCCTAGCCGGATAGCGGGTTGATCAGCGGCTGACAGGCTTGGCGTGCTTTCTAGGGTGCTCTCCCAATGACTTGATTGCACATCGACGGCGCGAACCGCTATCTGGTGACGTCGGGCATCTTGAATGAGCTGTGACGGGCTGTAGAACCCCATAGGTTGGCTATTGAGTAACCCGCAGTAAAAGGCGGCGGGCTCATGGCATTTTAACCAGGCAGAAAGATAAACCAGTAATGCAAAGCTTGCAGCATGGGATTCTGGAAAGCCGTAATCGCCAAACCCTTTAATCTGTTCAAATAAGCGCTCTGCAAATGCGAGGTCGTGCCCTCGATCCAGCATGCCTTGAATGAGTTTGTCGCCAAAGTGATTCAGGCCGCCTTTGCGTTTCCAGGCCGCCATCGCGCGCCGCAATTGATCGGCTTCGCCGGGTGTAAAGCCGGCGGCAACAACGGCAAGTTTGATGACCTGTTCTTGGAAAATAGGCACGCCCAAGGTCCTTTCTAAAACAGATTTAACCGCGTCGTTGGCGTAGATNACCGGTTCGCCGCCTTGGCGTCGTTTTAGATAAGGATGGACCATCTTGCCTTGGATTGGGCCCGGCCGAACAATGGCCACTTGAATGACCAGGTCGTAATAAGTGGCGGGTTGCAACCGAGGCAACATGGCCATCTGGGCTCTGGATTCCACTTGAAAAACCCCAATGCTGTCACCGCGTTGGAGCATTTTGTAGGTCGCGCTATCTTCCTTTGGAATGCTCGCAACCGTTAGCGCTTGGGTCCTAATCTGATTGATCAGGTCAATTGATTTTCTGATGGCGGTCAGCATGCCAAGCGCGAGAATATCTATTTTTAATAGACCCAGTGCTTCAAGATCATTCTTATCCCACTGGATGATGGTTCGATCCGGCATGGCAGCATTTTCAATCGGTACTAAGTGGGATAACGGGCCACTCGAAATCACAAATCCACCCACGTGTTGCGAGAGGTGTCTGGGAAAGCCCAGCAGCATCTCAACCAAGGCGATGTATTGGTTGATGATGGGGTTGTCGTGATGCACTCCGGCTTCTTCGAATCGTTCAAGTAGACTTGTTTTTTGGTCCCACCAAGACAGGTTGCTGGCAATTTTCTCAACCAAAGGTTGATCAAGGCCAAGGGCTTTTCCAACATCTCGGATGGCGCTTTTCGGTCTGTAGGTAACGATGGTTGCCGCAAGGGCCGCCCGCTCGCGGGTGTATTTCTTATATAAATATTGAATGACTTCTTCTCGGCGGGCATTCTCAAAGTCGACATCAATATCCGGTGGCTCATCACGCTCCTTGGAGATAAAGCGTTCGAACAATAGGTTCATTTGAGCTGGATCGACCTCGGTAATTTCTAGGCAATAACAAACGGCACTGTTGGCGGCGGACCCTCGTCCCTGACATAAAATATCGCGTGATTTAGCAAATCGAACGATGTCGAAAACGGTCAGGAAGTAGTACTCATAATTCAGCTCGTTAATCAGATCTAATTCTTTTTTGATTTGCACGGCAACGGTGTCGGGTATGCCGTCGGGCCAACGTTGATTGGCGCCGGCCCAGGTTAAGCTCGATAGATACGATGCCGGTGTTTGATGCGTTGGCACCAGCTCTTTCGGGTATTCATAGCGGAGTTCGTCGAGTGAGAAGGTGCAGGCCTCAGCGATGTTGCGAGTATTGAACAGCCACTGCTGAGGATAGAGTTCGGTCAATTCAGCACGGGTTTTGAGATAGCGCTCAGCATTGCTTTGTAATAATCGACCGGCAGATTGAACTGAGCATCCATGGCGAATTGCGCAAAGGGTATCGAGTAACGGTTTTCGGTTGCTCTCATGCATTTGAATATCACCACAAGCAACAATCGGTAGGGTGTGTGCGGAGGCGATGGCTTTTAGGTCTTCTGTCTGGACATGATCGAAGCCGTCGAGCGCTCGTACAGCGCCAAGCCAAAGCCGGTCGCCAAAGAGGGTCTTTAACGCACTTGGTCGGCCGCCGGGTTCAAGTCGTTGCTGATGTTGGGGTATCCAGATCGCAATGAGATGTTCGGTTGATCCCTTGAAGTCCTTCAAGGTTACCTGGTATTGACCTTTCTTGGCCCGCCTTCGGGCCAAGGTGATGATATGACAGAGTTCGCCATAGCCTTGTCGGTTCTTCGCAAGAAGGATAATTTTAGTGCCGTCTTCTAAGGTGAGTTCGTTACCGATAATGAGTTTTAACTGACATCGTTTAGCTGCGATGTGGGCTTTGACAACACCGGCCATGGAGCATTCATCGGTAATGGCCAGTGCGGTATAGCCCAGTGCTGAGGCGCGCTCAACTAATTCTTCTGGATGTGAGGCCCCTCTTAAAAAGGTGAAGTTTGTCAGGCAATGCAGTTCTGCATAGGCGGCGTGAGGTGAGCCAACCGGGGTGGATTGATGCACAGCGTTTGGCATTGAGGGTCGGGCATCCGGTGTCATCGGCTTCAGATTACGGTCTTAGGTGATTGCGGTTTGAAGGGTTCACTGTTGATTTGATTCGTTTTATTAATTCGGTTTTGGCGGATTCATTGCGGGATCATTGAGCCC
>JGI20160J14292_10003077_pt1 | contig 12891 bp, 6 predicted proteins | sample COG_10_FD_14292 | JGI IMG/M metagenome (IMG submission 14292) | reverse complement strand
TTTTCTTGAGTTTGATTAATAGCTTCTTGTATTTTGTTTTTATCTTCTGTAGTTTGAGCAGCTTCTAACTCAGAATTTAAATCTTCTATTTTATTAATATAAAATGATTGAGCTTGAACCTCGTTTTCCAAGTATTGTTCGGACGCCATGGGTCTATCTCCTTGCAAGAAGTTATTAACATCTTTTAAGTTGGTGTTCATGTCGTATGGTTCACCCATAATAATGTCACCCTCTTCATTAACATATTGATTTACGTACCGTTTAGCTTCTTCTTGTGGTACTATTTGTTTTATTACATACTGACCTGGAATAGCTGTTTTTTTAAACCCATCAGGAACTTTCGTACCTGGATCAAGGTTTATTTTAGTTGTTTTATATTTTGTAGGTTTATTATAAATGCCTAACTCTTTGGAGTCTTCATCACTAACCTCTACTTTTGCAATAGGATCTTCTGTTTTTATTTGAGCTATTTTACTTAATTTATACCCACCTTTATCTATTTTATAGCTTCTTAAAATACCTTTTGCTACTTGCTCTTTATTGTTATCAATAGAGTTAAATTCTTTTCTAAGAAATTGATAATCACCTAGATTTTTTCTATTTAGTTGATCTGAAATTATTTTTACTAACTCAGCGTCTGTTGAAGTTTTATTAGCTTCTATAGTACTAAACATAAAATCTTCAAAAGTATCCTCAGAGTCTTTTAAATCATCACCAGAAGCGTCTAAAGTGCCATAAGTTGATTCTATTAGTTCAGGTCTTTTCTTATGACCTAGCATTTTATCAAGAGAGTCGGATCTTTTTACAAAATCTTTAATATTATTAAATTTATCAACCTCTTCTAAATTTCCTGCTTCTTGACCGTTTACAATTGTGGTGGTTGGTGGAGGAGTTATGTCTAAAATATTAGGCATAGTTTTACCCGTAGCATCTTGAATAACTTCTAGTTCATAAGCATCGAAACCGGTTGGAGTTGGTTGTACAATTTCTTCTACTTCTAACTTTTTGTTTTTTCTTTTTTCTTTTCTTTTTTCCTTTTTAGTCTTTTCATCTACATCAACAACTTCTTCCTCTTCAACAATAAAATTGTCTTCAGGTTTATATTCTTGCATTTTTAAAACAAATTCATCTTCTGATATTCCTTGTCTTAATAAGTCATTAGCATATTCTTGTTGGGTCATTCTTATGTTTGATTAGATTGATAATAGCTTCTTAAAGCTTCTGGATTTGAAAAATCTATTTCGTTTAATTTATCTACAGATCCTAAATCATATGTGTCTGTATATGGTGTTATGTTTGACTGTTTAACACTTTGATATTGTTTAGAAGCGGTTATAGCATTTAATAACTCTTTTTCTAAAGCTGGGTAATCAAGAAGATCTATAGATTCGTATGAAGCTCCAACTTTTTTCCAAGTAGCGTCTAAGTCAGCTCCTTGTGGTAAACTGTCAGCTATTTCAAGACCTTGGTAATATAGTTTTCCACTCGTGCCTGGAGATGCATTCATTGAATTTAATAAGTTTACAGCTAATAAATTATTATCTGCGTTTAGCTTACTAAAATTATTTTTTACATCTTTTAAGTCTATTTTTATATTGTCTTCTGGTAATCCTAAAGCTATATTTATTTCTTTAAGTTTTCTCTTTTTAGTATCTTTCTTTTCATCCTCACTTGCTCCTGCTGCAAAAGGGTAAAGAGTTATACCATCTTCTTCTGCTATTTTTAACGCAGCTATTTCAGGTTTTGTTAATTTAGATTTCTTATACTCAGATTCATTAACACCATAATTAGATATTGAAGTTTCTTTACCAAACATACGTTTAGTATCTTCCCACATTAATTCTTTAGCTCTAGCTTTTTGTTCGTCACTTCCAGTCCATACTCCCATATCATCATCGCCGTTTGGTCCACCCATCATTTGCCAATGGTTTTGAGCATAGTTATAACCTGGTATACTACCTCTTTCATTATCAATACCTCCAGAATCTATCCAATTTGATATTTGTAATTTGGCATTTTCATTAGCGTCTTCATAACTCTCAATAACTTCTTTTTCAGTTATTTTAGTATTATTTTTTTGTTGAGACTCAGTATATGTTTCTTTAGTTTTAACATATTGCGATTTAATATTTTTATTCCAAACCAGCTTTACCATTTCTGTGTAAGGTTTTCTTTTGGTAACACCCATTAAACTACCACCTTGTTCTAATAACTCTTTATATTCTTTGTAAGATATATCTAAAGATTGGCCATTTTCATCTGTATATCTAATAGCAGTAGTACCATCACCCGTTAGGTCATTAGGCATTATAGATGTAAATCTACCTGGATTTGTACTAAAAGCTATATCTTTATCCATTTTAGCTCTTAAATCCCAATTAGGCTTACCATCGTGTAAAAGTAATCCTTCCTGACCAGCCACATTAGGTAATATTTTTCCATCAAACGTATAAGCTTTCATATTTGATTGAGCATTATTATTTATAATACCAGTAAGTATTGGCATTTCTTTAATCATCTGCGCAGATAGGTTTCTGTAATAGTCTCTTTCTGGAGACTCATAAGGGTACTTTGCCATTTGATCTACAGCAAAAGTTAAATCAGTTTGCATAGACCACTCTATACCACCTTCTCCGACGTAGTTGTCGACTAAATCTTGTAGTTCGTCATCAGTTGAATTTACATCACCTAAGTAATACGGGCTATTTTTATCACTTAAATTTTTTGTGTCTGTTAAGCTTGCTTTACCAGTATTAACATCTATAGCAAAAACTTGTCCTTTAGGTGTTTTTTGTCTATCTCCAGTAAAAACGTTACCTATTTGAGCGTTTTTAGTTTTAGTTTCAAGAATTTCTTTTTCACTTTTTAATTGTAACTTTCTATCTTTTATTCTTCTTTTTTCTGACTCTTTTCTTTGTTTTAAAGCGTTTTGTCTATTAAGCTCCATGCTTTTAGCTAAACCTTTTACAGTTTCATCTATGCCTTGATTTACAATCTCATGTGTCTTATCTAGTACTAATCCTGGTTGTCTATAAGTTCCCATATTATTTTTTAAGGTTTTTTAGGTGGAGGGTTGGTAATATTAGTAGTGTTGTATGTATTGCTTACAGGGGTATTGAACATTCCAGCACCAAGTTGAGCATCAAACTGTTCTTGTGCCATCATAGATCCACCAATACTACCTAAAGAACTAATTGCGCCAGTAAACGCTGCAGATGCATCATTTCTGTATTGCTGTTGTTGAGCTTGAGCGTTATCATACAATGCCTGCATTCTATCTAGTTCTATATTGTCTCTATCTTCTTGAGCGTTAAACATTAGTTCTTTTCCTCTACCTACTAATTGCTGAACTCTACCAGCTTCAGCGGCTTCGCCTGCTTGAACTCTTGATTTTTCAGATACAATTCTCTGTTGTAGCACTTCTTCTCCCTGTGCTCTTAATTTTTGGTTTTGAACTTCTTGTTGTTCTATACTAGCCGATATACCTTGTTTACTTTGTGCAGCTGCTTGAGCCAACGCTGTAGCTCCACCAGCTCCCATACCACCAGCTCTTAAGGTATCTAAAGTGTTTGCTAAAGCTTGGTCAGTTTGTTGAGCTTGAAACTCAGCAGCTTGAGTTGCTACTTTTAAATTATTATATGGATTATTAAACGTGTCAGAAAGATCTTCGTATTGATAAGCTTGCACATCGCTATATGGGTTTGTTATAGGCTGTCTTTCAAAGTCTTCTATATTACTTAAAAGAGCTTCATTGTCTGATGCCATATCGTGGGCTCTTTTAGTAGCAATTAACCCACTTACGACTTGAGCTCCTGCACCTATAGCCATTAAAGTAATTCCTATTGGCATGATTTTTTTGTTTTAAGATTTTTTAATAACATATTTTAATTTTAAGATGTTCTGATAACATTTGACGCTACAGAGAATATTTCTTTTTCACCACCAGGCTGTGTAATTGTATCTGTTGACATTTGAACAGTCGCAAAATAACCTTTTATACCACTCATTTGATTGCCAAATATTACTTCTCCTGGTCTAGGTGGATAAGTCGATGTATCTGACGTATCAGTTTGTTTCTGTACTAAAGCAGCAACATACTTATTTTCTTTTCTATTAAAGCCAGCATACTCGTAAGGAGGTTGCGTAGCTAAAAGACCAGTATTATTAGGTGCGTAAGACTCATATCTACCTTGTAAATAGCTATAAACTACATCTGTTTTATCTTGAAAACTCTCATATAAGTTTTGACTATTTATAGTTTTCATAAAGTCTTCACCCTCAGAGTCACCATCAAAAGAATTTATAGACCAACCGCTAGCACCTTCATAGCTTACAGTGTTAAAGTTTTTACTAGCTAAAGGCTCTTTGTTAAATATAAAAGTTACACTAGAAGAATTATAAGGCTGTGTATACCAAAAACCTCTATTATTAGCAGTTGTTTCATCATAGTGAATATAAAGATCTTTTATATTAACAGTAAAAAATGTATTTTCTACACTGAATATTCTGGTAGGTTTAAATGAAAACCTACTTGTCCAGCCATTTATACTTTCGTTAAAGTTTAGTGTTTGGTAAGTTGAAACATCATTACTTATAAAAGCAGAGTTTTGCTGTAAAGAAACTAAATAATCTAAAGAGTGAACATCGTAACCACCTTGTATTCTACCTCTATCAGGTGTTGTAAATCTAAACTTAGTTTCATTAGTTAAAGTAACTGGCTTATTTAAAGTTATAGTAGTATCATTAGGCACGCCTATCGCTGGGCTTTGTATATCTACTATATAAAGATCAGTTGGATCTGGTAAAAAATTTACTCCATTACTTGAGTATTGAAACCCACTGCCTATTTGCAAGCTGCCTGTTTCTCCAGTTGAACCTTGTATACTGGAAGTAGTAATGTTTATAGCTGTGAAAGTTCCACCAGAGTTTTTAGATCTACTAGCAGAAATATAATAATCTTTAAAACTATTATCTATCTTCTTTAACTCATCTCTAAAAAAGCTAGTCATACCATATTTACTTATTGGCGTAATACCATCTCTAGATAATCTTAAAATTGTACTTCTATCTTTATCTGCAAAATATTTTTGAAAGCCGTATACCGCAAAAGACTCAGGATTTTGGCTTATACCAAACTCACCTAAGTAAGGAACTATCTGACCAATAACAACACCTGGAGGTAATGTGCTTGTACCACCCTCGGTTGTATATATTGTATCTTTATCTATTAAAGCTCTGTTAACTTTATTTTCTTGAAATATAATTAAGTTAGTATCTTCAGCGTAAAGTTTTTGTATTGCTCCACTTGCTGGATCTAGAGATCTAGTAATGTTTTCTGCTATAGAAAAAATATTAGTATTATTAACAGATGTTCTAGAGTTATAAACACCAGAATATATTAAAGAATTAAATCTTACTTCTTGAACAGGAGTTTCTTCATCTAAATAAGCTCTGACACCATAGTCAACACTAGTATTTCCATAACCACCCCTTATAGTAGAGTCTTCTATATATAAATTATATCTTAAACTATCAGCAGCTTTATTGCTAAATACATCCCAAAAGTCTCCATTTCCTCCAGGTCCATTAGGGTCTTGATTTAAACCTTGATTACCTAACCCTTGTACTGCATCGCCAAACTGAACAGGGCCTGGGTTTGTTCCACTACTCCAGTCGATTATGTATGGTATTCCTGTTTTAAGTTTTTTAGTCCAAAACGCGTTAAAGTATTTAATTTCTAATATCGCTCCCATATAATTATTACTTAGTTTTATTGTTTTTTACGAGTTATGCTATATTGAATATTAAGCTTGTTAAGTTCTCGCTTGTTGGGTATTCATAAGCCATACCAGTGCTATTAGCATCTGTAACTCTATATATAAGCTCATATTGACCAGCAGCAGCGTTAGCATCTACAACAAAATAATTTTGACTAGTATAAAGAGGTATGGCACCAACAACGCCTGCATTTAGATCTATTACGTTTCCGTCAACTCCATAGCCTAAGGACAATGAACTAGAAATATCAGCACCTGTGGTTGTTTCTATACAACTAACAAAACTCCATTTTAATTCTTTAGTAACTTCAATAGATGCACCTCTTGAAAGGAATCCATCAACAGTTCCAGCACTTTGATTTATATATCCTCCATTTCTATATCCTGGGCTACTAGCATTAGCAGTTGCAGAAGTACCATCATTACCCCAGAAAGTTCCACCAACACCACTAACAATAGTAGCTATACCTGTGTTACTTCCAGCACTAACAAGTTGAGGTATGTTATTTTGAAGTGTTAGTGTTTCAGAAAAATTAGTTACAACAGGCGTATCCCCTGTAAATGCAGGTGTTGATGTTATAGTAATTGAACAAGTAAAATTTCTTATAGAAGATTCTTCAAGAAATGTTTGAGGATTGTTTAATAAGTATATTTTATATTGAGCAGTAGATGCATTAGCATCGTTAGATATTAAAAACTCACTGCTAACATCTGTTCCATTGCCATCCATAACTGTCATAACAACTGATGATATTCTGTTTAGAGGAACTTGTTGATTTATTGCGTTTATAGGTATTAAAGATATTATATATGGATCTATTGTAGCTGTTGGCACTAAATTGTTAACAGGAATAGTTCCACCAGCTAACCAATAACCTTCAAATAAAGTAGTTGGAGAAGATTCTGTAAAATCATTATCTTGCCTTGAAAGACTAGCGGGAAGACCTTCATCTTTATTGTTTTCAATTAAATAATTTAATCTATCAATCAAACCTGCAGTAGAGGTTTCCCAAAATATTTCTAAATCTGATTCAAAAGCTTCTACTTCTGTTACAGATATATTATTAGGCTTTAAATAACCGTTGTCTAAAATTCCTTCAGTGTAGTTAGCTTGCTCCCAATAAATATTTATTCCCATAGCTGTACTTACTGGATAACCGTAAAAATTACTAACATCTGAAAAAGGAGCTAAAGATCCTCCGGCAGAGTTTCTATTAGAATTAATATCAAAATATGAAAAAGGACTTCTACCTGTAGCATTTTCAGATACTACACTATAAGGATTGTCAGGTTGCTTGTACAAAGCAGTTTCATAGACAGTATCAACAATAGATCCTGTACCTACAAAAGCCGTATTTGCAGCTTCTCTTCCTTTTCCGCTGTATATTTCTTGAGCATTTCCTACATAAACAACGCTGTCATAATTATTACCTAAATCAACAACTCCAGTATTTACTCCTAATCCGCTGTATTTCCATCCAGTAGCAGTAGAATCAAACCACAAGTCCCCAAACATAGATATTCTAGGGTATAACTTTACACCGCTAGAAGAATAAGCAATTTCAGAATTTGACTCTGTTACAGAAACTGGTATTTTATTTATATTATCACCTATCAATGAAAAAGAAGCAAGAGTATTAGTGCTAGGAGCTATTCCCTCAAGACTTGCTGTAGCAGCGCCCTCATTAACTAGTAAAGGTTCACCGTTTATTGTGGTGGGCATGTATATGTTATAGTATTGCTGCTGCTGCTGCTTGACAACAACTTTAAAACTATACCACCCTAAGTCGTTAGCTTCATTAACTCCAGCTATTGTTAGCTGAGTTAAAGTTGTACCACCGTCAATGGTTAAAGTATCACCTAATTCATAACCCATACCTGAGTTATTTATGTTAACACTTGTTATTTGCCCACCAGAAGGGCCAGCGATTATTGGAGTCGCAACTATGTCAACAGTTAGTCCAGAGCCAGAACCTAGTGTATTTGTTGTAGTAACATTTTTTGAAGTTTTATAACCAGCATTAAGATTTGAAACAAAACTATCAAAACTATTAACACTACCCAGTAAAGTGTATAAACCTGGATAACCTTGTAGTCCAGGAATTGATTTAGGTATAGTAGAGTTCCAAAGCATTTTTAAACTATTACCAATCCAGTTTACTATATTACTTGAGCTAGAAGTAACTAGCCCGCTAACTTCACTTCTTTTAAAATACCTAGAAAAGAAAGTATCTCCACTAAATATACTGTTATCTGCTACATCTGTAGAAAACACAGGTGGAGCTAGTATAACATCTGATTGTCTACCATATTTATCTGATAACACAACACCAACTTGATATATCCTGTTTTGTTTCAAAGTGTGATTAGGATATTCTATACCTGACTTTTCAGAAAACTTTTGTTGCACCGTATATTTTCTACTAATACCAACACTATAATCTAAAAATTCAGGAGAAGTATGTCTATTAACAAAGTTACCATATATTATTCTGTTTCCTGAGACCTCTTGTCCTAAAGCTCTTATAGGTACTTTATCAGATGCTCTTGTAGCTTCTGATGTTGGTAGCACTTTAAAAGGTTTATCGCCTTCCCATTTATACGTATAACTAGTATCAGTATTTCCTACGATAGATGGATCATCAACTGAAATGCTTTTTAAAACTAATAAGTTTGTTGAAGCAGAATCTTCATATACTATATCTATTTGTTTTATTTTTAAAACATTATTTATTTGACCTACTTGAAGTACGTTGTTATTAACAACTGGCATAGGTATATTTACATTTATCTTGTTAATAGAGTTTTCGTATAAAAAATTAGTAGTGCCTAAACCTACTCTATTAATATCACTATTAGGCGCTGCTTCAGCTTGAGAAAAACTAGAGCTAGATTCTCCCGCGGCTTGAAAACCGGCATAAACATCGTCATAAAGATAAAAACCTTCTTGTTTTGGTTTAAATAACGATTGAGTAAAAGGAGATATTAAAGAAGTTTCATTACTATCGTATATAAACCTATATGCTAATCTACAAAACTTTTCTTCAAAAAACGTTTCATTTCCACCAAACTCTTCTTCATAATAGGGATTTTCAAAAGAAAAACTTAATTGAGGAACAGCACTTCCTCCTGGAAAACCAACTATGTCGAAAATGGGCCATTGCCACTCTTTAACAGGTTTACCTTCTTTGTCAATTTTTCTAATACTTAATGCTAAGTAACCACTTTGGGTAAATGGATTACCCGCACCTCCAAATGTAGTAGGTCCATCACTTCCAAATATTTGATCTATAATATAGTCATTTCCATCTTCTAACATTGCTGGCCAACTTACTTTCATGCCTGGCTGTAAGTAATTACAAAACCATCTTCTATAGTAGTAATCAAATTTAGCAGAACTTCCAAAATCATTACCAACGCCATAAGCATTTGGGCCCGCGGTTAAGTTACCGACAGCACCTGTGCTTATCATTACTAATCTAGATCCAATTGACTCTTGATAATCAGCAGCATCTTGATCTGTTGGAGCTGCATTATTAGGCCACATAGAAGGCACAGGAAGATTATGAAAAGAACTAACACCTGCTAAACTTTGACTTTGTAAAAAATCACCTTGTAACGGCGATCCATCTGTTTGGGCATAATTAATAAAAGGAAATCTATAAGTAGGTTTTAACCACTTTTCAGTAACGCTTACAGCATTTTGCTCTATTAACTTTATAGTGGCAGTACCACTCCATGGTTGTTGAACTCCAGCATCTATATAATGAAAAGGTATATTGCTTATAAACTTTAATGGATCAGGTGGATTATAATTAGGCTGATCAGTAGAATTCCAAGGATTTACAAACCAAAGCGGCTCGGTTAAACCTATACCAGCTATTGTTGATAAACTAGGATCGTCTTGAATAAATGGTTGGAAAAGGTATTTTTTTATCTCATTTTGATAAGGATATGTAAGTTCTGGATTAACCGGGTCTGGATAATTAGGATCTTCAACAGTGGAAATTAATTCAAACTTTAAGCCAGGATGCAATTTCATAGTAGGTGTTCCACTAGTTATAGTGCATGTGCTTTCAAAAAGCATTTGAGGATAATTTGTAGGAGTAGTAATTCCTGCCCAACTTGTTGTTGTTGTTGCAACAGTTACTGTTATAGTTTCTTCACTATAAACAGTGGGTGTTTCAAAAGGATAATACTTAGCAACAGAAACATTTTCTTCTATAGTATAATAAGGATTTGCATTATTTGAAGGATTTGCAGTAGCTAGCTCTATGTTTATTTGTCTTGGTTGATTTCTGTTGTCAGTCCAAAACAACAAGTCTTCTATTATATTTATACCAAATATAGGATGTGTTTTAGACAAATTTAAAAAACTACCCGCAACTAAAGATACTTGATTACCAGTTGTTATGTCATAAACAACTATAGAACAATGAGCATTTTTTGGAGCTTGATTGCTTAAGTTATCATCAGAAGCATCCACATAGTTAGTAAAAAAAGCAAATACTCTATTTTTTCCAGGTTCTTCTTTAACGCCTATTAATTCAACACCAACATCGTTGCTGCTTATACCAAAATTTGGTAAAAGTTTATTTCCTAATATATTTTCTAAAGCACCTACATCTGCGCCTTCTGAAGTACTAACCGTTACGTTTACCGCATCTCTATATTCCCCTGCCGGCAATATTCTTGCGTCAAGGTCTTTATTCATTTTAGACTTTATAAAAGTATTCCTTACTTCTGCCATTATTAATGTTTAATCCATTTAGATTTACCTCTCATTACTTGAGTAAATTCTTCAAGTTTAATATTACTTAATCTTATTTTAGCATTTCTTAGTTTGGCTGATCTTTCTTTTTTGTATCTTTGCACAACGTACTCTGGAAAATTAGCCTTAGTAGATAATATACTGTACATTATATGTGTATATAAAGCATCCTCAGCTAGTTTAGGAACATGAGTATCTTCATCGTATGCTAAACCATCAGATACGTATTCTAAGATGATTAATTGATTAGCTAGGTCACTGCTAAAAGCTAGAACTCCTCTTCTTTCATCTATAGTAAACCATCCATTTTTTTGTGAAACTTCTGGATCTAAACCAAATCTTTGGCCATAAGCCATTTTCCACCAACCCCAATTATAAACATCTGCATCGGTAAAATTATTAACATCTAGTTGACCATTTAAAGCTGTTTGATCAGCATTTCTCCACCTGTCATTAGTTAAAGACTGAGTCGATTGAGCAAGGTTACCATAAATATCTTGCATTGGTAATCCGTTATTATCTTGAAGTGGTACTTGACTTGGGTTACTTGTTAAAGTAGTTGGATATATTATATGCTTAACACCTAAACCATCTATCCATGATAGCTGAACATAGTTTACATAGTCTTGTGGTAATACCAGTGAAAGACTAGGTGGTATAGTTAATTCTTGTGATTTAACACTTCTTAAAGTGTCATAGCTAAACTCTTGTAAACCTCTTTTAGCGTGAAATATAACTTCAGATCTTTTAACTCTAGGTATAATTTTATCAACACCTACATAAGCGACCATAAAGTTATTAACTATATCTTTTATATTTACATATTGATAACTTTTATAATTATCCCAAAGAGATGGATTTGTTAATTTTACAGTTAGTATAGCGTTAGTAGGGATAGGTGTTATCACACCAGTACTAGGATCTGCAGTAGAAGTTAAAGTTAAAATCTGAGTTTGAACACCATCTACTATGGTTGTGGCAAGTGATTGAGTTATGTAGTATGGAGATAAAGTTGGGTGTTGCTCTACGTTATTTATAAATACTTTGTAATTGTTAAAAGAAGTTGCTGTTGCAGCAGCATCCCATATAAGTGGGGTCATTACACTAGGCCAAGTTAAAGCATTAGAGTTAGTACCATCAGGTGTATACGACTGGCTACCCGTGTAGTATTGAGAAGAGTTTTGTTTTATTAGTCCCATTTATTATCTTTTATTATTATTTTCTTCTTGAGCAAGTTCTTGTGATGCAGCTTGTATTATGCTTGGGTCTCTTATTACAACACCAGCATATTTTAGTATTTCTAATATAACTTCATTTTGTTGGCTATCACTTATTTCAAAATCAACAGATCCTTCAGATGGAACAACCGCTACGAAGTTAGATGCTTGTAATGTAAAAACTGTAACGCCACTAGAACTTCCAGCAAAAGAATTATTACCATCACCTAGCGTTATTTGATCACCTATATTAAATCCGCTTCCTCCACTTGTTATAGTAAAAGATTTAAGTGGTCCTTTTCCAGTGTTAGGATCTATATCTACAGTAAAATCAGCAGAAGCACCTGTTCCGCCTGTTGGTGTGACTTGTACAAAAGAAGTTATATCAGTATTTGGAATAGTAGAACTTCCGCTAGCTATTGAACAATTTACTAAATTATTTTGCCCACCAGTAGTTGTATTAAATAAGTCTTGATTTGTTTTAAGAACGCCAGTGAAAGTTATTGGAGGATTTGGGTCATAGATATATTGACCTAGTGAACCTACTGTAAAACCCCATCTAGGGTCTTTAGGTTTTCTAATATAGTTAAATGTAACATCTGTTTTATCAGAAGCTAATTCGCTTGGAAATACAGTTAGTTTATCTTTTTGATATTTAGCAACAGGAAAATTGTTTGTTGGTTGCAATAATGGAGATAATTTCATTTCGTTATAATCTCTATTGCTTAAAATTTCTATAGGTGGTGAATTAACACCTTTATTCCATGAAGCAGATCCAAACCTGTGTAATCCAGTTGGTTGAGTATAAACGTTGTTTGTTTGAGCAGATGCACTTTCTATTTCTTCAAATACTTGAAACTCCTGCAAGATGTGATCAACTCTAGATGCAAATTCAACATCTGTTTTAGGCATTCGTAAATACTGGTTATAGTCCTCAAAGAACTTTTCAAATATCTCTCTAACTGTACTTGAGTAGCTATTTTATTAAACTCATCAGGGGTTAAATACCCTCTGCTCTTTGTTTAATATACTTAATACTGTTGTGTATACCGTGTTTACGTTTATTGCCATTTTAATATTTTTTTAAAAAAGGGTGGAATAAACCACCCTTATTTATAATCACTTG
>JGI20160J14292_10003071_pt1 | contig 12900 bp, 10 predicted proteins | sample COG_10_FD_14292 | JGI IMG/M metagenome (IMG submission 14292) | reverse complement strand
TCTTCCTTTTTACATTTCCGTTCACTTACTAAAGCAAGCTTTCAACGCTCCGGGAAATGAAAAAGCCAGTCTTTTCAGACTGGCTTTTCAATGGTAGCGGGGACAGGACTCGAACCTGTGACCTTCGGGTTATGAGCCCGACGAGCTCCCAACTGCTCCACCCCGCAATATATCTTTTGGGTTATTCTTGTTCTTAATTGGGACACCAAAGATAGCTCAAAGCTTTAATCCCACCAAACAAAAATTCAATTAACTTACAGATTGACCTTGTAAAAATTCTTTTTCGGTCTCTAAGAAGCTTAATTCCCCTTCCTCGTTCTCGGCCATAAGAACCATTCCTTGCGATTCTACACCACGTATTTTTCTAGGGGCTAAATTGAGTAGAACTAGAACTGTTTTTCCAACAACATCCTCAGGAGCATAGTGCTGAGCAATACCGGAAACTACTGTTCTCGTATCAATGCCAGTGTCTACGGTTAACTGCAGAAGCTTATCCGCCTTTTTGACCTTTTCAGCACTGAGGATTTTACCCATCCTTAGGTCCATTTTTTGAAATGTATCAAAATCTATTGTTTCTTTCATTGGCGGAAATTTTGAGGTTTGTTTTGATTTTTCCTTGAGTTTTTGAACCTCTAATTCAACAAACTCATCTTCAATCTTTTTAAATAAAATCTCGGGAATATTGATTTGATTTCCTTCAGTCATCTCAGAATCAAAAAACGAATCCCATGTATTGAAATCTACATTTAAAATGCTTTGCAATTTTTTTGAGGTATCAGGGAGAAAAGGTGCCGAAGCAATAGATAACTTTAAGGTAATATCTAAAGCTACTCTCATAATGGTTTGTACACGAACAGGATCCGTTTTTACCAATTTCCATGGCTCATGATCAGCCAAGTACTTGTTTCCTATGCGAGCAATGCCCATCATCTCGCTTTGCGCCTCTCGGAGCTTATACTTCATGATGAGCTCATTGATTCGCTTACCCGAAGAAGCCACACTATCCAATGTTTTTTGATCGTCATCAGTCAGATTGCCAAGAGCCGGAACCCGCCCCTCGTAATATTTGTTCGTTAAAACTACTGTCCGATTGACGAAATTACCCAGGACATCAGCCAATTCAGAATTTACTCTTGATTGAAAATCCTTCCAGGTGAACTCAGCATCCTTACTTTCAGGTGCAATTGAGGTCAGTACATATTTAAGCTCGTCTATTCTATCTGGATAATCAGCAATATACTCGTGGAGCCAAACCGCCCAATTTTTTGAGGTAGAAAACTTGTCTCCTTCTAAATTCAAAAATTCAGAGGCCGGAACATTATCAGGCAAAATATATCCGCCATGATCTTTCAATAAAATCGGAAATATGATCGCATGAAAAACAATATTGTCTTTGCCTATAAAGTGAACCAATTTACGATCACCCGCCTTTTCTTTAAGCCAATAATTTTCCCAGTTCTTTCCATTTTCTTGGGCCCATTTCTTGGTTGCTGAAATGTAACCTATTGGTGCATCCAGCCATACGTATAACACCTTGCCTTCCCCCTCAGGAAGAGGCACTTTTACACCCCAATCCAAATCTCTCGTCATGGCTCTAGGTCTGAGGCCTCCATCAATCCAAGACATGCATTGTCCCGTTACTTGATTTCGCCAAGTCTTTGGGTCATGTTGTGTTTCGCCATCTAAGATGCCATTGGTAATCCAATCCTTAAGCCACTCCTCATGCTGATCCATGGGCAAAAACCAATGAGAAGTTTTTCTTAATACGGGATGCTTTCCGCTCAGCGTTGATTTGGGATCAATTAAGTCTGTTGGACTCAAATCACTACCACATTTCTCACATTGATCTCCATAAGCTTCGGCACTTTGACATTTGGGACAAGTCCCAGTTATGTAACGATCAGCCAAAAACTGATTAAAATCCTTATCGTAATATTGTTCAGATGACTTTTGAATAAAGCGTTTCTGATTGTTTAATTCTTTGAAAAAAGCAGATGAAGTCTGATGATGAAGCTCACTTGAAGTTCGGTCATAGACGTCAAATTCAATTCCAAACTTTTCAAAGGAGTCACCTATAAGCGAATGATATTTATCTACAATGTCTTTAGGTGTTACCCCTTCTTTTTTTGCCCGTAAAGTAATTGCTGCACCGTGCTCATCACTACCACATACAAAAAGTACATCAGCGTCATTCATTCTTAAAAAACGAACAAAAATATTTGCGGGCAAATAAACGCCTGCTATATGACCCAAATGAATGGGGCCATTTGCATAAGGTAAGGCCGCAGTAACTGTAAATTTTTCTTTCATTAAGGCTTCAAAGATAGTTAAGATATTTCGCTTACCCATAAAAAAAGGGCCGATGCAATCGGCCCTTTCCTAGATCGTATAAAATCTTATTCTTTTACAACAGAGAAAGTAGAAGTACTTCCATTTTCTAGAGTTACATTAAAGATGTAAACTCCGTTGTCTAATGATGAAATATCTATTGTAGATTTTCCGCCATTCAAATTGATTTGATTTGACATGGCAACTTTACCTGCAATATCAGATACAATTAAAACTGCTGAACCTTCGCCATCAACATCAACCATTACTTGATTGGCAGCTGGATTAGGATATGCTCTTCCTGAAACCTCAGAAACTTCTTCTACACCTAAATTGTCAGCCATTTTAAGGCCAAGTGAAAGTGCAGAGGTTCCTGTCCATCCAGAATACCATGTATCATCGATATTCAATGGAGATATGGGTTGAAGATAAATTGAATAATTCGCATCGTAATCTAAGGTGTTATCATATCCAAAAGAAATCACTGGATTGTATGTACTTAAACAAACCAAATATCTTTGGTCATCATACATAGGTACGGCTTGATCTAAAGGAGCATATATCACCATTCCATTATCTGCATTCGATGTTGGATAGTATAAACCACCACCTACTTGATCCAATGCATCAAATGTAATTCCAGCCCATCCTCCTGAGACATCTACCCAGGCATCATTCCACTCAAATACATCCATCAATACCTCTTCTCCAACTAACACAGTGTCTGGAGCATTTACTGCAAAGTATAAACCTTCGACAGCATAGTTTGCACTAGGGTAAAGGTCTTGAACCTGCATACATGTTTGGTAGCTTGTTTCTGCATTACTTGGAAAAGAATTTACAGTTAACATACTTGTCGCATCATCCACATGAGCCAATGATAAAACATCATTTGTAATACTGAAATCTCGAACATATGTGTTGTCAAAATCTGACTCATCGGTTTGACCATCGATAGCGATACTGTAAGTCAACTTATAGTTTCCTAACTCCCAAGAAGCAGCAGAAACAGAAGAGAATTCTGTTGGGTTACCATTAAAAATTGCTAAAGTATCACCTGATGCAATAAAAGCAGAAACTGTGTTCGTGTAAACATTTCCTGAAGGACCATCCACTGAAGCTGTTACGCTAAAAGTATTGTCATCAGAACCAAAGTTATACATTTGCATTCCAACTTGGAAAGTATAATTATTATTTGCCATTGCCTGTGGAATTGAACCATAACGTGGATTTAACACATCAGACTCTGAAGAACCTCCGTCATTGGCATAAAGGTTTTGCTTGTTACCCATAAACATAACAACCTCCCCATTTAACATTTCAGCAACAATTGTAGCTCCATCAGGCTCGCTTACCATAACCAAAGGTATGGTCACATTCAATCCATCATCACCACCAGCCATGCCAACGGCATCCCCAGTATGGTTGATTATGATACAACCAACAGCACCAGCAACTTGTGCATTGTATGCTTTGGTTCCAAATTGACATGAACCTCTATAAAAAACAGCAATTTTACCCGTTAAATCATTAACCAATGGGTTACAAGATTCTTGAGCTAAGGGATGTTGGTATGCATATAGCTCATTTACACCAGGAGTCCCATCATCCACCAACATAATTGGTGCTTCAACAAAGGTATTCGGTACCAAGAAATCTGGACAAGACCAGTCTCCGCCAGCAGGATCGGCCCATTCAAATGCAAAATTGTTAGCAATTGCAGCAGGAGAAACTCCTCTTACAACTACTTGGGCATTACTTGCAAATGCAAATACTACCACGATTAAAGAAAGTATTAATTTTTTCATAAATATATTTTTAGTGTAACACGAATTTAATACAAAATTGACAATATTAAAAACATAAAGAAAAGTATCTAACCATATTTAGATAATACCCCATACATTTCAATTAAAATGTCTCGATTGAAGTTACTTTGCTCTTGAATAATTCTCCGAAACCTTTTCCCAATCTACGACGTTAAAAAACGCGTTAATGTAATCAGGTCTCCTGTTTTGGTAATTTAAATAGTAAGCATGTTCCCAAACATCAAGACCAAGAACAGGTGTTCCTCCACAGCCCTCACCCATGAGTGGATTGTCTTGATTTGGAGTTGAACAAACTTCAAGCTTTCCATCCGTTACACACAACCAAGCCCAACCAGAACCGAATCGAGTTGCCGCTGCCTTAGAAAAGGCGTCTTTGAATGCTTCAAAAGAACCAAAAGCGCTGTTTATGGCATCCGCAAGTTCTCCCGAAGGATCACCCCCACCGTTTGGAGACATAATTTCCCAAAATAAAGAATGATTATAAAAACCTCCTCCGTTATTTCTAACAGCTGGTTTATCAGAACAATTTGATAAAATATCTACAATCGTTTTGCCCTCTAAGTCTGTTCCTGAAATGGCATTATTAAGATTATTCGTGTATCCCTGGTGGTGTTTGGAGTGATGAATCTCCATAGTTTTTGCATCAATATGTGGTTCAAGTGCATCATATGCATAACTCAAACTGGGTAGTTCAAATGACATTGTTTTTTATTTTTAAAAGTTATAATTCAACTCAAAAATAGACATTTCATAGCAATTGAAATTTCAATACCACTTATTTTTCTTTAGCCATATTGAGTCGAGTATATAAGTAAGGGCATTTTTCGCATGCTTTATACGTATATTTACCCCATGATTCCCTCAAATACAAAAAGACCAATCACAGATTGGCTACCAATGTCTATCAAAGAAGCCTCAAAAAGATCTTGGGAAGATTTTGACGTTATTCTAATATCGGGTGATGCCTATGTAGATCATCCAGCATTTGGAACCTCTGTGGTTGGAAGAATTATTGAAGATGAAGGATTAAAAGTAGGTATTGTCGCACAGCCAAACTGGAAAGACGATTTAAGAGATTTTAAAAAATTAGGAAAGCCAAGATTGTTTTTTGGAATCACTGCAGGATGTATGGATTCTATGGTAAATCATTACACGGCAAATAAACGACTTCGTTCAACAGACGCATATACCCCTGGAGGAGTATCCGGATTTAGACCCGACTACGCTTCCATTGAATATTCCAAAATATTAAAAGACTTATTTCCTGAAACACCTGTTTTATTGGGAGGAATAGAAGCTTCTTTAAGGAGAGTGACTCATTATGATTATTGGAAAGATGAGCTTATGCCTTCCATTCTCGTTGATTCAAAAGCAGATGCCCTTGTCTATGGAATGGGAGATCAACCACTTAGAGAGATTTTAAGATTGCTCAAAAAAGGAGTCCCTTTTGAACACATCAAGACCATAAAACAAGTTGCTTTTCTTCAAAATGAAGAACTTGAGCTACCTAAAGTAAAATCTTGGGAAACAGTAGAGCTTTCTAGTCACGAAACCTGCCTTAAAGACAAGCTCAAATATGCTGCAAATTTTAAAATTGTCGAGGTTGAATCAAACAAATGGCAAGCCAATAGAATAACTCAAAATGTAAATGGGAAAACACTCATTATAAATCCCCCATACAAGACGATGAGCGAAAAGGAAATTGACACGTCCTTTGACCTCCCCTATACAAGAGAACCTCATCCGAAGTATAAAAAAAGAGGAGCTATTCCTGCCTATGAAATGATCAAGTTCTCCATCAATATGCATCGAGGATGTTTCGGAGGATGTAGTTTTTGCACCATTTCTGCTCATCAAGGAAAATTTATTGCATCCAGAAGTGAAAAATCGATTCTAAATGAACTCGAAGAGCTTGTTGATCTTCCCGATTTTAAAGGCTACATCTCAGATTTAGGAGGTCCTTCTGCGAACATGTATAAAATGAAGGGAAAAGATGAATCTATATGTGAGAAATGTGTTTCCCCGAGTTGCATACACCCGGTGATTTGCAATAATTTGGATACCTCTCACAAATCAATGACAGATCTTTACAAAAAAGTAGACAAACATCCGAAAGTGAAAAAGGCCTTTGTCGGATCAGGAATCAGATATGATTTGTTGGTGGATGATTTCAATAAGAACAATGCCGATGGCAACCATGACGAATACATTGAGCAAGTCATCACGAGGCATGTTAGTGGTCGCTTGAAGGTAGCGCCAGAACACACCTCTGATCAAACCTTGAAAGTAATGCGCAAACCCTCGTTCAAGTACTTTCATAAGTTCAAAGAAAAGTATGATAAAATTTCAGAAAAGCATCAGCTAAATCAACAGCTAGTCCCTTATTTTATTTCCTCTCATCCAGGCTGTGATGATGCCGACATGGCAAACCTTGCCGCGGAAACAAAGGACATGGGATTTCAATTAGAGCAGGTGCAAGATTTCACACCGACCCCCATGACTGTGGCTACGGTAATTTATTATGCAGGAGTTCATCCTTACACATTAAAACCTATTGAGACGGTTAAAACCAAAGAAGAAAAGCAAGATCAAAACAAATTTTTCTTTTGGTACAAAAAAGAGAACAGAAATTGGATTAAGAATAAACTTCAAAAAGCCCAGAGACCTGATTTAATTGAAAAACTCGTTGGCAATGACAAGCCAAAAGAAATGCCACCCTGGCTTGAGAAAAGAAGAAGAAATAGGAAATAAGTAGATTTTAGTTCAATTGAGATTCAATAAAGTCCAATGCTTTTGTTCCAAAAGAATTGTTATTCCATATTTGAATATTGCCTTTGTAATAAAACAAATATGTAGGATAAGACCCCTTAACCAAATCTCGAAGCGTTTTATCCGACCTAATCATTGAATATTTCAACCCTGCTTTTCGCAGTTCCTTTTCGAGCTTGCCTTCCTTTGCTCCCAATGAAACAATTTTATACTCAATACTCAAATTGGGATTCCTTTTTTTAAATTGATTAATCAAATTGATAGAGGAAATACAATAAGGACAGTTTGGTAAAGAAACAATTTCAAAACGATTTTTGGTTTTAAGCGAATCAANTTCATTTTGAGCAACACGATATTCATTTTTTATATCCGAATNATAAATGGGATAAAATGCAAAATATAGGCTACAAGGAGCGAGACCTAACAAAATGAACAGGACCAATTTGAATTTGAACTTTCTTGTTTTCTTCCAAATCAAATAACAAAGAGATGCTGATAAAAAAAGCAACAAAATTAGAGGCATCATTTTGGTCATTTGCCAAGAAAGGCCCGTCGACAGTAAAAGCAATTCAATCCAATTCATTTTCAATGATAAAAATAATCAATTCATGGAATGAATAGTTAAAATGAAAACTATTTCAACGTAGACATGCCACCATCAACGCCAATCGTTTGACCTGTCATCCATTCATTTTCAAGACACAATTGAACAGCTTTGGCAATATCGATCGGTTGTCCTATTTTCTTTAACGGATGTCTCATCGCAGCGTTTTCTTTTTTTTGCTCTGTATCAAGTAACCCTTCCGCCAAGGATGTTTCGGTCAAAGAAGGATTTACAATATTTACTCTGATATGTGGGGCCCATTCCGCGGCAAGACTTCTGCCAAGTGCTTCTAATCCTCCCTTAGCTGCGGCAATTGAAGCGTGAAAAGACATTCCTTGATGGGCCGCAACAGTGCCAAAAAGAACAATAGACCCTTTGTTTCTTTTTAGATCTCGGAAATATTTTTGAATCACACGTACTGCGCCCAACACATTCATTTGAAAATCTTGTAAAAAATCTTCTTCACTTAACCGATGAAATGGCTTTAAATTTATGGATCCTGGGCAGTAAACCAACCCCGAAAGGTTGTCAAGATCAGGCAAATCATCTTTAAGAACATCACATACAAAGTGATTTTCTAATGCGCTTTCATTTCTTGAAAACACGACACATTCGTATTCAGAAAGCAAATCAACAACTGACTGACCTATTCCTTTTGTCCCACCAACTACTAAAATTTTCTTTTTCATATATTCAAAACAAGTTCATATTTGAAATGTTTAAGATTGACAGGACATTTAATATTTGTTGTAGCAATGACTTAAATGTGTTATTTTTGCTTTAAATAAAAGGTTATTTAAATTTAATCTAAATAAAAAGAAATGATTACCGTTACGGATTCTGCTAAAAAACAAGCCATACACCTCATGGAAGATGACGATAAAAAAGGTTTTTTTATCCGCGTTGGAGTAGAAGGTGGTGGATGTTCAGGTTTAATGTATCAATTGACATTTGACAATACGAGAAAAGAAGGAGACTCTAGTTTCGAAGATAACGGGATAGAAGTCGTTGTTGACAAAAAAAGTTATCTCTACTTAATGGGAACTATTTTAGATTTTTCTGGAGGACTCAATGGTAAAGGATTTGTATTTAAAAACCCCAATGCCGATAGAACATGCGGATGCGGAGAATCTTTTTCAGTCTAACCGATACAACACTTATTTAAATGGCTCAATATACTGAAAACGAACTCGCAAAAGACTTAGACAAGCAAGATTACAAGTTTGGCTTTGTCACTGACGTGGAAACTGATAAAATTCCAGAAGGTCTAAATGAAGATATCATTCGTCTCATTTCTTCTAAAAAAAATGAGCCTTCATGGCTTTTGGAATACCGATTAAAATCATTTGAAATTTGGAAAAGCATGGCAGAGCCCAATTGGGCACATGTCAGATACAAGAAACCAGATTTTCAAAAAATCATCTATTACGCGGCTCCAACACAAACCAAGAAATATGAATCATGGGATGATGTTGACCCTGAAATGAAAGAAACCATGGCCAAGCTAGGGATTTCTTTAGAGGAGCAAAAAAAACTGACTGGCGTAGCTGTGGATTTTGTAATGGATTCGGTGTCAGTTGCAACATCTTTCAAATCAAAACTTAAAGAACTCGGAATTATTTTCTGTTCTTTTTCGGAGGCCGTTCAAGAATATCCTGAACTTGTAAAAGAACACATGGGAACCGTAGTTCCAAATACAGACAATTTTTACGCTGCACTCAACAGTGCGGTATTCACAGATGGTTCCTTTTGCTATATCCCAAAGGGTGTTAGATGTCCTATGGAGCTCTCTACATATTTTAGAATTAATGCTGGAGGCACGGGACAATTTGAACGCACATTGGTCATTGCTGATGAGGGCTCTTATGTTTCCTACCTGGAAGGTTGTACTGCTCCACAACGTGATGAAAATCAATTACACGCCGCTGTTGTTGAGCTCAAAGCAATGAATGATGCAGAAATCAAGTATTCTACTGTTCAGAATTGGTATCCGGGAGATGAAAACGGTCTTGGTGGTATTTTTAACTTTGTAACAAAAAGAGGTATCTGCGAAACAAACGCAAAAATTTCTTGGACACAAGTTGAAACAGGATCGGCAGTTACATGGAAGTATCCATCATGCATATTAAAAGGAGACGGTTCTATTGGTGAGTTTTATTCTGTAGCTGTTACAAACAATTATCAACAAGCCGATACTGGAACCAAAATGATTCACCTCGGAAAAAGAACAAAGAGCACTATTATTTCAAAGGGGATATCTGCAGGAAATTCTGAAAACTCATATCGAGGATTGGTTCAAATTCAAAAAAACGCACATGGTGCAAGAAATTTCTCTCAATGTGATTCATTATTAATGACTGATCATTGCGGGGCCCATACCTTTCCATATATAGAATGTAAAAACCCAAGTGCTCAAATTGAACACGAAGCCACAACTTCTAAAATCGGAGAAGATCAGTTGTTCTATTGTAAACAGAGAGGAATATCTGAAGAAAAAGCGATAAGCTTAATTGTAAACGGATATTGCAAAGAAGTATTAAATCAGCTTCCTATGGAGTTTGCTGTTGAAGCACAAAAACTATTAGCCATTAGCTTAGAAGGGTCAGTAGGATAAATCAAAAAGACATGATTGAAATAAAAAATTTACACGCAAAGATTGAAGGTAAAGAAATCCTTAAAGGACTAAACCTTAAAGTTAACGCTGGGGAGGTACATGCCATAATGGGACCTAATGGCGCTGGAAAAAGTACACTTGCNAGTATCTTAGCGGGACGTGAGGAATATGAAATTACTGAAGGAGAAGTTACGTTTGAAGGTTCNGATCTTCTCGAACTCTCTACGGAAGAAAGAGCGCATTTAGGATTGTTTTTGGCTTTTCAATATCCCGTTGAAATTCCTGGAGTTTCTAATGTGAATTTCCTTCGAACAGCCATCAATGAAATTCGTGATGCAAAAGGGGAAGACCCAATATCAGCGAAAGATTTTATGGCGATGGTTCGTGAAAAATCCAAAATAGTTGAATTAGACAGTAGTTTAGCGTCTCGTTCGGTTAATGAAGGATTTTCCGGTGGAGAAAAGAAGAGAAATGAGATTTTTCAAATGGCGATGCTGAACCCAAAGCTTGCCGTTCTTGATGAGACAGATTCAGGTTTAGACATTGACGCTCTTCGTATAGTCGCGAAAGGTGTAAACACCCTGAAATCTGCAAATAATGCTACAATAGTTATCACCCACTATCAAAGACTCCTAGATTATATTGTTCCAGACTTCGTTCACGTGCTATATGATGGTAGAATTGTGAAAACGGGGAATAAAGAGCTTGCTCTTAAGCTCGAAGAGAAGGGATACGATTGGATCAAAGAGGAAACACAAGTAGGATAAATGATGGAAGACGTGCTTACACAAACAAAATTCGATATACTCAGAACGCGCCTGACTCAAACAGTTCTTCCGCTAACAGAGAAGGCTAAAGAAAAAGCTCAAGCGCTACTTGAATACTCAGACTTTCCAACAAGAAGAAATGAAGCTTGGAAATATACCAATGTAAATGGATTAAATAAACTTCTACTTGATGACTCAGGATCAAAAAGCACAGAGCTAAGTATCATATCAAAAAATGCACAGAGAATTCATGTTGTAAACGGTCATATTGCCAAAGACCAAACCGATCTTTCTGGTGTTAAAACTTCTTGGACTCTTTTACCAGAGCTAGCTAGTGAAGAACCCTTCGATGCCTTAAATCTACTTTATTGTACCGCTGCGATTGAACTCAATTTTGATGATGTAGAAAATAAGACTATCGAATTGGTGTTTGAAAACACGTGTAATTCAGCAATTTCCCCAAGACTTTTCATCAATTGTAAAAAAGGAGCAAAAGGAACAGTTATTTTAAACTTTCAAGGGGCTCAAGATAATGCAAGTTTTATAAATGTTTCCACCTATGTGGAGGTAGAAGAAAATGCAAATCTAAGTATTCATAAGATTCAAAAAAACGGCACGAATGCATTCGATTTACAACGAGAATATGTGAATCAAGCAGACAATAGTACTTTCACAATGAATACGTTTCCCCTATCCGGAAGGATGACCCGAAATGATTTAATAATCAACGTGAATGGCAACAACTGCGAGACCTTTATGAATGGTGCCTATACATTAAAAGGGAAGTCTCACTGTGACAACCATACCACAGTCGACCATAAAGTTGCCCACTGTTATTCTAAAGAGCTCTATAAAGGAGTCATTGATGACCGTGCCACGAATGTATTTAACGGAAAAGTGTTCGTTCGAAAGGACGCGCAAAAAATAAATGCATTTCAATCTAATGCAAACATTTTATTGAGTGATACAGGCACCGTGAACTCCAAACCCGAGCTCGAGATCTATGCAGATGATGTAAAATGTTCTCATGGATCAACCACCGGTCAATTGGATGAAGAGGCGGTCTTCTATCTGCGGTCGCGAGGATTGTCTGAGAAATCTGCAAAAGAGCTTTTGGTTAAGGCCTTCTTGGGCGAAGTGCTTGAAGAAGTGGAGCATGATGATGTTCGTTCCTATGTAGAAGAACAGATTGAACTGCATTTTTTAGCTTAATAATTCCCTGTCGATTTGTACTAAAAAGTCAGCTGCATTGTCTAAATGCTTGCTCTTCTTATCTTCGGACATTCTATTGAAAGAATGCACCATCATCGACATTCTTGGGTTTTTTAAGAAAAAACCCTGATTTACAGAGATGAACCGCCAAAACAAGCCATCCCATACTTCATTCCAAGGACCATTGCCGTAATTGCTCATTTTTTTGATATAGTTGGATCCTCCAATGTAGGGTTTGGTGGCAAAAGTTCCCCCATCAGCAAACTGACTCATACCATAAACATTCGGAACCATAACCCAATCATACGCATCGATAAACAATTCCATAAACCAACGATACACCTCATCCGGATGGAATTCGCACAAAAGCATGAAGTTTCCAAGCACCATAAGTCTTTCTATATGGTGGCAATAACCTGTTTTCAGTACTTTTTTAATGGTGTCGTCAACAGGCTCAATCCCAGTAGTTCCATCATAAAAGCTTTGGGGTATCTTACGATCAAAACCCCAGGAATTTTGTGTTCGAGAGTAGCTTCCTTTACAGACATACATACCACGAATGAATTCTCTCCACCCCATGATTTGACGAATGAAGCCTTCTAAAGAATTTAATGGTATCTCATTATTTTTGGCAAAAAGCAAACTTTTATTGATCACCTCTCGGGGGGAAATCAAACCTGCATTCATAAGAGGCGAAAGCAAGCTATGGTTTAAAAAGATTTCCTCTTTTACAATTGCATCTTCATAGATTCCAAATTCGTTAAACCGTTCATGTAA
>JGI20160J14292_10003065_pt1 | contig 12912 bp, 12 predicted proteins | sample COG_10_FD_14292 | JGI IMG/M metagenome (IMG submission 14292) | reverse complement strand
TTTTTCAATTGTTAGTGAGTTTAAAAAAAAAAAAAAAAATAAACCAATTATCTTAATGGGTTATTATAATATGATTTATCAATATGATGAGACCAAATTTATTACAAAATGTAAAAAGTCAAAAGTTGATGGGTTAATTGTTGTAGATTTGCCATATCCAGAAAATAAAAAATTTGCCTCAAAATGTAAAAAAAATAAAATTAACTTTATTCAGCTTATTTCTCCTACTACTTCAAAAATACGATTAAAACAAATTGTTGGAGACTCACATGATATGATTTATTATATTAGTATGCTATCAACTACTGGGGGNAAATTAAAAGTTTCTCCCAAAAAGATATTGAAAAAATACTTTCAAGTTAAAAATCAAAATAAAAAAAAAAATGTTGTAATTGGATTTGGTATTACTGAAAAAACTATAAAATCACTTAAAAAAGCTGATGGATTAGTGGTAGGAAGTGTAATTTGTAATGAAATAACTAATTCCATAAAAAAAAGACAAAATACTGTCACAAATGTTACTAATATGGTTAGGAAACTTAAAAATAAAATTAAATGAATTGGATTACTAAAATAATAAAAGCTGGAGAGAAGATAAAGACTGCAATACGTAAAAGGGCTACAAAGGAAGATATTGAAAAAAGTGACTGGACCTCCTGTTGTAAGGGACCAATTTTAAAAAAAGATCTAGAAAATAATCTATGGGTCTGCCCTGATTGTAATAAACATCATCGAATTAAACCAAAACAAAGATTTGATATTTTGTTTGGAAAAAATAACTATGAAATATTTAAAACTCAAATTCCAAAAGATGACCCTTTAAACTGGACAGACTCAAAATCTTATAAAGATAGATTAAAAATTGCTAGAAGGAAAACTGGCTTAGATTGTGCCATGATGGTCGTATGTGGAAAAATTGGAAATATAAAAATTACCGCTGTTGCATCTGATTTTGATTTTTTAGGAGCCTCTATGGCTGCTGCTGAAGGAGAGGCATTTTTATATGGTGTTCAATATGCTATAGAGAACCGAACTCCATTTTTATGTGTCAGTGCTGGTGGTGGAATGAGAATGATGGAGAGTTTAATTTCATTATCTCAAATGACCAGAACTACGCTTGCAATAAATGAATTGAAGAAAAATAGCCTACCTTATTTAGTCTGCATTACTGACCCAACAGCAGGTGGTATAACAGCTTCCTATGCAATGTTGGGTGATATTCATATTGCTGAACCCGGAGCATTAATTGCTTTTGCTGGCGCTAGAGTTATCCAAGGGACCGTTAAAGAAGAGTTGCCAAGCGGATTTCAAAAAAGCGAATATGTTGAAAAGACTGGTTTTGTAGACTTAATTGTCGAGAGAAAAGATCTTTCAGAAAAAATAGGAATTTTATTATCGATATTGTTAAAGAAGAATTCTGCTATAAGCACTGAAGAAAATGAAACTTCAGAAGATAGTCAATCGCTTACAAAGGTTGCATCCTAAGGAAATTGATCTCAGTCTTGATCGAATTAAAAATCTTTGTAAAAAATTAAATAACCCTCAGGATAAAATCAAAGCAATATCTGTGGTTGGAACTAATGGCAAGTATTCAACTATCCAGGCATTATATGCTATTTTAAAAGAAGCAAATCTAAAGTGTAATATTTATACAAGCCCACATATAAAAAAAATAAATGAACGATTTGTTTTTGATAACCAGGAATTAAATGATGACAAGCTTGCTAATTTATTTGAAGAAATTGAAGAAGCAAATAACAATAAACCAATTACTTTTTTTGAAATACTTACTGCTGCTTATTTTTATAAAGCATCTAAATATCCCAATAACATTAATTTAATTGAAGCAGGTCTATTTCACAGATTTGATGCTACAAATATTTTAAAACAAAATCTTACAAGTATCGTAACCTCAATTGGTCTTGATCATCTTGACTGGTTGCCAGAAAATGAACGAACGGTAGAAAAAATTATCTTTGAAAAAACCTCCACTCTTTTAGATTCAAATATTATTGTTGCAAAGCAAAATACTAAGCAAATTAAAGAAGCTATTAAAAAAACTATTTCAAATAATAGTTCAAATAAATTTTTTCATAATGAAAATTATAGTTTTTCTGTAAAAGAAAATAATTTTTTTTATTATGAAGATGAACTGGGGGGTATAAAATTACCAATGCCAAATGTTAAAGGTCAATTTCAATTAGAAAATGTTTCTACAGCAATAGCAACTGTAAGAGCTATTAAAGATTTGGAAATAAAAGACGAACACATACTGAAAGCAATTACTAAAATTCACAGTATTGGAAGACTACAAGAAATTAAATCTGGTAAACTTAAAGAACTTGCTAAAAATCATCAGTTATATGTAGATGGCTCTCACAATCCATTGGGTGCAAAAGTTTTAAATGAATACTTGGAGAGTTTAAATTGCAATAAACATATAATACTCGGAATGATGGCTAATAAAGATCATAATGAATATTTGAGTTACTTTAAAAACATCTCAACCTTAACCACTATTGATATCCCCAATCAACCTAATTCAATTAAAGGAATGGAGCTTAAAGATAAACTAAATAACTTCACAAATATTCAATATAAAGAAAGTATAGAGGATGCTATCAAATCAATTCCTGTTAAGGGAAATGATATAATATTAATTACAGGTTCTTTATATCTTGCTGGAGAAATATTAAATTTAAATTAGATGTTTTTATCTAAAAATTCTTTCAAGTGGCTTTCTGGAACTCCGCCAACTTTTCTATCTACCTCAACACCTTTTTTATAGATAATCATGGTTGGCACACCCCTTATACCAGCTGCAGAAGCAGTATTGATTCCACCCTCTTCAACGTCCGCATAATAAAAATTTGCTTTATCTTTATACTCTTCAGAAAGTTTTTCCATAATAACACGAACTCCTTTGCACGGATTACACCAGCTCGCACTGTATTGAAAAATACTTATGGCTTCGTTTTTAATTTTGTTATCAAAATCCTCATCTTTAAAATCTATAAGCATATAAGTGATATAATTGATTCATCTAATTATTCAATGGGCAAAAAGAGGATTTTTTTAATTTGTTTAATTATGCATCTGAATACTTTTGCTCTAAATTCATTACATAATCGTTAATTCCATCAAGAAATTTTAGCTTTTCATCAACAGTTTTAAATGAAAACATTTTATCCTCATTTTCTCTAATTTCATCACACTCTGAATAGAATGCAGAAATTGTCCACCATTTCTCTTTATTCGTGCTTAAAATTCTAGAGGCTATTCGACGTTTAATTTTTTTGTGAATATCTTTTGGTAAGATTTCTGGAGCTTCATTAAATATTAATCCATGGCCAAAAGTCACTAGCCTTTCATCTTCGAATTTATCTAATAGAGCAAATTTTTCTTTCCAATCACCTGAATGGAATTTTGGAAATAAAGCCTGATCTTTTGCTGATGTAAAGCCTCCTGAGTAAATAGACTCTTCTGGCTCTATATCTTCTTGAGAAGAGGTTTCCATCTTTTCTATTGCAGCTTCTCTTAAAATATTACAAACATTTAACGAAAATTTTTCATTATTTTTTACCAACTCAGCTCTTTTCTTAATCAAATTAGGGTCAAGTTTACTATAAGGCTCAACTTTCATTCCATAACTTTGATCTAAAATTATTGGAGCTTTATTTGATCTTATGGTTCTTAAAAACTTAGGAGATTTTTTCATCTCTTTTTTTAAATCCTCATAACTTAATTTTTGAATTGCCTCTACATTAAACCTCAAGTCTACTGATTGTCCCCATTTATAAACAGGATGCATACAAGCATTTTGGTGCAATGGAGCACAAAGATACAAGCGGCTAGTACCAAAAAAATATTCATTTATAGTAAAAATTTTTTCTTGCTTAACCATATTCTCAACAATAATCTTGCTACTTGTTTTAAAATACTCTTGCCAAAGAATTGGTTGTTTTTCTTTTATCAAATCTAAAACTTTAACTGTAAGCTCAGTATCAAATAATGCAGAGTGTGCTCCTGAAGACTCAAAACCATTTAATCTCGCCAGAGATTCTAACTTCATTGATTTATTTCCCTTAGGGTTTAATTCCGTTTTTAAAACATTTTCATCTATTGCAAATGCTGCTCTAACTATATTTAAAGCATCATGCCTAACATTTCCCTCAGTATTTGTAATATATGGCTTTCTTAAAGATTTAAAAAATTCTTTTCTAATTACCTCGTCGTCAAAGTTAATACTAGAATAACCCAAGAATGTTGCAGGCGAAAATTCTCTAAATTTTTTTTCGACCTGACTTAACAATTCATAATGACTTAAATTACCCTTGGTTAGCAATTCTACATTTGATTTATTGATACAAAGTGCTGTTGCTGATGGCACTCTATCCTGAGGTAGCCTACATCTTGCTGAAAAACGTTCTAGCTCTTTAAAGTTCTCATCTAGTAAGATAGCTCCAATTTCAATTATAGTTGCCCAATCTGTTTGCGCTGAGTCTGTCTCGATATCCCATACTACATAATTCAATTTGCTCTCCTCTGTAGATAAAATTGTTCAACTTTTTCTAAAAACTTATTTTGATAATCTTTTAGTCTTTGACCATCAATTAAAAATCTTTGAAACATGTTGTCTTTAGTACAAAGTAATATAACTGCTTGAGTGATATTAGATCCATGTACCGTGTCATGAGCTAAAGCATACGCAGAACATTGCAAATAATAATCTTCAATCCATTCATCTTTTTTTGGCTTATTACTTTGCTTAAAGTCAATTATGGTCTCTTTATTTTCATAAACACCAACGCAGTCAACAGCTCCCGCATATTTTTCTGGATAATATAATGTTGCTTCACATCCCCAGATTTCGTTTAATTTATTTTTTAATCCACTTTCAATAATTTGTTCAGCCATCATTCTCTCTTTAGTGTTATCTCCTAGTAAGTCTAAATTCAATTTACCTAGTAAAAATTTTTCTAAATATCCATGCATAGAGCTACCTCTGCTGCTAGCTTCACGCGTAATAATTGCTGCTTGTTTGTGGCCAACTCTATTTTTCCATTCAGCAAGTTTTGCTCTTTTCTCCTCAGATTCAGTGGCTTTTAAAATTGTAGTCACTGATGGTAATCTTTCCTCATTAACAGAATAATGTCTAGAGCCATCAACTATTGATCTTGTAGATTTTGGATAAATATATTTATTATTCCACTGCATGTGATTTCTTATATTCGTTATTGAAGAAAAAAAGAAATTAATTTTTTACTTGGTTTGAGCGATCAACAAATTTTTCTACATTTTCATTTTGGACAGCTTTTTCAATCTGTTCAGGATCTTTAATACTTTCAAGTGTTCTAGTGATTGACCTTGCATCTGTGCCAAACTTATCAACAACTGTCATTGCTTCTTCTAATTTTTTTCTAAGAGTAATTATATTATCAAAATGCTTTCCAAATCTTGAGCTAATAGTTTTTAAATGATTATAAATTTCAGTTGCACCTTTTTGAACTTTTAATGATTGGAAGCCCATATGTAATGATTGCAAATAAGCAGAAAGTGTATTGGGACCACAGATTACAATCTTATGTTTTTTCATTAATTCTTGAGTTAATAACTCTTTAGTACTTGGGTCTTGATATTCAGTTAATTCTTTGTATAAACTTTCAGTGGGTGCATAAACAATTGCAAAATCGGTTGTCTTCGGTGGGACGATATATTTTTCGTTAACACTTTTAGCTTTAGTTTTAAATGCTGTCGCTAATTTGGCTCTAGCATCTGCTACAGCTCTTTTGTCATCTGCGTCATAACCATCGGTGATTGCTTTAAATTTTTCAACAGGAAAATGTGAATCAACTGGCACCATAACATCACCTTGAAGTCTAATTGCAAATTCTACATTTTCACTTGTGTCCTCCTTCATTTTAACATTGGTCATAAATTGAGAGGCTGGTAATAAATCTTTAATTAAAGCATCCAAACTAAACTCAGCAAGAGTTCCATATTTTTTAACTCCAGCTAAAATTTTAGTTATACCTTCTTGGCTTTGATTCAATAATTGAACTTGTTGATTAAAATTTCCAACTTTCTCATCCACTTTAGTTAAGGCCTCTGTCATATCTTTAGTAACCCCGGTAGACAAATTATTAAATGATGTCGACATTGAGCCAAGAGAAGTATTTATAGTAGTATTTACAGAGTCCTTTAAATTAAGTATCTCAGTCTTTAAATTAACAATTTCCTCAGCTTCTTTATTTTCATTCTCACTTTTTGGTTTTAATTTTAAATTTAGATAAAGAATTACTGATGCTATTACCACTAGCAAAACTAATAAAATTATTAAGATAATATCCATGATTCTATTGTATTATTTTATAGTAAAAATTTGATTTTTATATTTAAATATTTACAAACATATTATGGAATTATTCTTAATACTAAAAATACTCTTAATTGTTGGCGCTATCATTGCACTCTACGCTGTTGTTAGAAATCTTGATATTATTAGAATTATTCTTGTTTATTGGAAGGATTTAATTTTTAGAAAGTAATTTAATTATTTTTTTAACTTCTGGGTTTTTAACTGATGACTTTGATGACATCATACATGCTACGGACTCTAAAATTTCACCATCTTTTAAAATACGAAGGTTATTAGCCTTTAAAGTTTCACCGGTTGATGTTATGTCGGTAATAATTTCACTTGACCCTGTAAAAGGGTAAGCCTCTGTTGCCCCCAAACTACCTACTAATTTAAATTGAGTAACTCCTTTAGAAAACAAAAATTCTCTTGTTAAATTTGGATACTTTGTTGCTACTCTCAATCTTTTTTTTTTCTTATCTTTAAATTCAAATGCAACTTCTTCTAAATCAGCAATCGTTTGAACGTCAATCCAAGGATCAGGTATCGCAACAACTAATCTTGCCTTACCAAAATCATATCTTTTGGATACATTGATCTTATTTTGAATATTTATTTCACTTTCCTTTAGTAAATCATAACCTGAAAAACCAAGATCTAGTGATCCATCACCAAGTCTTTCTACAATTTCTCTTGCATGAAGATATAAAATTTTAACATCTTTTAATTGTTTTATTGATCCTAATAAGTCCCTTTCACCTCGTTCAGAAATCAGATTTAAATGATTTTTTTTAAATATCTTTAAAATATCTTTTCTGAGTCTGCCTTTGCTTGGAATTCCAACATTGATTATATTTTTTTTCATTAGTAATTTAAATTTAAAGCAGCCCCCACTGCAGCTACCTGTTTTTTGGAACCAAGATCAGAAATTAATTTATCGTATCTTCCACCATTAATTATATTTATATTCTTTGACTTAGACTTGATATCAATTTTAAAAACCATACCTGTGTAATACTCTAATTGTCTTCCAAATGAAGCAGAAAATACTACATTTAATTTTAAAATTTTATTATTTAAAGTCGGTAAATATTTTTGATCTATAACTAAATTAATCTTATTCTTTTTAAAAAATTTATTAAGTTCTATTGAAGCTTTATTAATGGGGCATTTAATCTTGAGAAACTCTTTTATAAGCTTTGATACATTTTTACCTTTTCTTGCTCTTCTTGGATCTTTAATTTTATTATTAAATCTTTTTAAAATTTCATCAATAGATCGACCTGCAATAACTTTTGTTAAATCTTCTTTTAACATTTTAAAATAGCGTATTTTGTCAATCTCGACGATTGTTGGATCTACATCAGAGTTTGTCTCTAATCGCTTTAATAAATCATTAAAGTAAAACTCTCGCCAAAAATGTCTTAATAATCTTAACTTCCATCGTTTTGGAATATCTAGTTTTGAAATCAACAAATTAAAAATTTCGACGTTACCAATTGTTAATGTGCCTGATGAGTATTTTATATTCTGAAGAGATTTTAAAGATGTGGTTATAATTTCCTTGTCATCATTTTTTTCAGTTTTTGATCCTATAATCTCAAAACCAATTTGATTTCTAATAATGGAATCTTTTTTATTTTGGGATTTTCTATAAGCTTGGCCACTGTAGAATATTTTTTCTTTTCCTTTTAAATTATTTTCTAAATACCTAAGACACGAAGCAATAGTCAAATCGGGTCTAAGACATAACTCGGCACCATTTTGATCAGTAAATGAGAAAATAAATTTTCTAAAATTTTCACCAGATCTTTGCACAATATGATTAGCTTCGATTATTGATGACAAATTAATATACTTAAATCCTCTAGATTTTACTGATCTAAGAATATTTTCAGATAAGTTTTTTGACTTCATCTATTAAATCTGCTTTTGGAATTGTTTGGTTATTTTCTCCCTTAACCCCCTTGAGGTTTTTGAGAGTAACGGTGTTATCATTAAACTCATTTTCTCCACAAATAATAGCCACTGATAATTCACGTTTATTTGCAAGCATTAACTGTTTACCAAGATTTTTTTTACTATCTAAAAAAATTTCGGCATTTATATTTTTTTCCCTTAAGAGGTCTAATATTTCATAATAATTCTTTAAATATTTTTGATCCATCACACAAACTAAAACAGGTTTTTGATCTTCAATTTTAATTTGATCTAATTGCATCAATGCAAAAACTAATCTATCTACACCAAAACTTATTCCAGTTCCTGGAATATCCACTCCTCTAAATCTTGATATGAGTTTTGCGTAAGCGCCTCCTGAACATATACTTCCAATATCTACTTCTTTATTTTTAGTGTTGGTGATCTTAAAATTTAAGTTAGTTTCTACAATAAAATCCGAGTAATAAGCTAATCCTCTCACTATTGTAAAATTGGTTTTAACTTGATTTAAATTTGATCCATATCCAAGTACTTCAAAAAAATTTTCTAATTCTTTTATCCCCTCTTGAGATAGTGAGTTTTTTAAAGTCTTTTTTAATTCATTTAAATCTTTAATCTTTAAAAAATTTAGTATTCGAGATGCCTGTTCATCACTTAGATCGGCACCTTTTGTAATTGCTCCACTTTGATCTTTTCTCTCTTTTTTTAATAAATCCTCAACTCCTTTTAATCCAAATCCAGGTTTACCTAATTTATCAATTGCTCTGATAACTTTTATTTGTTTTTCCTCAGGTATTTTTAAATCATCAATTAAACCTTGGACTATTTTTCTGTTACTTACATTAATTGTAAATTGATCTTTATTTAAACCACAATCTAATAATGTGCTTGATATTAAGTTGCAAAGTTCAGCGTTAGCTTGTGCAGGATTAACATTTCCAATAATATCAAAATCTGCCTGCATAAACTCCCTGTATCTTCCATTTCCAGCTTTTTCATTACGAAAAACATTTTGAATCGCATAGCGTTTATAGATTGAGGGGAGCTCTTGATTATTTTGAGCAACAAATCTTGCCAAAGGACTAGATAAATCATATCGAAGAGTAATACTTTTTTCTCCTTCCTCAAATGAGAATACATCAGACATAGGATTACTGTTATCTTCTGCAAGAAAAGATCCTATGTTTTCACTTATTTCAAACGAAGGAGTTTCTAGAGCCTCTGCCCCAAATTTGATAAAATTTTTCTCAATTGCTTTTAATAGCTTTTGTTTGAGAAGAAGTTTTTTCCCCCAACGATCTTCAAATCCTGGAGGTAATCCAGGAGCTAATTTTTTTTCTTTATTCATTTTTTTGGTACCCCCGCTTGGAATCGCACCAAAAACTTCAGTTCCACAAACTGGCGTGATAACTATTTCACCACAGGGGCATTCTTTGTTTTTATATTATTTTTATGTGGATTTAAAATTATATTATAAATAAATAGCCTACAGGCTATGTAAACAGACTCTGTGGGTACTTATAAAAGTTTTTTTATATGTAGTATTTATAATCATAGAAAGTCTTTTAAACAAAAATTATGATTATTCAAGTTTTTTAAAATTTAACAGTGTGATGGTGCCTCGGGAAGGATTCGCACCTCCGACACAGAGATTTTCAATCTCCTGCTCTACTCCTGAGCTACCGAGGCAAAAATTAACCTCTAAAGATTATTCTGCCTTTTGTAAGGTCATACGGTGTCATTTCTACTGTAACATTATCACCTTGTAATACTCTAATTCTATTCTTTCTTAACTTACCTGCCGTATGTGCTGTTACCACATGACCATTTTCCAATTTAACTCTAAACATGGCATTAGGTAATAAATCAGTAACCTTGCCTTTGAATTCAAGTAAGTCTTGTTTTGACAAATTTATTTTCTCCTAATTCTTTTTTTTATAGATTGAGCGTGTCCCACTAACCCTTCATAATTTGCAAGTGTTATAGCTGATGGTCCAAGACTTTCAATACCCTTTTTTGATAGATTTATGTATGAAATCCTTTTGTAAAATTCATTAACACTTATTCCACTTGAATATTTGGCAGAACCATTCGTAGGCAATACATGGTTTGATCCGACGTTATAGTCGGTCATCGCCATCACAGCATACTTTCCTAAACAAATAGATCCTGAGTTTTTAATTTTTGAAGCAATAGGTTTATAATTTTTAACATTAAGTTCTAAGTGTTCTGGTGCTATTTTATTCACAACTTCAATAATTTTTTTATTAGAATTAATATACATCAAGACTCCGTTCCTCGTTAAACTTTTTTTTGCAACTGATGACCTAGAAATTCTCTTAAGTTGTTTAAAAATTTCTAATTTAACTTTATCAATTAATTTTTTGTCTTTAGAAATTAATATACATTGGGCAAAAATATCATGTTCTGCTTGTGCAACTAAATCACTTGCAACCCACTCAGGATTAGAAAATTTATCACAAACTATAGTAACTTCTGATGGTCCAGCAGTCATTCCTTCAATACCTACATCTCCAAAAACTTCTTTTTTAGCGGCAGCTACATAAACATTTCCTGGTCCTACAATTTTATTAACTTTATCAATTTTCTTTGTACCATATGTGGCTGCTGCAATAGCTGACGGACCACCAATTGAGTATATTTCTTTAATTTTACATTTGCGGGCAGCGTATAAAACAGCTGGATTTTGTTTACCTTTAAAACCTGGGTTAATCATAACCAATCTTTTAACACCAGCAACTATTGCTGGGATTGCATTCATTAATACAGTTGATGGATAAGAGGCTGTTGAACCAGGAACATAAATTGCAACTGAGTCGATTGGCAAATATTTATACTCGAGTCTATTTTTTAACTTATCAATGTAAGAAATATTTTTAAACTTCTGGAGAGAATGAAATTTGTAAATTCTATTGTATGCAATATCAACTGCTTGCTTAATTTTTTTATCGAGAGATGCTATAGATTTAGAAATCTGTTTAGAATTTGGTATAATTATATTATTTTTATTAAATCTTTTTTCATACTTTAATAAAGCTTTATCTCCATTTTTCTTAATATCTTTTATAATTTTTGTAACTGACACTGAGTTAGATTGAACTTTATTTTTACTTTGCAAAAGCAAACTATCTAAAGATTTGTCAAAATTCCTACTATCACTATTTAATACTTTCATTGGTTTTCAATTTCACTTTGATCTTCAAGTCTTACTTCAATTGTTTCTGTAGTTAAGGCAATGTGGGCATTATTATTAAAAATTAGATTAATCTCATAATCATCTTTATTTTTTAAATAATCTATTGCTATCAACTCTAAAACTATTTCATGATTTTCTTGATCAATATTTTTAGATTTTACTTTATCAACAAAATCGAACCTGCAGACACTATTAATTTTTTGTTGTTTATCTGTTTCAATTTTAATTCGCTCAATAGATAGTAGAAAAACTTTACTTGATGCAAGATACTTAATATCTGCCACTTTTATTTTTCCTCCAGCACTACAAGCAGAAATCATTTGCAGTCCCTCATTATCTGTAGCAATAATTTGAGCTAAATATTTCTTATCCATTAGTTTATTCGCCTTATTCTAGCACCAACTTTTTTTAATTTTTTTTCTATATTTTCATATCCGCGATCAAGATGATAAATTCTGTTGATTACTGATTTTCCTTTTGCAGTTAATGCCGCAAGAATTAAAGAAACTGATGCCCTTAAATCTGTTGCCATTAACTCAGCTGCTTCAAAATTTGTATTTCCTTCAACTTCCGCCTTATTGCCACTGATGGAAATTTGAGCACCCATTCGGTTTAGTTCACCAACATGCATAAATCTATTTTCAAAAATATCTTCTTTAATTAAAGATTTTTTATTTGCTTTGCATAATAATACCATAATCTGTGCTTGTAAATCTGTTGGAAAACCAGGGTAGGGAGCAGTTTTAATATTAATACTTTCAATTTTTTTGTTACCTATAATGTGTATTTCATTTTTTTTAATACTAATTTTTGCACCAATTTTTTTTAAAGTATCTATTTCTGTTTGAATAATATTTGGAATAATATTTTTAATTTTTAAATTTCCTTCTGTCACAGCTGCTGCAACTAAATATGTACCAGCCTCAATTCTATCAAACATTACTGAATAAGTTGTTTCATTTATCTGGCTTACCCCAACAATTTTAAGTGATCGTTTTGCAACCCATTTAATATTGCAACCAATTTTTTTTAAGAAATTTACTAAATCTTTTATTTCTGGTTCAATTGCACAATTAATTAATGTGGTTGTGCCTTTGGCAAGACTTGCAGCTATTATTAAATTTTCTGTAGCGCCTACAGATATTTTTGAAAAACGAATCTTTGAACCTATTAATCCTTTAGGTGCATTTGCATGTACATAGCCTTGAATAATTTTATATTTAACACCAAGTTTTGATAATGCCTGCAAGTGAATATCTACGGGTCTTGTGCCAATTGCACATCCCCCTGGAAGTGAAACTTTCGCATTACCAAATTTTGCAAGTAAGGGGCCCAGGACCAGTATTCCAGCACGCATAGTTTTAACTAAGTTATAAGAGGCAAACTTTTTGTTTTG
>JGI20160J14292_10003061_pt1 | contig 12930 bp, 9 predicted proteins | sample COG_10_FD_14292 | JGI IMG/M metagenome (IMG submission 14292) | reverse complement strand
CGTATCCACGATAACCGTATTGTAGCCGTTGCTTTTAGCGTGTTTTACCGCATTTACTGCAATGCTCACTGGATCTTGATTGCCTACTTCCGCGTAAACCTCTATACCAAGCTGTTCGCCGAGCACTTGGAGCTGGTTAATGGCTGCCGGCCTATATACATCACAGGCGACCAATAGCGGNTTCCGTGCTTTTTTATGCAGTAAATAATTGGCCAATTTTGCGCTATGGGTCGTTTTACCTGAACCTTGTAGGCCCGCCATCAATAGGATTGCAGGAGACGAGGTAAGGTTCAAACCTTCTGCTTGACCCCCCATCAACTCAGCCATTTCATCGCGAACGATCTTAACCATAGCCTGACCTGGCTTAACGGCGGAAATAACCCCTTGTCCGAGCGCTTTTGCTTTTACAGTATTTGTAAAGTCTTTCGCAATTTTAAAACTAACATCGGCCTCAACTAAAGCCCTACGGATTTGCTTAACACTATCCGCAATGTTTAATTCGGTAATCTTATGGTTTCCTTTGAGGACATCAAAAGCACCCTCTAAACGGTCACTTAAACTTTCAAACATGTGCTTAAACGTTTGGTATATTTTCTAAAGTCGCTAAGAAGAATTTCCAACTCTTCTGAACAGAACTGATTTGACACTTTTCATCCGGTGAGTGCGCTCCCCGAATGTTTGGTCCAAAAGAAATCAATTCCATATCCGGGTAATTTGTACCTAAGATCCCACATTCCAAGCCGGCATGACAGGCCTGTATTTTAGGCTCGTCCTGAAAAAGATTGCGGTACAGGCCGCTCATCGTTGTCAGAATATTACTCTTTGGATTAGGTGCCCAACCTGGGTAATCACCGCTCAACTCAACAGTACAACCCGCCGTTTCAAAAATGCGCTGGATGCCACGCGCCAAATCCATTTTCTCTGTCTCAACGGCACTTCGAGTTAAGCACATAACCGTAAGCGCGCCGTCCTTTAATGCAACACGCGCTAGGTTATTAGAAGTCTGCACTAATCCTGGGATATCAGGCGACATACGGTAAATTCCATTTGGGCAGGCATATACAGCACTGATGATGGATTGACTGGCCGCTTGAGAAAGGGCTAACGTTGGTTTTTCAATAGATTCGCAACTGATCTCAATATCCGCATCCGTGGTTGAATGCTCATCTACGAACTCTTCTCCAACCTCCGTGATTACCTCTTCAAATGCCTCTTCACTCCCGTGCCATACTACTTGAGCNACACTNTCCCTTGGTATTGCATTTCGAAGGCTCCCGCCATCTAAAGCTACCAATTGGACCGCATCACCCAAACGATCGAGCAAACGGTTCATTAATTTATTCGCATTACCAAGACCTTTATGAATGTCCATACCGCTGTGGCCGCCATTCAATCCTTTGATAGTGATTTCGTAGGCTAAAGTCTCTTCTTTTAGGGCTTCCATTTCAAACGAATGTGTCGCCGTTACATCAATACCACCCGCACAACCTATGGTCAATTCATCGTCGTCTTCCGTATCAATATTTAACAGAATCTTTCCATTGAGCATGCCGCCTTTTAACTCCAGAGCACCGGTCATTCCAGTTTCTTCATCTATAGTGAAGAGTGCATCAATAGCCGGGTGAGCAATAGTATTTGAGGAGAGTACAGCCATAATAAAAGCAACGCCCATACCATTATCTGAACCAAGCGTTGTGCCTTGTGCCTTTACCCAGTCACCATCAACCACCATTTTAATTCCCTCTTTGTCAAAGTCGAAGATGGTATCATTGTTTTTCTGGTGTACCATATCAAGGTGCGCCTGCAAGACAACTGGCGTTTTATCCTCCATTCCAACGGATGCCGGCTTTCTGATAAACACGTTACCGATATGGTCTACCTCTGTGGGTAGGCTCAAACTATGGCCAAAATCGACCATGAATTGGATCACACGCTCTTCCTTCTTCGAAGGACGGGGTACTGCATTTAAATCTGCAAAGTGGTTCCAAACTGCATTGGGCGCTAAGGCTCTTACTTCTTTACTCATCTTACATTCTATTTGGTACTTGGATTCCCAAGCAATTCATCGAAGCTTTAATTACTTCGCCTACTTTCTTACTCAACAACAACCTGAAAGCAATACTTTGTTCGCTTTCCGCTTTTAAGATGCTGTTATTCTGATAAAAACCATTGTATTTCTTGACCAATTCATACGTGTAATTCGCCAAAACCGCCGGAGAAAAATTTCTGGCTGCTTGATCCACTACATCCGAAAATTGCAAAAGCGATTTGATAACGATTGTTTCGTCTTCATTCGGGGTCAAAGTCGACCAATCCAACTCACTACTCTCTGGTGCTTTTCTTTGAAGGCTTTGAATGCGTGCATAGGCGTACTGAATAAAGGGCCCTGTATGTCCGTTAAAATCGATGCTTTCCGCTGGATTAAACAACATTCGTTTCTTCGGGTCTACCTTCAGTATAAAGTACTTTAGGGCGCCCAGTCCGAGCGTAGTAAAGAGCTCTTTCTGCGCAGCAATTTCAAGACCGTCCAATTTGCCCAATTCCTTTGAGATAGCTTCTGCATCCGCAACCATTCCATCAATAAGATCATCGGCATCAACTACAGTACCCTCTCTACTCTTCATCTTTCCTGAAGGTAAATCTACCATTCCGTAGCTCAAATGATGCAGCTGTTCTGCCCAAGGATAGCCCAGCTTTGAAAGAATCAAGAAAAGTACCTTAAAATGGTAATCTTGCTCGTTACCAACTACGTAAGTCATTCCTTTTGCCTCGAAATCCTTAAATCGTTGAATGGCGGTTCCTATATCTTGCGTCATGTAGACACTGGTTCCATCGCTGCGTAGAACTAATTTATGGTCTAACCCTTCATCCTCCAGGTCAATCCAAACCGAACCGTCGTCTTTCTTGTAGAAGACACCAGATTCAAGCCCTTTATTTACGTCGTCTTTTCCTAGAACGTAGGTCTGACTCTCGTAATAATTCTTATCAAAATCAACGCCTAATTTGGTGTACGTTGTATTAAAACCAGTGTATACCCAATTATTCATGGTTTTCCAAAGTGTCACCACTTCCGAATCGCCTTGCTCCCACTTAAGCAGCATCTCTTGCGCTTTCAGCAGCGACGGGGCCAATTTCTTAGCTTCATCGCCAGTTTTACCTTCATCAAGCAAGCGTTTCATCTCCTCTTTGTAGACCTGATCAAATTTGACGTAATACTTACCTACCAAATGATCGCCTTTTAATCCCGTCGATTCAGGTGTTTCGCCATTCCCGTATTCCTGCCATGCGAGCATAGACTTACAAATATGGATTCCACGATCGTTAATGATCTGAACCTTTGACACTGCAACACCATTTGCTTTTAAAATCTCTGCCACTGAATAGCCAAGAAGGTTATTTCGAATGTGGCCAAGGTGCAAGGGTTTGTTGGTATTTGGCGAACTGTATTCTACAATGTAGGCACCTNTAGACCCTGGCGTTGGAAGCCCAAAATGAGGGTCCGACGCAAAAGTTTTGAATTGGTCCACATAAACGCTGCGATCCAAAGTCAGGTTTAAGAACCCCTTCACGACGTTAAAGTCAGCTATGGCTGATAATTCTAAAAGCTTGTTTCCCAACTCTTCAGCGACCTCTTCTGGTTTCTTTTTCGCCGCACGAACAAAAGGAAAGACGACCAAAGTAACATCACCGTCGAATTCCTTACGCGTTTCCTGCAGCTCAGGTTCGACCTGAACGCTATAGAGTTCATTTAAGGCTTTGCTTATGTTTTGTTCTAAACTCATTTATGCAGTTTTAGTCAAATATATTTCTGCTAACATACATCGTGCACTACCTCCACCAAGGGTTTCTATGGTATGTAAATCGCTATGAAGTATCCTGTGGTGTTGGGTTATAAAGTCTTTTTGGTCCTCATTTAATGCCTTGTAGGCACTAGAACTCATCACCAAAATTAATTCATCCGCGGCGCCTTTCACTAAGAGCATATTGCCGGCAAAGTTGCTTTTTTGCTCCACGCTTATAACAAGGATTTCTTTACCACTTTTAAGAATTGCCTCTTCTACTAAAGCTCGTTCATTCGCATCATGAATGGTATCTAGACACACCAATACATAAGCATCTGTAACACACATCATGACATTGGTATGGTAGATCTGTCCTATCCCGTCCGGCGTTTCCTGGTAAGCGGTGAACACCACAGGCTCGTAGTTGAAATCTTTACAAAACGCATGAAATAAGCCCTCATCAGCGCGCTGTGAACGAGCCATGTAGGCGATTTTAGAATCATGATCCAATACCATAGAACCTGTGCCCTCGAGGAATAGCTCCTTCTGCTCTGCAGCTGTATAATCTACCGTTGTCGTTACTTCATAACCACGAGACTGCAATTCTTCAAAAATATCGGTGCGACGTTCCAGTCGTCTATTCTCGGCTTTCATTGGGTACAGCGCTACTCGACCATCTTGGTGCATACTGATCCAATTGTTTGGAAAAATGCTATCAGGTGTGTGAGGAACATGTGTATCTTCTAAAACTTCAACTTGAACACCTTCCGCACGCAATTTTTCTACCAATCCATCAAACTCATCACGAGCCGATTCCTGAGCGTTCATTTTGCCCGATTCCTTCTTTTGGTAATAATTATCGACCGCTGTTTGCTCGTTCATCGCAAATGCAACTGGTCGTACCATTAACAGTTTATTTGTAGCATTATTCGTCATCTACAATCGCTTTAAAGGCATCGTTGTACAACGAAGTAAACCGCCCATTTTTACTATTTCATCGTACACCACGGAATGTACGTTCATGCCTCTATTCTTTAACCATTCTTGCATGGCCTCGCATTTGGCTGAAACAACCACATCGGATGGGCTAAAGCTGAAGACGTTTGTGGCAAGGAAATACGCTTCTTCAGGAGAACAACGATAAACATTCGTTGCTCCGTAACGCTCTATCAGCCACTGCACATCAGATTCATTCTTGAACAAGTGCGGTGCGATGAGTGCCCCGCCACCAACAGTTTGAAAAGCACAATCCAAATGCAACGAACCCTTTAAAGGATCACGATCGTCCTTGAATAATTCAAATCCTTTAAATTCTTTAGCTGGAAATTCATCCGCTAAATAGTCCATTCCTCTGTAGTTGGTTCGTGCAGTTTTATAAGCATCAAAGGTCGCATTGTCGCTGACTCCGACTAAAACGAAGTCATTGTCTACAATCACATCGCCCCCTTCTGCGTAACATCCGTTAGGCATCATGATGATGTTGCCCGATGGAATAGTTTCTTCTATTTCAGACATTGCATCGCGTTCTTCTGCACGATCCTCTATTACATTTGGTATGATGTACTGGTCTTCGATTACAAATGCGATATCTCTTGCAAATACTTGGTTCAAAGAATGGATGAGTGACGGTCGCAATACCTTGACTCCATTGTTCTCTAGAATTTCGATCAATCCTTTGAGTTGGAGCATGCATGCCTCTTCTTCTGGGAAAAGATCTTGTTTTACAGCCTCAAAACTGCGTGCATCGTAACATTCTTCCAATTTTGGAACACCACCCATTCGCATGGCTAATCCCACCACCACAGTGTCTAAGCGTCCATATTCGTTTTGAATTTCAGGTAGAATTTGCATGAAAATCTGTTTGAATGACAAATTTAAGGCTTTAATGTGTTGATAACGCTATTGAAAGGCCCGAGTTTACTAACGACTACAGGCTTATTTTTGAATGTATAAGACACCGACACCCATGGCGAAAAAATCTACTAAGAAGACACCAAAGGAACCGTCAAAGTTCTCCGTTCAATTCAAACAGCTAACCGCTGATACTAAGGAAATTACAGGAGACCCTACGACGAAAATATTCGGCTCGTTGCTCCTTGTTATGATCGGTTTCTTTACTGCCATCGCCATTATCAGCTTTTATCAGAATTGGACCCAAGACTTCAGTTTGTCCACAACTTCTTCAGGAGAATACGCCCACCCGGACTACGTAGGGAACATTTTCGGGAGACTAGGAAACGCCATAGCCAGTCTACTTGTTCTTGAAGGTTTTGGTCTTGCGGGTCTGTTCGTTCCCTTGTGGATCATGCTCTTAGGACTAAAACATGCTTTTACCTTAAACCGCATTAAACCTTGGGTTTTATTCAACCATCTTTTAGCCACCACTTTTCTTGTCGCGTTGATGTTTGGCTGGATTGCAAACCATCAACCAACCCTTCTGTCGGGCTTATCAGGGTACTATATTTATTTGAAACTAGCCCTTTATTTAGGCCGTATGGGAGTCTTACTGGTACTCTTCACCGCAGGGCTGCTGTATATTGTTGTTGCNTTAAAAATTCGGTCACTCACATTTAGTTGGCGCGCGCCCAAGCCACTGCCAGAAACGGAGCGCCCTTCTGAAGAAAACCTGAACTCATCCCAGGAAATCACTCCTGAGCCACAAGATGATATTCAGGTTCACGCGGTCGAACTTTCTCCAGAACCAGAAGAAGAGATGACTCCACAACCTGAAGTCATTTCTAGACCAACCGTCACAGATAGTTCAGTACAAAACAAAGCGCCTATTGATGCAGCCTCCACATTAGATGTTGTAGTTGAAGTTCATCAAGAAGCAGTTGAGGATGAAAAGTCTATCAATAAGAAAGTCAAGGACTTTGGTGAATACGATCCTACTTTAGATTTGAGCAGGTTTCAATTGCCTAAAATTGAATTACTTCAACCCTATGGTGATGGTAAAATCACCTTCGACAAAGACGAGATTGAAGCAAATAAGAACCGTATTGTAGACACATTAAAAAACTACAGTATTGAGATTAAGGAAATCAAAGCTACCATAGGTCCTACGGTTACCTTATATGAAATTGTTCCAGCAGCAGGAATTAGAATTTCAAAAATTAAAAACCTCGAAGACGACATTGCATTGAGTCTTGCTGCTTTGGGAATTAGAATTATTGCACCTATTCCCGGTAAAGGAACTATAGGCATTGAGGTTCCAAATGCCAACCCTCAAGTCGTAAGTATGCGTCAGGTCATCGCAAGCAAAAAATTCCAAGAGTCAAACATGGAATTACCCGTTGCTATGGGCCGCACTATAACGAATGAAAACTTCATTTTTGATTTGGCAAAAATGCCTCACCTTCTTATGGCAGGTGCTACCGGACAAGGAAAGTCTGTTGGCTTAAATGCAATTTTAACATCACTGCTTTACAAGAAACACCCTAGTCAACTCAAATTTGTTCTCGTTGATCCTAAGAAAGTAGAACTGACGCTTTACAATAAAATTGAACGGCACTACCTCGCTGTTCTTCCCGATACAGATGAGGCCATTATTACCGATACAGCAAAAGTGATCCATACTTTGAATTCGTTGTGTATTGAAATGGACAACCGGTATGAGCTGCTGAAAGGCGCAATGGTTAGAAACATCAAGGAATACAATGCTAAATTCATTTCAAGACGATTGAATCCTGAAGAGGGCCACAAATTCCTACCGTACATAGTGCTAGTGATCGATGAATTTGCCGATCTTATCATGACAGCCGGAAAAGAGGTTGAGATGCCTATCGCACGACTTGCGCAGCTGGCCCGGGCCATTGGTATCCATTTGATCGTAGCCACCCAGCGGCCTTCTGTAAATGTTATCACAGGTATCATAAAAGCAAATTTCCCTGCGAGAGCTGCATTTAGAGTGACCTCGAAAATTGATTCTCGAACTATTCTTGATGCGGGCGGTGCGGATCAACTTATCGGAAAGGGAGATATGCTCTTTTCGCAAGGTTCTGATCTCGTACGACTCCAATGTGCCTTTGTTGACACGCCTGAAGTTGAAGCGATTTGCGATTTTATAGGTAACCAACAAGCCTACCCTATGGCTTATCAGTTGCCAGAATATGTTGGTGAAGAAGGTGGCGGTGTTGGCGAAATAGATCCATCAGATAGAGATTCCTTATTTGAAGATGCTGCTCGTTTAGTGGTCCTTACCCAGCAAGGATCTACTTCGATGATTCAAAGAAAATTGAAATTGGGATACAATAGAGCAGGTCGTATTGTAGACCAATTAGAAGCGGCTGGGATACTAGGACCCTTCGAGGGTTCCAAGGCCAGACAAGTTTTAATTCCAGATGAAATGGCTTTGGAACAGAAATTGAATGGAGATGCGTAAATTCGCCGGTATGAAACTATTCGCTTTACTGATTGTACCCTTTTTAGCGCAAGCACAAACGCACACGGATGCGAAAGCTTTGCTCAATGATGTTTATGAGCATACGCTAGCGCTCGAAACACAGCATATATCCTTCACCAATACTATTGGAGCGCCTAGTAACGGCGGCATGAAGGAGCGCAGCTCTAAGGGTGAACTGTTTGCCTTAGGGGAGCAAGTACGCGTAAAGACTGATGCCTTTGAATTTCTCTCTGACGGCTCAAAAGCGTATCTAATCTATCCTGAAGACGAGGAAATAGAAACTACCGCTTCAGATGAAGAAACGTCACTAAGCCCCGCGGATATTTTAAAAAACTATCAAAGCGGGTACAGTTATAAAATGGCTGGTAAAGCACAAGAGAACGGAAAATCTATACAATATGTTGCGCTTCGACCCGTTGCTAGTGAAGAAGTGAAAGAAATAATAATCGGTATTGACGTTAAAAAGTTACTGCTCGAAAACTACACACAATATGGCACAAACGGCGTAAAAACTGTTTTTAGTGTAGATTCTTACGAGACAAACGTTCCCTTAAATGAGGAGATGTTTAACATTAATGCAAAGGAATTTGAAGGGTTTTATCGACTCTAAACTCGAATGAAAAAACTAGACCTCTACGTCTTAAAAAGTTTTATCAGACCATTGATACCGACCTTAGGTATCATGGTCTTTTTCTTTTTAATGCAAATGGTCTGGAAATATGTAGACGATCTCGCGGGCAAGGGTATCGAATGGTACGTACTGTTAGAATTACTTTTTTATTGGGCTGCAAGCGTCGTCCCCTTTGCCCTGCCGGTAAGCGTCTTGTTCGCCGCTCTATTGACTTTTGGCAATTTTGGCGAACACTATGAACTAGCTGCGATGAAAGGATCGGGTATTTCCCTGTTCCGAGGCATTCGTTCACTTATTGTCCTCAATATTGCTATCGCTTTTGGTGCGTTCTACTTCTACAATAACATCATACCCGTGGCCAATTTAAAGGGCCAAAGTCTTTTAATAAATATTTCCAAAAGCAAGCCCGCGTTTCATATTACTCCTGGTATTTTTTATAATGGTTTTCAAGGCTATAGCATAAAAATCGGCAATAAAGAAGGTGAAGGCGAGCAACTACTTAGCGACATCTACATCTACGACCACAAGGAAGCGAAAAAAGGTAATTTAAAAGTGCTTGTCGCATCCACGGGAATCATGCGTCCAGTGGCCAATGATCAATACTTAGAGATTGAACTGCATAACGGAGCTACCTATGAAGATATCGATCGGAAATTCGTGGAGGAACGTCAGAAAATGCCTTGGGCTCAGAGCGAATTTGACACAGCCTACCTTCGCTTTCCACTGACAAATTTCAGCAATGCAGATCTTTATAAAACGCGTCGAAAAGATTACATGATGATGAATACCCAGCAGTTAAAGGAAACTGCAGATACGCTTGCTTTACAAATCANAGAACGACAAGAAAACTTCACAAAGAATTTAAAAGGCAAATACAAATTCGATTACATAGATGTTGCGAGCGGTAATTCCGTTGCTATTACTAAAGAGAATGTCATGAGCAATTTGCTCAGTGGTATGAGAATTCGAGCCTCACAAAATGCNATTCGACTTGCNCGNAGCAATCTTGATTACTTGAAGCAAATGGATCGTGAAATGAATTGGCGCAAAGAAACTAGAATNCGTCACTTTCTAGAGTATTACAAGAAATTTGCNCTTGGCGCCAGTGTATTGATTATGTTTTTTATTGGTGCTCCACTNGGTAGTATCATTCGTAAAGGCGGCATAGGCCTACCATTGGTCATCTCTACCGTGGCATTCTTGATTTTCCACATTTTGAATACCACTTTTGAAAAGATGGGACGTGAATTATTATTAGATCCGGCGCTTGCTATTTGGCTTCCGTCTCTAATACTTGCACCTATAGCACTTTGGCTAACGAAGAGTGCATCAAGCGATACGGCACTTGTTTCTGGTGAGTGGTTCAGTAAAATCCTTGCCCGAATAAATTCTAAAAAATCCTAGTGAAGCGACTTCTCATTCTCTCTAATAAACTGCCCTACCCAGCCAATGACGGGAGTTCAATTGCGATGGCTAGGCTCTTAGAAGACTTATTGGCGCTAAATACTTTCGCAATCACTTATGGTGCCTTAAATACGCAAAAACACCATAAGGACATTAATGACTTTCCAAAAAGAGTATCAAAGGCCATTACCTTGAAAACATTTGAGGTAAACACCTCTCCTTCTGTGCATTCCGCTCTGAATAATTTACTGTTCTCTCGAGCCCCCTATCATTCCGTACGTTTTTTCGTGAAACCTATGATTGATTGGCTCGGTACCTTTGAGAATGGTTATTTTGACTTTGTCATTATTGAAGGCGCCTTTATGGGTGATTATTTAAAGGACCTGCGAAGAATTGGACAACATTGTACATTGCGTGCGCACAATTTAGAGCACCTCATTTGGAAACGCACTAGCCAGGCTGTTTCTAATCCACTAAAGAAATGGTATTTGACGCTTCAAAGTAACCGTTTGAAACGTTTTGAAGAAGCACTTACCAAAAGCGTTGATTCAATATGGAGTATTAGTGAAGAAGATAATTTTTGGTTCAAGGCAATAAACCCCGCTTCCACGACCATTTCGGTATCCATTGCACAACAAGAGGTTATGACCAATTTAACCCACTTATCGTGTTTCCATCTTGGAGCATTAGATTGGGAGCCCAATCTACAGGGATTGGAGTGGTTCACTTCTCAAGTTTGGCCGAGGGTACTGCGTGAAATTCCAAATGCCACCTTCCATGTAGCGGGCAATAATCCACCCAAACACATGCAATCGGACCAAAAAAAGAACATCACAGTGCACGGAAGAGTGCCGGATGCTCAGGAATTTGCGAAATCTCATGGTATTGCAGTCGTTCCGCTCCTTGCAGGCTCCGGTGTGCGTATCAAAATTATCATGAATGCTTCTTGGGGAGTCCCCATGGTAAGCACACGTGTAGGAGCTGAAGGGCTTTTTGATGCCACTGCTCAAGGTGTCGAGCTCGCTGACAGCGCTGAAGAATTTTCGCAGGCTTTGATAGCACTGCTTCAAAATCCCGAGAAATCTCTTGTCCTGGGTCGCACAGCCAACCAACATATACTTAGTAACTTTGGCCCTAAATCCATTCAGGAAAAAATAGCTCAGGCATGGTCAGTTTAACAATGGCAATCTCACTCTCGGCATTGTGCTTGATTGCATTGACGTATGCCGTTTATCCNTTATGGCAATTGGCTTTTCCTGGAAAAGCCAATGATTTTTCAGGAGAGTACACCCCCCCGACGGTTAGTATCGTATTTGCTGCATACAACGAATCCTCCATTATTGAGGATAAGATCCGTAGTCTCTACCACACGAACTACCCGTTTGACCTTTTGTCGGTTTGGGTAGGCAGCGATATGAGTGATGACGGCACAGATGCTATTATTCGCTCGCTTCAAAAAGAATTTCCAAATCTCAATCTGAATGTTAATGAAGTGCGCTCTGGGAAGTCTGCAACCATCAATAGATTAGTAGCACTAAGTAGTGCTGAGGTAATCATAGCTACGGACGCAAACATTCTTTTTAAAGAGACGACAATAGAAGAGTTGGTAAGGCCTATCGCTCAAGAAAAGGCAACCGCAGTTGCGGGTACACTTAAATATGAAGACAAAGGGGTTGCTAGCAGCACGGCTTCGAATGAAAAAGCCTATCTGTCTCTTGAGAATGCAATTCGCCGCGCCGAAAGCAGAAAACACGGTATTTGTTTGGGTATGGAAGGAGGATTGTACAGCATGAAGAAAGCATTTTGGCAACCCATACCCCCAAACACATTTATGGAAGATTTCTTCCAAACAGTCCAGCTTATTTCTCGAGATCAAAAAGTGCTTTTCAACGAATCCGCTGTTGGACTAGAAGATGTAAGCACCTCATTACAAGAGGAGTACAAACGTAAGATTAGAATTAGTATTGGAAATTGGCAAAACCTAGTCCGATTTTATCCACTCATTTTTAAGCACCCCTACCCGTTCGGTGGACTATTTATAATGCACAAGGTACTGCGTTGGGTGACACCGCATCTTTATCTCATCGCTTTAGCTGCAGGGCTGTTTACTCCAAATTGGCTCTTTTTTACCGCGATGCTTGTTGGCCTTCCCATTTCACAGCTAATCCTTTTGGCGTTGGGTTGGGCCACTCCTTTAGCGTATTTTTACGCAATGAATGCCGCACTCTTTGTAGGCTTTATTAAATATATCAAAGGAGTGAAATCGAGCGTTTGGCAACCCACTAAGAGAAATCAACATGAGGCTTAATACCATAGAAGAAGCATTAGAAGATATTGCCCAAGGCAAAGTAGTTATCGTTGTTGATGATGAAGACCGCGAAAACGAGGGCGATTTCGTTGCGGCTGCAGAGTTGGTTTCACCTGAAATGATCAATTTCATGGCAACCGAAGGCCGTGGCTTGATATGTACGCCAATCCTGCGCAAACGTGCAGAGGAATTGGACTTGCCTCCTATGGTAAGCAATAATACAGACCCAAACAATACCGCTTTTACTGTGAGTATCGACCGTGTCGGAGCAGGTTGCACAACGGGTATCAGCGCATACGATCGCTATATGACAGTAAAGGCGTTGGTTGACCCAGTAATAAAGCCTGAACAATTGGCACGACCAGGTCATATTTTTCCATTAATCGCTAAAGACGGCGGCGTC
>JGI20160J14292_10003058_pt1 | contig 12934 bp, 12 predicted proteins | sample COG_10_FD_14292 | JGI IMG/M metagenome (IMG submission 14292) | reverse complement strand
GTAAACTTTACTCTCTTTATTTGCGATATGAATTGGACAGTTTTCGCAATAGTTGTGCTGTTTTTGGCACTAATCTCTGCTGCCTATCATAAAAGAAGGGGCTACTTCTTTTGGCGAACTTTTATACTTGCCTGCATGGGGTTTGGAGGAATTGGATTGCTAGTATACAAACTGATACTTGGTTAGTTAACCGCAATAACATTGGGATTGAAACTAAAAAGAGGCATCGTTCGATGCCTCTTTTTAGTTTGTTTTATGTGTGATATGGCAATTTTACCGGACCAAATGCACGTAACCAGAATAGCCTTGACCATCCTCCTTGCTTTTCACTACATAATAATACACTCCTTCAGAATGCTTCTCACCATCCCAATCGTTCTGATACGATTTTGATTCTAGAATTTTAATTCCCCAGCGATTGTATATTTTCAATTCAGGCTCTATCATTCCTTGAATCACGAACGTTCTGTTGTTTTCGTTATCGCTATTTGGGTTGAATACTGATGGAATACGAACTTCCGAGAATTTCTCAAGAAATATTGTAATCGTATCCTGACATCCAAACGCGTCTTGAACAATGATGAAATATGTTCCAGAATCCAATTCTGTAAAGACATTTGAACCCTGAAAAATAGCTCCATCAGCGCTGTATTCTAACGGTGGAGTTCCACCATTTGCTAAGATTTCAAACTCCCCATTGGTTTGGTTTAATAAGGGTTGTGTTACAATAATTGAATCAATAATTGGGCCTCCAAGCACACCAACGCCAATCATTGTGTCAAGCACACAACCGTCATCTACCGTGAGGTTATATTGTCCCGAACCAATCGCGTTAAGCGTATTGCCCGTTGTGCCATCTTCCCATGTAATGATTTCATTACCAGAAGACCCGTTTACGGTCAATGTAATCTCACCATCTTCCGAACCGCAATTAGCAGCCGTTACCTGGGCATTAACCGAAAGTTGATTTGGTGAAGAGCCTACGGAAATTATCGTGTCTAAGACGCATCCATCAGTTACGGTTACACTGTAGTTTCCAGAATCAACATCACTTAACACCAAACCAGTTGTTCCATCTTCCCATTCTATGGTTTGATTACCCGATGCACCAATGACAACCAAATTTATTTCACCGTCTGATGCAGCACAATTCGCATCTGTTACCGTTGCTTCCACTGAAAGTTGACCAGGTTCAATAATGCCAATAGTCACTTCTGTGGATGTTGTTGCGCAATCAAAAGAATCTGTAACCATCAATTCGTAGGTAGTGGAGGTGGTCGGGCAAGCCAATGGATTCAACGAAGTTGGGTCATCGAGACCGGTTGTAGGGGACCATTCATAAACACCTTGGTAGCTTATCTCTGGCACATTAAAGCTGATTTCCCATGAATTAAAAAAGCCGAAGGCGAGGAAGTCTGCGTTGGTAATTGTCATTGTCCAAACTCCATTTGTTGAACAACCAATGAAGTCATCTAAAGATCCTGAGGATGGAACGAACAGCCCAGAGAAAGGAGCTGCTCCAGATGCCAATGGAACACCAGCATCTGAAAAGCATGTATTGCTCAATGTCGTTCCAGACACATCACCAGCGGCTATAAGCGTAACTGTTGCACCTTCTGGACATTCTAATACAATTGTAAACGTTGCCAGATTAACAGGAAACGGTAGCGCTGGGTTATTCACATTTAAACAGATTGATTCAATCGTTCCTGACTGCACAGTTTGAACAGCAACACCCCCTGTCGCAACAGGGATGACGGTTGGTTGTCCCAATGGGAGTAGTGGCTGAAATTCGTTGTTGATGAAAGTAGGTTGACTTTCAGGTCTAACCAGCACATCTGCAATCGCATCTAAACTTATACATCCATTGCCGCAGATAGATGTGTCTGCAGTAGTTGAAACAGTAAAGACTGGAGGAACAGTTTGAATCACAATTGTGTCTGAGCAGAAATCATCTACGCCATTACCATAATTAACCACGAAAACAGAATCTCCGTCTACCGTTACAGTTGGTGGCTCAGGTCCCGTAAAACCATTATGTTCCCAGTCGTAGCTATACGCAGGGTCGTTTACAGATATAAATACGTTGTCCAATCCCCAATGATCAAACTCGGCACCACTTGTTGCATCCTGAAACCAGCGGATTTTTGTATTTGGCGTTTGTGCTGCTGCAGGAATCCCGTAGCAGTATTGCTGCCATGAAGTGATGATAGGGTCAAAACCTCCAATTGGATCTAAATAATCGATAGTAACCCAGTTTGCCCCATTGTCAATGGAGTATTGTAGATACACGCCTTCATCTGGCTCATCCGGACCTTCGCATGGTGCTGCTTCTGCCTGCACCGAATAGCGCATTTCGTAGCAAATTGTACCTCCTGTGCTTAAATCAAAAGATTGGGTTGTAAGCGTTCTGGGTTGCGGAGTGGCATCTCCCATCCACAGATAAATAGACCCGTCTGGGCTATCTACACACGGATTAGTGTATGTAGCTGCGGAAGTTTGGTCCCAGCCAGTTCCTGGCGTTCCAGTATTGAAATCGTTATTAATAGCAAAGTTTCCACTTATGCCAAAGGCACTTAGCTGTATTTCAATTTCATCACCACATGTTAACGTAATGGTATCGTCAGGAAAAGCCTCAACAGTACACTGTGCGTTTGCGTCTAACACAGCCATTGAAAAAAGACTACTGAATACTAAAACAATCTTTTTCATTGAGCGATGTTTTTTCCGTTAGCGACTATGTTCGAGAACTCAAAATCGGATAGACTTGACTTTGCTGAAACGTTCAAAATCTTACTGAAAAGGTGTAGGCCATCTTTTAGATTACTGCAATCTGCTTGCAACGAAGACTGAGCTGGAATTGAGAATTCAAAACCATTATTGTCAGGCACTAGTTGCTTGCCGTTGTATGACCTGTCAAGATCATAAGAGATTGAAATTGCACTGGCTGTCAGGTTCTCAATTTTAAAAAGGAGGTAACGATTTTTGATTCCTTTTTCAGGATAATCGCAGTCGTTGGTTCTGACGCTGATTTTCAATTGGTCATTTTCCAGATAAGTTGACCATATATCGGTTTGTTGAGAAAAGGCCGAATGAAACGTGACCATTAGAGCCACCATTAAAAGATGTTTGAGCATAAGGGGTGTTTTGAAGGCTGAATATAATCGTTTTCAATTGTTAGCTGAATGGAACGAAATAAAAAGCCCCGCCATTTCAGGCGGGGCTTGGTTTACCCGGCCTTAGCTTGGCGGGTCTAAGGCCTCGGGCCGACTAATAAGATATATCAATGCTTGATTTTCACTCTGTCTGACCTCAGACTCGAGTTTGGAAATGTTTGAAATAACTCCAATCACGGGAACGTTGTAAAAGCTGTATTTGCCCCAGTTCCATTGTTCTCCATCTACGTTAAATGTTTCATCAGTATCGAACGGAAAAGTTGCTGTAATCTGTTTTCTAAGTTTATCGTCATAAACCCCAGTAATACTCGTTTCGAAAGATTCTAATTGAGCTAGAAGCAGATTGATATTTGCAGGTTCGTTGCCGTCACTTTCAAACATTAATAGAGTAGGTGTTTTAAAATCTGACTTGTTCTTTACGTGAGCGAGCGAAGTGGTTCTCGCTTGCTCGTCAGAAAGTTGATCTACCGTAGCAACAATAGAAGCTTTAACAGATTCCAGGTGAGCAATTGTCTGTTCCGCTTGCGTTTTAATCATTTCTGCTTGCACATTTCCCTCCAAGAGCTCATACAATTCTGAATTGTTGGATGCCAGCTTGGTGGAGGTTCTCAGCTGCTCATCAATTAGCGTAATGCCTTCGTCATACTGTGAGCTATTGTTCACACGTGTCAACGCAAAAACAAGAATGAGGCACGTCATTGCTACTAACGATGACGACAGCGTAATAGGCTTGTTTGCTGATGTCTTGTACTTCTTAAAGAAGTAGATAGGAACATAAAGAAAGGCAAGTGTTCCCATGCCCAGCATTAGCATAACAGCCGCTCCAGGCCAGTGCATTATTTTGAATAGCGAACCAACTGTGGTAAGCGCCAATCCAATAAAACCAGACACATGCAAAAGGGCCTCGTTACTTGGCGATTCCTTCAGCTTATGCCTAAGAATCAGCGGTAAGTAAATAAGCGCTAGAATGACCGCGCCAAGCATGAACATAATGTTCGCACCAGGCCAGTGCATCAGTTTAAAAATCGTCCCCGCCAAGAGAAGAAATGTAGAAGTCAGCCCGAAACCAAATGTTACTTTTTTCATAGTTGCATTCATTTCGGTTAATAATTCAAATGTTTCGGTTTGAACCTGTTTTAAACCTCCAGGCCCGAAAAGGTTGAGTGTATAGTGAAAGGCTTCTTCAAATGATTTGCCTTGTTGGATTTGTCCTTCTACGCTTGTACATAAATGATCGAGCAAGTCTTCTTGCAACTCGCTCTGTGCCACACCGTTTTCTTTGATGTAAGCATCAATCAGATCTACTTGAAATTCCGTTAGCTCAGCCATTGCAATTCTGGGTTTGGATTGAAACTATTGAGCAAATCGTTCATGGTTTCCGAGAATTTTCGGAACTCATTCACCTTATCATTCGCCTGCTTGTTTCCGTTTTCGGTGAGACGATAATACTTCCGTACGCGCTTACCAATGCTCACTTTTTCGGTTTCCAGAAAACCTTCTGCTTCCAGTTTATGCAGCGTAGGGTAGAGGGCACCTTCGGTGAGTTGAATCTCGCCCGAGGTTTTGTCCTTAACGTGCTGGGTTATCTCGTAACCATACATTCTGTCATGCTCAGAAAGCAGACTGAGAACAATGGTTTTGAGGGTTCCTTTTATAAGCTCTTGTGAATACATAGGACAATGATACATAAATAACTTAAGTATAAGAATCTTAGGTATTAACTTTTTAGCTTTTGAATTATTGTGTGAGAATGATTCTTTCCTTTGATAGCATGAAAAATCTCGTGCTCGTTTTAACTCTTTTCGCTTTACCTGTTACGCTTTTCGCGCAGGGAAATATCATGCTGATGCCATTTGAGGCATTAATGAATTCCGAATGGAAAGCAGAAGGGAAGTGGAAAGACGGACGACCTTTTAAACAAGAAGTGAGTTACTCTTGGTCGGATGATGAAGAGTCGGTAAACATGGTGACGAAGAGCTATCTAGACACAACTTTTACCGATTTCGGAAAGTTTTCGGATGGAGTTCATACTTGGGATACACTAACCAACACCATCAAATTCCAGACGAAAGATATTCATGGAAATGTAATAGATGGAAACGTACGAACAAAGGTTAAAACCATCATGTATGAGTACGTTTATCTAGGCGAAAACGATGTAAAAACCTACATGACCGATGCGCTTATTTGGATTAAACCGGATAAGTACATGTTCAAAGTAGGCACCATGAAAGATGATGAGTGGCAAGAAGTTTACTTGGAGACGTACTTCTTTAAGAAGAAAGATTAGTCAGTATTTGACTCAAAATCCTTCAAGGATGTCCCGTCTTTTTGTTTCCATTCAGTAAGGCCATTAGCGTTTCTCCCAAGAACAAGACAAGCGGCTGCGGAAGGACTGCTTAATACGTAATCTTCGTTCAAGAATAACTTGCCGTCTTTATCTACTACCGAAGATGAATTGACAATACGGTTTCTTTGATCATCGATACTTTTAGTAATAGAGGGAACGGTTGAATGTGCAATCTGAGAACCTTCGAAGATTACAAAACCATCTGAAGTAGGCTCGCCACTCGCGTTTGCTCCCCTAGTTGCTTTTATGAAAAACGAGGTTTTGGATTTTTTACCTGACGGTGTTTCTCGTTTGTCCTCGAAAACTTTGTGTCCAAGAGTGTTGACTAGAGTTTTTATGTTGCCTATAAATTCTTCCATTTCTGCTGTATCGGATTCAGAAATGGAAGATTGAGTGGGAATAGTGCTATTCTCTAGCTTATAACGATTGACTTTGGTGGCAATTTCATAAAGGCGATTTTCCAAATATTTGGCGTGAGCCTTATTTAAATTTTCGTCTTTGCTGATAAATACAATCGCTTCATTCCAAAATTCCTTTTGAGTTAAGTGTTGTCCAAGTCTTCTTAAAACAGACTCTGCTTCTCCAATATAAACTTTGTCAAAACCAGCTTCGTCTTTACCGAAAAGCAAATAAATGCCTGTGTTTTGAAGATCAGGTCTATCTGAGCACTCCTTTACTTTGATACGAGGTATTTTATAAGCCTTCCCAGTCCAATTGGAAAGTTCACATGTCATTCGACCGCTTGGTTCGCCATCAATCAAGAATAGTTTTATCGTTTTCCCAAATCCCATAATAAATAGAGTTATTCGTGTTGTAATCTACGGAGTAATCTCAACCCCAACCGGGCAATGATCCGAACCATGCACATCATTCAGAATAAATGACTCTTTTACTTTGGGCATAAGGCTTTCTGAAACAAGGAAATAGTCTAACCGCCAACCAACGTTGTTCTCACGGGCATTGGCGCGGTAACTCCACCAACTGTACTTGATTTCATTTGGGTGTTGCGCTCGGAATGTGTCAACCAAACCAGCATCTAAGTAGCGGTTCATTCCGTCAATCTCATCTTGCGTATAACCAGGTGTTTTGTTGTAGTTCGACTTAGCGTTTTTGATATCCATTTCGGTATGAGCCACATTCAAATCACCACAATAAACGACAGGCTTTTTCTTCTCTAATTCTTTGATGTAGGCAAGCAAAGCTTCATCCCAATTCATCCGATAGGGTAAGCGCACTAGTCCATTTCCGGAATTCGGAACGTAGACATTCAGCAGATAGAAATCTTCAAACTCGCAGGTAATGGCTCGTCCTTGGTCATCGTGCTCAGGAATTCCGATGCCGTATTGATAGCTCAACGCTTCAGTTTTTGAAATGATGGCTGTTCCAGAGTAACCTTTCTTCTCAGCGGAAAATGCGTAAATGTGATAATCCAACCCGAAAAGCACTTCTCTAACCTGTTCTTCTGTGGCTTTGGTTTCCTGAAAACCTATTACATCGGCATCCATTTTTTCGATGCTTTCTAATAGGCCTTTTTTTGCTGAGGCCCGAATTCCGTTTACGTTAAAAGAGATAAGTTTCATAAAGTCTGTTTGTATTGTGATGGTGTTTTTTTTGTCCAACGTTTAAAGGAACGAATAAACGCACTTGGTTCTGAATAATCGAGTAAATAGGCGATTTCTCCAATACTTAACTCAGGTTTTTTCAGGTAAGATTTGGCAAGGTCTAACCGAACTTCATTCAAGAGCCCTTTATACGTTTTTCCGAATTCCTTCAGCTTTCGCTGGAAAGAACGAACGCTCAAATTCAGACTGGCTGCAACTTCCTCTATGGTCGGAAATTTTGGCTTCACCATATTCATGATGGAACGTTTTACTACTGTAGTAAAACCAGTGTCGCTCTCAATAGTTGCTAGTTTCTCGGATGCGTGTTGTACCAAAACCTGAAGCAAGTTATAATCGCTTGTCACTACCGATTCTTGAACGTGCTTCAATTTAAATCGAATAGAAGTCACCTCCGAGCTATAAACCACAGGACATTTAAATACTCGTTCGTATTCCGCTCTATTTTCTCTCGTTCCGTGTGGAATATGAACCGAAGTAGGCTGATGCTTTTGCAGCGTTAGGTTTTGGAATTCACGTAGCGTAAAAGCCAAAATTCCGTCTGCAGTATGGTGAACGGAACTTGCAGAAGATTCTGCCCAAATCGGGTCAGGAATGAGTTCAACGATTAGTTCATTTTCTGTTTTTCGTAACGAAAGTGGCAACGCCCTGCAACCGAGATTTGCGAAATCGCAACAGTATTGAAGCGCTTCTTCTACAGTAGAACTCGTTTGCACAATCTGGTAAATCAGGCCAGCGGCTGAAAGACTGAGATGCTCTCCTAGATGTAATCCTAAAGCATGGTCTTGTGTGTTCTTTAAAGCAGCTTCAATCACAGCATTGTAAATACTCGCCTCAACGCGCGACTCCTCAATACTCAGTTCCTCAATGGAACATCCTGATAGTGCTAAGAGTTGGTTGAAACCTGCTCCTTGCTGAGTGGCAAACTGAATGATATTAAGTACAAATCGACCTGAGAATGTCATAACTCAAATGTAATGAGTTGGCACGAAATGTCAATTATTAGGCGTCAATTGCCAAACGTGGGATTCAAGTCATCCCCAAATTTGCTCTTGTTAAACCAAACAAAAAAGTCATGAAAAATTTAGAAACAAGAATTAGAATAAACGCAAGCGTTGATGATGTGTGGAACGTACTCACTGATTTTAAATCCTATCCGGAATGGAATCCGTTTGTGATTAAGATTGATGGCAAAGGAGAAGTTGGTCAGCATTTGACTAACGATATTAAAATGGAAGGAAGCGCTGTCCAAACCTTCAGGCCATTGGTGCTGGTTAGAGATGAGAACAAAGAATTCAGGTGGAAAGGCAAGCTCTTCGTCACCGGGCTTTTTGATGGTGAGCATTATTTCCAATTGAAGTCAATATCTGAAAACGAAACGGAGTTCATACATGGCGAGATCTTCAGTGGTGTATTGGTTGCACTGGTAATGGGTTTGATTGGAGAGAAAACCAAAGCAGGCTTCGAAGCAATGAATACTGCATTAAAAAACCGAGTAGAAAATTTAAACGCTTAAGTAATGAACCTTAGAATCAAACTAGAAATCCCTTTGCTCAGTAATGCGGCTTTCTCTGTCAGCTCAGGAATTACTCCAATTCTATGTAATAAACGGCCTGCTTCTCTGATGGGAATAACGAATCTTCTTGAGGTTAGTATTTAGGGGTAGGACTACTGCTGTTTGCTATACTATGCTAACCGAATGAAGACAAATTCTCTTCAGACTAAACTGATTATTGCATGAGATTTGCTCTGGCTAATAGCAAGTATTTCATTGTTTTATCAGTTTACTGGTAAGAGTTCCTTTTTCGGTCTGTAGTTGCAGAGTGTAAATGCCGTTTGCTTGGTTGCTTAGGTCTATAGTTGCGTTACCTGAGATATTCTTTCTAAGGATGAGGTCTCCCAAAGCATTATGGACTGTAATCGTTCCAGTTCCTTGCACTTGGTAGATGCCTGTGCTTGGGTTAGGGTGAATTTTAAATGTAATAAATCTATCTTGTTCCAGTTGCCCTACCAACAATATCTCAAAACAATCTGATGTGTCCACACATTCTTCAAAAGACAACTGCACTGCATAATTACCACCTGTAACAGGTTCAAGTATTGAATCCGTTTCTCCTAAAATAGCTAGGTAATTATTGTCACAATCAAGCCATTGATAGTCAACATCTAGCGCAGCACTTTGCAATGTGCTGCCCAATTGCTCCACAGTAGTATCTAGGTCAACAACCGAAACATGGGTAAAAACTATGCTGTCCCAATCAGTCTGAACGGAATTGATGGCACTAATGTAGGCCTGGCTAGTAATGAGGGTTTGACTATTCCCATCAGGAAATAAATATGATTCTCCGTTGCAGATAGTATCATACTGTACGGCCACTCTACTCTGATTATCCAAAAAACCAAGTAGTTCAATATTCTCGGTTACACCATCATAGGTTGTTGGAGAATAATGATAAGGGTCTGATGTTATTGCCTGCCCTTGGTTAGACGTAATAAGGAATAATGGATAACTGTTCAAGTAAGGTACCGAACGAAGAACTAACCCAGTTGAACTCTGACTCACATTAAATCCAGCACCATTCGCATGTACGTTGTACCCTATGGAATCGACCTCCCATTTTTGAGGTATGAAATCAGAATCGAATGCCGCATTTACTAATCCATTATTATTGATTGTACTTCGAACTGAATCAACGTTTTCTCCCAAAACATAAAAGAATCGGAAACTCAATGCTGTTCCAAAAGATAGCTGCTCATTTGATGGAAATCGAATCATCTCAAAAACATGATAATCTCTTTGGTTATTTGCACTGGAAAGGTTTCCGGCATCACCATATCTAAACACATTATTGTTGGTGCTTGTGGTTGTTGGGTGGGCCATTGCCAAAACCGGAGAATTCCCTAAGCTATCGTTTGACCATGCAACCCAGCCGGCTGTATTTGCGGTCTGTATAACCGGAGTTTGCCCATATAAACCCTCTTCTAATGTGTAATTACCAGATGGGTCTGAGATAAAGAAATGATCTAGACTAGAATTTCTAACTCCGCCCCAGGGTACATTAATGAAGTTGATATTGTCTTGTCCGAAGTTGTACATCATATTATCAACTTGTAGTATGCCATCTCCAATAACCGTATAGCGAGTATAATACAGCATATCAGATCTAAAATTGATGTTCTGAAGGTCTTCGGTATGTGCCTGTTGACCCCAGTTAACCACACTGTATGACCTATCATCCTCATTGTAATACTCGGCTAACATTGGTGAGTAAAATGGCTCTGTCTGCTCTGGTGTTTTCAGGTACACGCCAGCTTGATGAATGAAATATGACGAGTCTGGCACATTATTCAAAGCACCATCCACTGCAACCATTTGCCACACCTCATCAACCCAAGGAGCGTAAGAAGTACCGCCTCCATATGAAGGCTGTGCCCAATTCGGGTTTCTCCACTGCGGAGGAACCGATTCGCCAAATGCTCCACGAAATGAATAGATATTTCCACCCTTCCCAATCCTAAGGCTGTATGACTGAGCAGAATCGGTTGGGTCAGTATAATCCAATTGTGCATGAAATACCATACTCTCCGGAAAGCTATCTACAGCCCAAGTAGAACCTGAGGCCGAATAGGTGCTAATAAAACTTTGGTTGCCTGTATTTGAAATGAATTGACCACTATTTATGTAGGGAGTACATAGCAGGCTGTCTAGGTTCTGAGAAAATGTGGAAAGTGAGTAAAGACAGGGAATTATAAAAATGAACTTTCTCATATTTAGCGGTATTTATACGTTGTAATATCAGTTGATATCTGGCTAGGAACCCGGTTGATTTTTCTGGTCTGTTAATGTTATGCTCAATCAGCCCTCAGTGAAAAACCTAACAAGAAGCACGTATTGCAGCAAAGCGAGCAGCATTGACCGCTTTGTAATTAAAGACCTTCGTAGGTCTGCAAGTCCATTTCTTTAAAAGCCTCATCTAGGAAATAATTGAGCTTTTTGATTAGGGAGCTCGCTTCTTGGCGACCACTGAAAATTGATTTATCCAACTTTTCCAAGTTGGCTTCTTCCGATTTTACTTGCCTCTCCGCTCTTTCTAAAGTTCTAGAGTTTTCGCTAAGTAGTTTGCTATCTTCTGCAAGGTTTTCCTCTAGGTAATTAACTTTTAACTTTTCAGCAGCCAATAATATTTTCATTTCTTCTAGTTGCGAAGGCCTCATCTTGAATTCATAGAGTTTAAAAGTCTTATCCCTAATCACTACAGCTGGAAGTCTATTTCTATCGCTATCTGTTAAAACAGGAACAAATTCATGACTAGTTCGGCCTCGTTGCTCACCTTTTTTATAGGTTACCCCCTTGAAGACGATGCTATCTGCTGCTAGGTCAAAACGGTAACAGTTGAAATTTTCATTTAACACTGTAATTAAATTACTGTCCTTCAGGAAATCGAGCATTCTGCTTTGCATTTCTTTGAAGCGCCCATCATCCTCCCTGCCTCGCATCTGTTCATCTTTACTTTCTTTTATGTAGATGAATGATGGCTTGTCTTCCTTTTCTATAGCAGATTCAAAACTGGCCATATCTAGCCATTTTATAGTGTCTTGGCCTTGGCAGAAACAAGTGCATACGAGTAATAAGACAATTGTAAAAAGTGATTTATTCATGTGATTTGAATTTGATTTGTTATTGATGTGATTATTTACATATTCCTCCTATACTGTCCGCCCACTTCAAACAGCGCGTGGGTAATTTGTCCAAGGGAGCAATGCTTAGCAGCTTCCATCATTTCTTCAAACATGTTGTCGTTTTGAATGGCCGCTTGCTGTAGCTTCTTGAGCGAAGTCTTGGTTTGGTTTTCCTTGGCTTGATGGAGGCTATTCAGCATTTCAATCTGATACTGCTTTTCCTCTTCCGTAGCGCGGATTACCTCCTTTGGTAGAATAGTAGGAGAACCTTTGCTGCTTAGGAATGTGTTCACACCAATAATTGGGAATTCCCCCGTGTGTTTCAGCGTTTCGTAATACAGGCTTTCTTCCTGAATCTTGCTGCGCTGGTACATGGTTTCCATGGCTCCAAGGACACCACCGCGCTCTGTGAGACGGTCAAATTCCATCAGCACAGCTTCTTCTACAAGGTCGGTCAGTTCTTCAATGATAAACGCACCCTGTATCGGGTTCTCGTTCTTGGCTAAACCAAGTTCCTTATTGATGATAAGCTGAATGGCCATCGCTCTCCGCACGCTTTCCTCAGTAGGCGTTGTAATGGCCTCATCATAAGCGTTGGTATGCAATGAGTTGCAGTTGTCGTAAATGGCATAAAGCGCCTGTAAAGAAGTTCGTATGTCGTTGAAGTCAATCTCCTGAGCGTGCAAGCTTCTACCGCTTGTTTGAATGTGATACTTGAGCATTTGCGCTCGTGGGTCAGCACCATATTTCAGTTTCATCGCCTTCGACCAAATCTTCCGTGCTACACGGCCAATCACCGCATATTCAGGGTCAATTCCGTTGCTGAAGAAGAAGCTCAGGTTTGGACCAAACTTGTTGATGTCCATGCCACGGCTCAGGTAGTATTCTACAAACGTGAAGCCATTGGCAAGCGTGAAAGCGAGTTGTGATATTGGGTTTGCACCCGCTTCGGCAATGTGATACCCCGAAATAGAAACGGAGTAGAAGTTCCGGACATTTTTGTCAATGAAATACTGCTGCACATCGCCCATCAATCGCAGCGCAAATTCTGTACTGAAGATGCAGGTGTTCTGCGCTTGGTCTTCCTTCAGAATATCCGCCTGAACGGT
>JGI20160J14292_10003054_pt1 | contig 12952 bp, 5 predicted proteins | sample COG_10_FD_14292 | JGI IMG/M metagenome (IMG submission 14292) | reverse complement strand
CCTCCTGCTGCTGCTGCTGCTGATGCTGCTCCTCCTCCTCCTCCTGCTACTAGTGCCCAATCCACCCAAGAGGAACCGATGTGGGAACCATCAACCCTTCTCCAAAATAATGGTTTTAATAACATCAAAGAAAAAGTAAATAATATTTTGCAGTGTGTCATGATGAATAAGTGTGACGGCAGCGGCGAGAGCGAAGGCGATGACTCTAATGTAAGTGGGCTTGCTAATATTTTCACAATTCTTCCCCTCCCCAATAACCCGGGTAAAATATATATCGATTTCACTGATAAAATTAAGAGTAATATGGTGGCTTTATACGACGCCAACATCAACACAGCGACCAGAACCAATGCACTTAATCTGGTGGAGCCTTCGCAGAATGATTTTAATAAATTTCTTGAGGCAGCAAATGACGTATTATTAGATTTTGTAAAATTATATAATAATTTAAAAAATTACAGACAAGAATTAGAAAAGATGAGAGTTTTCCTGGCGCCGGCGGCGGAGGCGCCGGCGGAGGCGCCGGCGGCGGACGCCGTGTTGAGTGCTCCTCCTTCTGATTTATCAGCGTCGTTAACATCGGCGGCGAGGACGGCGGCGGAGGCGGCGGCATCTATGGTGGAGGCGATCATGGCGGACGAGGGCGCTGCGCCCTTTACAGTCGAAGATTTTATATATAAATTAAATAAGTTTTTAGAACTTTTTAAAATAAATAATCTTAAAGATTATACTAAAGAAGAGAGGAATTACATGAATATTACTAGTGAAATCAACACTGACGGTATTCAAGGTTTTTGGATCACGAAAAAACATTATGACCGGTTTTTATTTCTTAACGCTCGCCCGACGCTCAGAAGTGGTGTCAGCAGAGCGGCGACAATTGACGGCGCGCTCCGCTACCCATTTTTGTTTTATAGAGCACCACCGGAAGACACTCAAGACTTGGAACTGATCAATGGTGAAGGTAAATTATATCTAAAGTCGAACCAAAGAGACGAAGGTCCAGTGCTGGATTTCTATAATTTATTAAATAATTTAAGTAATACTTTAATTTCATTTGAAGGTCTATTCATTTCTGATGATTCTATGATGCATAGTGGTGGCGGGGACGACGACGTGGAAATGGATAGGGAGAAAAAAGGGGAGAAGAGGTCGCTGTCGCCACCGCCGCCGCCGTCGCCGTCGCTACTGCCGCCAGACCGGCCTGCGCAACGCCACCGCACAGACGCGCCCGAGGACATCTTCTGGAATGAAGCAAAATTATATATTGATAATTCGTCGCAAAACGGACTCTATTCTGCTGATAGTAATTTTTATAGATTATATAAAGATATATCCGAATATATAGATTCATATGATTCTATAGTTAAAGAGGAGGAGGAGGAGAGGGAGGAGAGGGAGAGGGAGGCGAGGGAGGCGAGGGATGCGGATAAAATAGTTTCCTTTGACTTTGATATTTATATAAAAAAAATAATTAGTGACAAACCGAAGAAAATTACTTATACGACAGAACCACTACTTCCGAATAAAAAGTATCTTAGACCTTTTTGGTATGCATTTATTGAAGATTGCATTCATAACATTCTTGGGGAGAATGGAAATAACTGCGAGGAGGAGATTGTCGTTCGTTCGGAAAAAGACGTAATGAAAATGGATGTCGGACGAGCTGGAGGAGACGACGAAGAAGCGACGCACGGAACCACTATGATATTCTATTCAACACAAGATGCAGACCATTTTGAATGGAGGATTCTAAAAGAGATATTTCATAAGCGCAACGAACATTTTATTAAATTCTTCAATGATCTTGACAGTAAAGATAAAGATAAATTTATCAGTGTAGATTGGATTACTGATGGGGATAAACAAAAATATAATTGCCCAGAATACCATAAAAATTATCGTATTGATAATGGAAAATATGCAGGTGCTATGTTAAAGGATATTATCCGCGATATAAAACTATATTGTGACGACCGTCGCTCCCCTGTTTATAAATTCGTCGATGATAAAAAAAAAAATTTATATGATAAAATGGTTGTTAATGCTAAGAAATATTTTTTTGCACAAGCGAAGGAAGACACGCCGGCGGCGACGCACACCAGCGTGCCGCACCCACTGAGTGTCGACAAATCATCCCCGATCGCTAGCTCCAACGGATTGTCGCAACCAGATACAGAAGCAGATAGCTCCAGCGAATCGTCGCAACAAGATGACGACGTCGACGCGGCAATGAGCGGCGACGACGACGAGATAATAAGCGGCGACGACAGCGGCTTCGTCGCCGACGACGACTACAAGGGGGGCACGTTAATGAAAGCCGGCAAAAAAACAAGGAAACACAGAAAAATTAAAATTCCAAAATTCAGTAAGGATAAAAACAAGAAAAATAAGAAGAAGAGAAAAGAAACTAAAAATAAAAAACACAAAAAAGGTAAAACATTTAAGAAAAAACACAAAAAAACCAAAAGAAAAGATTAAACATAAATAAGAGATTTTACTATTTCACTTTGTAACATACCTTGAATAATCATAGACCAAGACGAAAAAGGCCAATGACCACTACAAGCAAACTTCAAAATGTATGGTCTTAAATTCATTTCAACCGCGGCATCCGCCGTATGTTTTATACACGACTCCGTCCATGTTCCACATAATATAAGGTTCTTTCTTTTTTTAATAACATCCATAAGTTGTGTTCCATGTGCAAATGTATTAGGAAAAATAGTGTTAATTATAAGGTCGTCTTTTGCTATATTTTTTTTTAATTCATCTATTATATCAGTTTTCTCCGGTATATAAAAACTCCAAAATCTTTTGCCATCTACAACATCACCTATCATGTCATCCGTATTATTTGTTCTTACCCACTTCGTGTATACAACAGGAATGTTATTTTTCTTTGCCAATTCAATGTTAGCATTAATTTCTTTAATCATACGAGAAGAAAATAACGATCTATAAGCATCCACCATATCAATCACCAATAACACCGAGTCTGATGCATTCAGATATGTTTTCTGTGGATTCATGTATTTATATATAGCATTTAATAGAACCCTTACTCTATACATCAAACTAGGTAAGTAGGTGTTTGCAGACATTTTATAAAACACCATTGTTATAAAGTGAGCATACAAAATATAAAGAAAAAAGTTCAAATGATGGTATTCCAAATAACGACAATTATTCCCCTCTTCCGTCATATAATGAATATAAAGATAGTTTATTGTTTAAACTATCTTTATAATTTTAATATTTTATTTGACGATGAATCTACTATTGTAGGCACAGTTGTAGGCACAGTTAACTCAATATCACCCGAGTAACTGCGTTCCGTGTTCAATTCTTCACTATCCGAATCATCAAGAGTATTCGTTCTAAGTGCTTTAGGAAGTTTAAAAGATGTACGTTTTATTTTTAAATTTTTAGCACTTTTATGCCTTTGCTGTTCAATAAGTTTATACCTTTCTAAATGTTTATTTTCTACACTCGTTTCATCATCTTTATAAATTACTATTTCATGTAATTGTGATATAGTCGGCTTACTAAACAAACTATGTTTAAATTTTTTATTAAATAATATTAAAATACTGTTTGGAATAGAAGGACTTTGTTCTATCATTCTGTTGTATTCTTGTCTACAAGTATCAACAAACACCGAACCATCACTACATCTATCATTTACAGGAAGGTTTAATTCAACCGTTATATTTCTTGAAAATTTAGAAAACATTACACTTGAACTACGATGTGATTCCTGTAGTTCGTTTATTTTGAAAAATTGAGCTAATGTAGTTATTAGTCCTGAAAGTAAATTAAGTCCTCCTATTACCATAATTGCCATTGGTCTAAGATGTTCTGGTATATTTTGCTGCGCAAAATTTGCGGTCCCTGTCAAAGTGCTCAATATAATTACTGGTATCGCATAATGTATATTTTTCCGTTTATATTCTCTGAACGCGCGATCGTGCATCCATGCATAACATGCTGAGATCTCCCCCCAATTTTTTAATACAATATCGTGTTGTTTCTCCCATATCTTGTCCGAAAGATTATTCATCTATATTATGTATTCATATAATTATGAATCAATGTATCTTTGCTAGTGTTTTTAATATCTCCAGCCAAGAACGCGTTTTCATACGTTTCTCTTAAGATATGTTCTGGAGCATGACTCCCAATTTTTATAAGTCCTCGTTCTCTTAAATATTCTTTTATTTTTGATATTTCTTCTTTTTTTAATAAATTTAATTCGTTGTCTATTTTTTTACGCGTTTCTCTGTCTTTAATAAGTATAGATATAGTTTTATTTCGTTTACCTAACTTAGTATAATGTTTAACCTTTCTATTTGTAGGTTTTTTTTCTTTAATAGAATCAACCAAAACAACCGGATGCGGTCTTTTCTGTGTAGTACTTTTCCATTCTCTATATGTTGGTTTAATGCTATTTTTTAAATTACTATAAGGAGGCGGATCAATTGTGTTCATTGAGACAGGTTGAATTACTTCATATTGCTCTTGCATGTTTTCAGATTGCATGTTTTCAGATTGCATGTTTTCAGATTGCATGTTTNCAGATTGCATGTTTTCAGATTGCATGTTTACAGATTGCATGTTTACAGATTGCATGTTTNCATTTGTGTTTATTCTGACTTCTTTTTGTTGAGGAACGCTATTTTTCTTTTCTTCACTAACTTCTTTAAACAANTTNATNGAATTTTTTAAAGANTCGTTACTATTGTTGGCTAGATTTTTNCNTTCACGTATNCTTTTTATTAAATCNCGNTTGATTGTCATAGGTTTAATGTTTATCGGTTTTGTTCGTTTTGTTTTTTCCTTCTTTTTTTTACCAGAAATATTAAATAATTCTGGATTAATTTTTATTTCTTTTTTATTTGATGACATAATGAATATGACAACAAAATATTTATTATATTATTACTAATTAAATACTTTTAACACACATATTATAAAGGAGACGATTCTGGAAGTATAATATAAAAGGTTGTAGTATTGATAATGCTACTATAAGTAGGTTCTTATTTTCCTTATATCTTATGATAGCATAAAATAAAGATAATATCATTACAAAAACGCCTACCATTGAGATAATTAAAAAATAATCACAATTATTGCGATGCATGGGTCCAAATGTATTGTTAAATGTCGGATTCATATTATATATATTTACAATAAAAAATAAATTGATTTAAATATAAATAAATGATATTATAATTAATACAAAATGAACCGTTGTGATAATAATAGTCTAAATGAAATGCCATGGTATCTTATCGGTTCATATTTTGAAAACAGATATTTGGAACGATTGGTGAGGCATCAGATTGAGTCTTATAATTATTTCATTAATAATCAGATTATTAATACAATTGAAATGTTCAATCCTGTTGTTATTCGGTCAGAACAATATTATAATAAAGATGTAAACAAATATTCACTTGAAATTAATGTTTCTTTTGAAAATTTTAGCATTCAAAGACCTCAAATTCATGAAAATAACGGAGCAACCAAGTTGATGTTTCCCAATGAATGTCGTTTGCGTAATTTTACATATTCATCTGGTACACTTATTGATATTAAATTAAAATACATTATTAGAAGTGGCGAAAACCTAGAAAACGTAAAAGAAATGTATAATGTAATACCTAAAGTACATATAGGTAAAATCCCAATTATGCTTCAATCATCCATGTGTTTACTGCATAATTATAAACACATAAGTAATAACATTACTGGTGAATGCAAGTATGACCCAGGAGGATATTTTATTATTAATGGTTCAGAAAAAACCGTTTTAGGTCAAGAACGTGCAGCAGAAAATAAGATTCAGATTTTCAACATTTCTAAAAACAATAATAAATGGGAATTCGCCGCAGAAATAAAATCAGTACCATGTTTCAGATGTATATCTCCTAAACAATTGACAATGTATATATCAGATAAAACAAATGAATATACTATATATTTATCTATTCCTAGAATTAAAAAACCTATACCATTGTTCGTTATTTTTAGGGTTTTAAATATTATTTCGGATAAAGATATTTGTAAAAAAATTGTTCTTGACCTTGAAGAACAACTTAACAAAAAGATATTAGTTCGTATTAAAGGGACTATTGTTGATGGATATGATATTAAGTCTTATGAGGATGCACTGAGATATATAACTAATAATGTTATGTTTACACCAATTAATTTAGATAAAGAGAATGGGATGCTTAAAAAACGCGAGTTTGCACTTGATGTTATTAAAAATGACCTATTCCCACATTGTCGTACAACTACAGAAAAAATATATTTTCTTGGATACATGGCTAACAAGTTAATTAAAGCCAGTCTTGGTCACATTCCTCTTGATGATCGTGATGATTATAAAAATAAAAGGATTGATTTAACCGGTTCGTTGCTTAATAATTTATATAGAAATTATTTTAATAAATTAGTGAAAGATATGATAAAGCAAACCGTAAGAGAAATAAATATTGGTTCATGGAAATCAAACGATGATTATATCAATATTGTAAATCATACTAATATTTACAAAATTATTAAATCAACTACCATTGAAAATGGTATTAAACGTTCGCTATCTACCGGTGATTTTGCCATAAAGCAAAATAGTTCAAATAAGGTTGGTGTAGCACAAGTATTAAATCGCCTTACATATATCTCAAGTTTGAGTCATTTAAGACGGATTAATACTCCAATTGATAAAAGTGGTAAGCTTATTCCTCCGAGAAAACTACACAACAGCACATGGGGGTTTTTATGTCCCGCAGAAACACCAGAAGGTCAATCTGTAGGTGTGGTTAAAAACTTGTCTTATATGACCAGTGTAACCATGCCAAGTGATGCTACTATTTTATATGAAATAGTAGAAAAAGATATAATCAATCTTGAAATTGATACAGATATTAATTACTATGATAAGGTAAAAGTTTTTATAAATGGTAACTGGGTAGGTATAACCGATGAACCATATAAGATGTATAAAAATCTTAAATCTAAAAAAGCATCAGGTATTATTAATATCTACACTTCTATTATCTTTAATTACCGAAGAAAAGAAATCTATGTGTGTAATGACGCAGGTAGATTGGTTCGTCCGATTTTGCGTGTTGAAAACAATGAACTTTTGCTTACAAAAGACATTATTAATTCAATAATTAATAAAGAATATAAATGGGATGATTTACTTTATAAGGATACATCTGTTATAGAATATATTGATCCGGAAGAGCAAAACAATTGTATGATTGCCCTTAAATATAAAAATTTAGAAAACTATGACAAGTATAGATATAAATATACACATTGCGAGATTCATCCAAGTACCATATTTGGTATTTTGGCATCTTGCATTCCTTATCCGGAACATAATCAATCGCCAAGAAATACATATCAATGTGCAATGGGAAAGCAAGCTATGGGTGTATATGTTACTAATTTTAATAACAGAATGGATAAAACTAGTTACGTATTAAATTATCCCCATAGACCATTGGTGGATACAAGAATTATGAATTTAATTAAGCTTAACGAGATTCCGTCGGGAATACCTGTGATAGTAGCGATTATGACGCATACAGGATATAATCAAGAAGATAGTATAATGTTTAATCAAGGTTCCATTAACAGAGGACTATTTCAAGCAACAATTTATCACACAGAAAAAGACGAAGATAAAAAATTGCATGGTGATGACGAAATTAGATGTAAGCCTGACAAAAGTAAAACTAAAAACACCAAGTTTGGCAATTATAATAAATTAAATAATAAAGGAATAATTGATGAAAATACGCTATTGGAAAATAGAGATATTATCATAGGAAAAGTCATTCCTATTAAAGAAAATAGAAATGATCACACAAAAATAATTAAATATGAAGATGAAAGTAAAGTATATAGGACGAACGAAGAATGCTATATTGATAAAAATTACATAGATAGGAACGGTGATGGATACAGTTTTTGTAAAGTTCGTGTTAGAACCGTTAGACAACCTGTTATTGGAGACAAGTTTTCAAGTCGTCATGGTCAAAAAGGAACTATTGGAAACATTATTCCTGAACAAGATATGCCATTTACCGAATCAGGTATTAAACCTGATATTATTATTAATCCTCATGCCATTCCGTCGCGAATGACAATTGCACAACTAAAGGAAACATTGCTTGGTAAAGTATTGGTTGAACTAGGACTATTTGGAGATGGCACAAGTTTTGGAGATTTGGATATCAAAACTATATCAGCGGAGTTACTTAAGCTTGGATATGAAAAAAATGGAGAAGAAATCTTATATAATGGGATAACTGGTAAGCAAATCGAAACGTCAATATTTATGGGACCTTGTTTCTACCAACGTTTGAAACATATGGTAATGGATAAGACTCATAGTCGGTCCATTGGTCCTATGGTTGCACTTACGAGACAACCTGCCGAGGGACGTTCGCGTGATGGTGGTCTAAGATTTGGAGAAATGGAAAGAGATTGTATGATATCTCACGGAGCATCAAAATTCACCAAAGGTAGAATATATGATGCATCAGATAAGTTTGAGGTATATAGTTGCGGTAAATGTGGCATGATTGCTGCATTTAATAATGAAACACACGTACATTTGTGTAATATGTGTGAGAATAGAACAGACTTTAAGTTAATTAAACTACCATATTCGTGTAAGCTTTTGTTTCAAGAATTAATTACTATGAATATAGCTCCACGCTTTATTACAAATTAAATAATAATATTTTAATGTTATTATTAAAATATGGAACAAACTTTTAAAAGTATCAAAGATATATCAAACATAAAATTTATAAGTTCAACATTTAATAATGTATCATTGGACCTTAGTAATGGGAATATCAATAATGTTGATAAAATAAGATTTTCAGATTCTTCTATTAAATATCTTAAAATAGCCTTTGGTAGATATGTGATTATAGAAAATATGAAATTTTATACAATAGAAAATAAATTTTTATCTTACAGATTACATTATAAATTACCAGGTATTCCAATATATCAATTATATCATGGTGTAGACTTCTCGAACTCTGTTAGTATCGATAATTCAAGTACTGATATTTCGGGTATTGATAATATGATAGTAGAATTTGAAAATACTGTTGCTATACCAAATATATTTGAATATAGAGTACGTAAAACGGATGAAATATTTAATGTAACATATAACAGTGTTAATATTAAATGGGGGTGGACCGAGGATACAGGTAATATAGTTAGATATTCAACCAGTATGCCACCCGGTGTATATAATATACAAGACTTTAATGATGAACTCAAAAAATTGATTTTTGATGTTAAATATGGACCTAATAATATATTTATTAATCGACCTATTAAAATTTACGGTCCTCCGTCAAATTACCCTAATTTTACATTTGATTTTGAAAATACATCAAATAATTCAATAATTATTTATGGTAATAGTGCTCTATTCAAGTTTTTAACAATAACAACAGATGATTTTACCTTATCTGCTAATGATACACATCGATTTTTTTTTGAATATTTACCATATACTAATAATGTTAACATATCATATAGCATTGATACCATTGATGGTACTTATAATTATTTAAATAATATTAACCCCTTCTATGATACTAAACCTTTAACATCACATAATAGTGAGATTGACTATAATAAAAGGCAATTAAGAAAAATAATAGAAATACAAGACAAAAACTTAATTGATATAAATGATAATACAGCATTTAAGTTATCTTTAACACCCGATGAAACTATGGGAATTTATAATGTATTAGGTGAATTATCAAGTAATACACTAACCGGTAAATATGGAACACACAATTCTCTAACAATTACAGATGTTTCAACCAACACATTAAATGTTAGTAGTATATCAGTATCTAAATTAGATTTAAGTTATATAGATGTCAGTAATTTAACAATTAGTGATGGTAACAATTTTAAAACATCTAATTCAAACTTAGAGTCCAAAAATATTTCCGTTAGTTCTATTAGTTTTGAAACACTTGATATATCTGGTGGAACCATAAACATATTAAATAACAATAACTATAATTTAAATTACAAAAATTATAAGTTTATTATATTTGATTTCAAAAATATAAATAAAAAACCAATGGAATTTAATAATTTTAGATTTTCGGACATAAATAGTAATAATCCAGTATTCTCTACTTATTTATTAAATAAAGATAGTAAATATTTTCGTTTAGGAGAGATTTCTGGGGATGAACTCTCATATGATACGGTAGAAAATGCCGTCAATGTAGGCGATATAAGTGATATATCTTTGAGTATTAAAATACCATTTATAGAAGATTTATCCGCAATAATTTTTGAATTTTTAGATCCTCCCGCAAGGGGTCTAAGTTTTTATTACAATCCCGTTGATTATTCAAATAAAATATTTCAAATTGACGATTCTAATAATTTTATTTATTATACAAAAAACGACCCTTCTTTCACTGATATTAGTGCCATCATAAGATATACTATACCTAGTGCGAGTTATACACTACATGAATTAACTGAACTTTTAGAAAAACTACCTAACATACAACCTAATACTCATGTCATATCACCTGACTTTAGTGGCGTATTGCAAACCTATTTTATAGATGCAAATACTACTACACCTATTGCCAGTTCAATTAATATCGACATTTCAAATTCATATAAAATTGTAGATATATCTAATAACAATACATACCCAACTGATATTTCTAAAATCTCGTACATGTCTTTAAGTGGAGAAATTTCTAATAATAATATATCTTTGAATAGTGCTGAAATTAATATACTAGGAGAACTATTAGACTCACAAGCACACATTATACAATCCTATGAACGATATGATAAATTGAACTATAATAAAGCAAAATTTTATTTATTCATAAGAAATACATTTAATAGTTATTCTATACATTATGGTAAAGATTTAAGCAGTTCATTTTTTAATTATTTTTTTGAAGAGGATATTTCATTCATTGTACCAACAAGTTATAAGAATATGCCATTACACTATAATTATTCTCTTTCTAGTTTAGATTTATCATTTGTTGAACGATACAACAATGATGTTATTGATATAACATCATTAAACTCTATTTATGATGTAAGAATGCCTCCTGTTAGTTTAGAATCTAATATTAATACCCTTTCATATTCACAATATTATAATGGTAATCCGTTACATGGAAATTATATGTTAGATACTACGGTAGAACCATATCCGTCCCAGTCAAACCCTAACCATAATGTTGGTCTTGACAAACTATTCAGCAAATCATTCACTAAGAGATGGCATACATCCAATTCGAAATCCTTAACCGATGTAAGCGGTGTTTTTAGTTTTACTATTACATTCCCTGTATATTATTTCTGTAGACAGATAGCAATAAAGCGAATAAATGGTGATAAATACCACAGCACTTACCCACGCCACGCTAAACAAATTACTATAACTGGTGTTGATACAAAAACCGATATATCAAACCAAATCGCAACTTCTGATGTAATTAATAGTGCTGATTTTTATAATACATATTCATTTCTTACTTCGGATGGTTTGTCATTACAGGAATCTAACGATGTGTATATTATGGATGTATCAGACATCGCCGTGCAGGATGGAGGGGTTTATAATATTACATCACACTCTTATAATAGTTTCATAATAGACATTTCAATGGGTAAAACCTATGGCGGAAACAACGGTTCTGTATTAGAAATTTGCGAGATGGAATTCATTGGTGATGTATCTATAAATCCCCCGTTTTCAGCACTTCTTACACTTAAAGATGAACACAATCATAATCTTGAGTATGATCTATTTAGTGTAACAAATACATCAAATAAAAGTCTAGATATATCTGGGAATTTTGATTTCGTTAGAGATCCGTGGGAAACTATTTATACTAACAATGTTCTCAAAAACCATTACGTTTTAATAGACGGTTCCGGTGTAATAGATAATTCGCATGATACAATACATTATAGTGTATCATTTGATGAACCGTTTTTAAAAATAGACAATAGTAATCTAATTTATAATAAATTAGACAAAATCGGTCCCACAGATAATTCATCAAGCATAGAATCTAAAAAAAAATATATTTATATGTATCAAGATTTATCCATCGTTGAACTTTCTTGCAATGACATATCATATGAACATAGAGTAATTAATACCAATGATTACTATCTTAATAATGTGGATATATCCGATGTTTCAAATGTTGTATCTATAAAAACACTTGTCTTAGATACACACAGTAATTCTATAAGTTTTCAAAATACTGGTTCCAATCTAAAATTAGCATACTTTTCGTCGGATCTATCGCATTCTGGTACCAGGATGGATATCTATAGTCATCAAGAGTTAAGTGGTTGGTGTATAGACATGAACTCGGGGGAGGCGCGCAATCAACATTTATCAGGATATGGAAAACTTGAATTTACTAAACAAGAATTTACTGAAAATTCAACGTCTATACCAAAAACTATTTTTTATATAAATAGTGGTATAGTATTAACGAATCAAAACTTGTCAGTTTTATCAGATGATCAATTTATAGACGCTAGTAATTCTTTATCTAATCTTTATAATAGTGATATTAACGACCTTTCTGCAATATTTGCAGAAACCGCACATCTATATACTACAGGTCATGCTACAGGTGCTCCACCAAAAAATTTGGGGGTATTAGGCAGTTTATTAGATAATTCAGATGTATCTTATGGTTATGTAATCATGGATGTTATTTTAAGATTATTTCCAATAAAATATACTAAACTTAACTCAAATGACCATTCAAAATTCGGTTCTGTTGTTGATAGCGGATATAATTTATATGATGTATCAAATATAACACCTCAATTAAAATATCTAATTAAAGATGATAGTATT
>JGI20160J14292_10003049_pt1 | contig 12965 bp, 17 predicted proteins | sample COG_10_FD_14292 | JGI IMG/M metagenome (IMG submission 14292) | reverse complement strand
ATGCTAAAGCAATGGAAAGATCCAGATCAAAAACGAGTCAAGATTGTTGAGACACTAAACCCATCAAAGATAAGATAGTGGATCGTTTAACGAGTCAAGAAGAGCGTATAACTTTTGAACATCTAGCCGACAGAAGAGGCTATTCTCCTAGACGCTGTAGAGACAAAAGATACAAAGATGTATCGCACACGCTCAAGGCTAAAGGAAAAGATGATAAGCCGATCATTCTTAGGTTTGACCTTAAAAAACAAAAAAACAAAAAACAAAACCAAGATTGGATCTGGATTGAATTCAAGAACTCAAAAGGAGAACAAGGGTGGATACATGGAGATGCACACTTTATAGCCTTCGAAAGATCTTTAGATTTTATTGTTGTAAACCGAAAAGACTTATTAAGTCTAGTTAATTCTGGAAAAGTTCGTTATGATTTACCACGAGTCACTTTGGCAAAAAAAGCTAAGTATAGAGTTTATTCTCGCAAAGGCACAGGAGAAGAAACAACACAAATTAATTTCAAAGATCTTAAAAATCTAGAATCATTTCAGCTATGGGAAAAGCGGGATGCCTCTTCAGATTGAACTAGATAAAAAGTACATAGAAATGGCTCGTTGTTGGTCGCAACTCTCTAAAGCGCGACGCAACAAGGTTGGCTGTCTTATTGTCAAAGACGGAAGTATCATTTCTGATGGCTATAACGGCACGCCTCGAGGTTTTGATAACAATTGTGAGTTTGAGACTGAAGAGTATAGCATGCTCGCCTCACAAGCCTACAAACTTGTGACGAGACCCGAAGTTTTACATGCCGAAAGTAATGCCATAACCAAACTAGCAAAGAGCACACAATCAAGTAGTGGATCTACATTATATACCACAGCATCACCTTGTATAGAATGTTCTAAACTAATTATACAATCTGATATTTCAAGAGTTGTTTATCATCAATTATATAGAGACGATAAAGGTATCCTTTTGTTAAAAAAAGCTGGAATAATTGTAGAAGAGTGTGCTTTATAATTTATTATCATAGATGTTTGAAGGAGTATGTATTTTAATTATTGTTGGACTGATTTGGTATATACTACAAAACTCCAAACAAGATGATGGAGTTATTGATGAAGTTAGAAACGAGAATGAATTCTTAAAGCTTAGGCTAAATGAACACGACTCGCTTCACCGCGAACGCGAAGAGACGCTTAACACAACAATAAAAAATTTACAATCATCTCTCGACAAACAACAAAACAATACCCAATTCAACAGTGAAGAACACAAACAAAAAGAACTAGAGTATAAAAACAAAATCAATGCATTAGAAAAAAATTTACAAGATGAAACAGAAAAAAGAAAAAAAGTTTTGTCGCAAAAGAAAAGCGGTGAAGTTAGACTTGGACATATTGCCGAAACGCTCGCACCATTTTTAGATCAATTCGAATTTGAACCCGAACGCTGTTCATTTTTAGGACAGCCTATAGATTATATTTCATTCGGAGATGACGAAATTACATTCATCGAAGTCAAAAGTGGAAACAGTCAGCTCAGTCAAAAACAAAGACACATCAGAGACTTAGTAAAACAAAAATCAGTATCATGGAAAGAAATCAGAATCCAGTAAACGTCAAAGTCAAAAAAATTTTTTCGGCGGCATCGGTTCCAGGCTACACCAAAAAAGGTGATGCGGGAATAGATTTAGTCGCAATTTCTTTAAAAAAATCTGCAGGGTTCTACGAATACGGAACAGGGCTCGCGATGGAGATACCTGAGGGCTATGCAGGATTCATTTTTCCACGCTCAAGTATATCCAACACAGATCACTATCTGCGCAACTCTGTAGGAGTCATAGACAGCGGTTATCGTGGCGAAATCAAAGTTCGCATGAGCACGCCTTTACTAGGTGGAGTAGAATATAAAGAGGGAGATCGAGTCGCGCAACTCGTTATAATGAAGCTGCCATGGGTTAATATTCAAGAAGTTTACGAGCTTTCTGACACGGATCGTGGAGAAGGCGGTTTTGGAAGCACAGGAAGTTAATTTTAGGGTTGACATCTCATTAAATTTATGAGATAATGTATGCATGTTCAATATTAAATCAAAGTTAAAAAAAGCAGTTATGAAAAATTCAGATCAAAAATACTTCGTTGTTTATCGTAATGCCGATAGCAGAGTTAAAACTTACGAAATTGGTCGCCCAGACCTGAGTGAGTCTTTTGGAAATCAAGGAGAAGAAAGAAACAATGTTGGATTTAAAGCATATTGTTTCGGACGCAAAGAGTACCGCTCTTTTCGTCACGATAGAATCGTCTCCTTAACTAGGGCCTCTTGAATCAATACGTAATAGATTACGCTCTCAATAAGTTTCTACCATTCGGAATTGTAGGGTTCTTATTACTCTACAGTTTCGGATACGAAACTTGGGAGCCTTTTGTAATTTCTGGATTAATAGTTTTTATTGATCGTTTTAGTTTTAAAACAGGATATGCAGTTTGCTTTTGCGAGCAAAACGGTATTTCCCTAGACGACGATGAATGAAAACGATCTAGCCGACTTGAGGTCAGGCACTTATGTCAAACTGGCTAATGCTAAATCCGAAGAAGATAAAAAATACTACAGAAAAATGCTCCACGTTATCGATTCGCTGAAAAAGCTAGCATACGCTTTAAAAGAAATCTCTCAAATCGGAAACTCAGTTTAAATGAAACAAAAAAACAACACAATTCTACATACTTATACTCTCGTACAATACGACAAACCAAAACCTATTTTACCAGAGAAGCAAATTCAAATGACCGAAAAAGAAGCGCATGCCCGCAATCAAGGACTTGCTCTTAATAAAATATCAAAAAGATATATTAAGAATTAAGTGTATAATATTATGTGAGGTTATTGTGTCTTATATTGTATCTTTTTATTACTAGCTGTCAGACACAAAAAATACAACCCAAGCCAAAAGAGACCCAATTCAAGGAGTCCCAAAAAAACTGGGAACTTTTGTATGCAGTAGAATTAAGCTCTGCATTAAAAAATCATGACGACGGCTCTTTTTATTTTTTTTGGCCTCTATATATAGAGGAGAGGTATAAAAACAAGTGTAAACGATATAATGAACTTCACGGAAAATCTTGTCGTTGTATTGGTAGCAACCCGCAGAGAATACAGAAAAGGTCAGGTAGATTCTTGCCTTAAAAAGTATTTTAATTGTCGCGCATCAAAAGATAAAAAAATTGATCTATATATATTCTTCAATAAACCTGGAGATTATGATAGCCTTTTAGAATACAAAAATTACGAAAACGTAAATGATGTAAAAATCATAAGTCACAATTTTAATGCGCTAGACGATCTTTACGCAAGAAATCCAGCAGAATTATCATCACTTTATCTAGCAGAGCTGCCCAAACTTGGGGGAAGCGCAGGAGCAAACAATTTATTTTTTGACAGTATGATACCTATGTGCGATAGTTCATATAGATACTGTCTTATGATTGAAACCGACTCTCAGCCAATTATTGATTTTTGGATAGATGGAATTATTGATTATTGCGAGGACAATCAATTCTTAATTGGTGGCAGCCTTTATAAAGGTCAGCATACGCTTTATACTTTTGGATCATGGACTGGACACCTCAACGGAATAGCGGTATATAGACTATGCAATAAGCTCAAAACCTTGCTACAGTATAGCCGCAAGCTGATTGAAGTAGAAGTTGCCATGAATGGGGTTGAGTTTCTGAGTTTTGACTGCGCCATACATCAATTTACTTGCTCGTTAACAGGAGGACTCCACTACAGCAACAGAAACAGTCCAGAAAATCACCTAATCGACACTCCTATTATTTCAAACTTCTCCCTCGAGCAAGATTCTAAAACAACGATTGAAAGTGTAAAGAAACAATACCCGCAAACAATAATATTGCATAAAAAATGAGTATAATTAAAGACCCAGAATATTTACCCGTATTTCATCATATTGCCAAAAATGCAGGAACATATGTATTAAGCTGGGCACAAATGCTTTGCAGAAGATATCATATATTAAGAGAAGATAATACTCAACAATGCTGGACAGCCAACCGAATCCGCAGGCTTCTTGTTCAGTTAGAAAACGGCAGACAACTTACGGTTATTTATTATACTCCGACAGATCTTACAGGTTTTCCGAATGGGATTTTAGAACTTTTCGATTACAAGAAAACCGACGGATCAATAGATAAAAACATTTTACCAAATGCACAAAATTCTTATATACATTCAATTCTAGAACAAGGAACCGATCCACAGACAAGCATTATATCTCCACAGAAATTTTTAGATTTCGTACAAACAAAAGATATTATACCTTTTTGCGTTATTGTTGATCCTATGGAGCCGGGTTGGATGGAGGCAAGGAAATGCATCGACTTGATTATCGAGAAATCTAAACGCAAGCATGCTTTGCATTTCACTGTTTTGCGCGATCCATATAAACGAGCGCAATCTTTATTTCATTATTTAACAAGCGAGGAAAGCTCCCATGAACCCACGCACGACTCAGTTCAAGCAAAAAACTTCGAAGATTACATTCAGTCTGATGAACTAGAAGACAGTTGGTTTTTACGCAGCTTACTTAATATGTCAGATGATCAAGTTATTGAACCTTATCACCTAACATTGGCTGACGAATGGCTTCGTCATTTTAGCATTTCTGATACAAGCAAAGTTGACGATCTTATAAACAATGTATTTCACGGCGCATACGGAATACTACAATCAGACGTAGAAGATTGGGTGTTAAAAAACAACATTCACAAAAACTCAACACCCAACAAACTAAAAATAAAATTCGAAGATTTAGACCCAACGATTCAACAAAAATTTCTTGACCGTACATATTGGGACAGAAAATTATGGGAGAGGTATTGTAACTCTTAAAATATCAATAGCATCACGTATGCAAGTAAAATTAACAGACTACAAAAAAATAAAAAATGTACACAAAATGCACAGATCAAGATATAGTTAATTATATTCGCAATAACAAAATAACACATTGGGTTAATTCCATAGGCGGCAGCAGAAGTGTTTGGTTGAGACGCGAAATAGAGAAAAATCCAAAAATATTAACGCACAATAAAACACAAAAATATAACGAAACACCAATGACTTTAGCCGCGCACCACAGGCCCTTAAATGTGCAAGCAACTGGAATTTTTTGTTTTCGCAGTGATATTAGAAATATGCTAGGTAGTCAAATTTTAAGAAACATGCACGAAGGCAACTTTCACAAAATATCCCAACCCCTTAATTTTGAATTTTCTTTTGAAAAATGGCTTGAATTGGTTCACGATAGGATAATTAGTTGGTCTCAAGCATCTCCGATTGATGTTTGGTTAATTAATACTGACAAAATATTAGATAATAAAAAATTATTGCGGAAACATTTTAGAGTAAACTTTGATTCTTTTCAATTAAGTGGCAGAAATCATATGCCCAAAGAATTAGTTCCCTACCAATATAAAGTTAATCAAATTAATGAATTATTATCTAGTCTACCATCTTGTCAATTAATACCTAAATCAAACAATGTTTAATGAATTTGGAGAATAATATGAAAACTTCAATAGTTACAGTAACATACGATAAAGATCTTGAGTTTTTAAAGTACAACCTCAAGTCTATCAAAAAGTTTTGCAAAGGATATCATGAGAACATAGTGGTGATAGACGATCATGAAAATGATTGTGTTGAAACACAACGTTACCTTGATTCTATAGGTCAAAAGTATTTCATAAACAAAGAAGCAAAACAAGTTAAACAGGGGTATGTACGACAACAATACATAAAATTATTGAGCGATTTGTATGTTTCAAGAGACGCGGATTACATTTGCCATATTGATTCAGATAGCTTATTTAAAAAAGAACATACTCCAAACAGATTTTTTAGAAACAATAAACCTATTCTAATAAAAAATAATTATAGAAAATTAGTAAAAGCATTCACGAAACGAGGTGAAAATCCAGCATGGATTTTAAAGTGGAAAGAAACTACATCTGAAATTCTTAATTTTGACGTTGAGCATGAATTTATGTTTAGAATGCCTTTGGTTTACCCAAAAAACCTAACTAAACTCGTGAGAGAATATATTGAAAAAATTAATAACAGTTCTCTCTTGAGTGTGCTAAAAGATATGAGCATCATGTCAGAATATAACATTTTGGGTGCATTTGCACACCAATTTACGTATCAAGACTTTTTTTGGATTGATAGATGGGGCGATGAAAAACTCATATACGAAACAAACTACGATGATATATTTGGTCATTACAGTAGCAGAGAGTTTTATCAACAAGAAAGATATATTGATTTAAGTAAAACAGATAATGAACTAAGCAGAATTATAAACAAAGAGATATGATAAATAAATCAAAAAAATTTATATTTATACATCCGCCAAAATCTGCTGGGACAAGTATAAGGTTAGTATTACGAGATCATTATAAATCTTATCATGGAAATAAGGAATTAGAACCTTTTGGTATAGATTTATCTAGTGAAGGTATTAATTATTGCCTACATGTACATGGCACCTTATCTAAATTTATTAAATTCATTAACGACAGACATGGCATAGACTTTTTTAAAAAAGAAGATTGGTATGTATTTGCAGTAATAAGAAATCCTTTTGATAGGGTAGTTTCATTTTATCATCATATGCTAGCTCACCGTAATCTTTCATCAACATTCAACGATTGGGTTTGTCACCATTTAGAAAAAGAATTTTTTGCCCAGAAAACAACATACAAATCAATGTTTTATTATAACGACGAACTATGCATAGATCATTTTATAAGACAAGAAAATATAGAACACGACTCAAAGATCGTTTTTAATAGACTTGGAATTGTTGATTATAATATTTCACACCAAAAACATAATACTAATCGCACAGAGTATGATTACAGAAAATACTATAACAAAAAAACCAAGAAAATAGTTTCAAAATTATTTGAGTGGGATATAAATTACTTTGGATATAAATTTTAGAATTAGAATTATGTTATCCTTATTCGAGCTGTCATTTAAGTGTATATATTTTGTAAAAATTAAATGAACAATAATGTAATATGTTATTATTCTAATATAAAAAATTATAAATTTTCTGATGAAAGTTTATTGTTAATAAATTCGTGGAAAGAAAACTGGAAACAAAAAGGGTGGAATCCAATTGTGTTGGACGAGGACTATGCTCGGTCAAACAATAGTATAAATGAAATTGATATCGATGACTTTGAAAGCAATTTATATAAATTTTCAAGAAATAATCCTTCTTATTCAATACAATGCTATTTGCGTTGGTTTGCTTACACAAAATTTATTTTTGAAAATGGTTATGCTTTGTGGAGTGATTATGATGTGTACAATCATTCATTGGAATACATTACCTTTGAATCAAAATATGGAAAACCATCTCTTCATTGTGGTTCTGGTGCGGTTGGATTCTTGAATTCAGATATATCAAAAGAATGGTTAAATTACTTAAAAGAATTTTACAAATATGATTCTACTAATGTTACAAACACAGAATTTGAAGAAATTTTTAAAAGTGAAGATGTTAATGATATGATGATATTCAAGTCTTTTGCTGATTCAAATCCTGATGTTCAATGGCGCCCTTTGAGTTTTAATTTTAACTGGGATCGTTCTGTGATAGATGTCAAAATAATGAATGAAAACTGGAGTTTATTCCACGCTCACGGAGGACTTCGTTCTAGTAATAATGGTAATCAGTTTCAATCAATAGATATTCCCTCGGAATGTGTCACTAGAACTGAAATCAAATCTTATGTAGAAAAGCTATTAAATGATAAATAATTACTAAACAATGGCAATTGTTAATAACAAACATCAATTCACTTCGCGCCCTCAAAAATGAAGTGTAATACAATTAAAAGGATATGAATATTAAATGAAAACGATAAAAGAATGCTTCTACAAAAAAAATAAAAAACTCATAGCAAGCAAATGGGATCATTATTTTGATATATACGAGCAATATTTGAGCAAATTCCGCAACAAACAACCCACAATACTTGAAGTTGGTCTCAATAGAGGAGGTTCACTTGAGATGTGGAATGATTATTTTGAAGGAAACTGCACGATATATGGAGTAGATTACAAAAAAGAAAGTTGTCTTGATATACCGAAAAAATTAAATGCAGAAAATATTCATGTTGAGCTTGGAGATCAATCTGATAGAAAGTTCTGGCAATCATACTTAAAAAACAAACCTCAATTTGATATTGTGATTGAAGATGGAGGGCATAGACCAATTCAACAAATTATTACGTTTGAAGAAACTTTCGGTAATGTATCTCAAAACGGTGTCTATATTTGTGAGGATTTGCACACAAACTACTGGCCAAAATTTGACGGAGGATATGGCCACGAAGATACATTCATAGAATATAGTAAGAATTTTATAGATGCATTGCACATAATTCACATATTAGACGAAAAATCAAAACCACTAAAACAACCAAAAAACATTGATGAACTCAAAAAGTTAGCAGATATGATTAAAAGTGTTACTTACTATGATTCAGTAGTTGTTTTGGAAAAGTCCAAAAAAGTAGATCCTTATGTAGTTCATTCAAACAATGGGTAAAATAAATAATGGGCGGACAAAAAACAGATCAAGAAAAATTAAACCATACACTAGAATTCGTAGTTAAAATATTACATGAAGAGGGCATAACCGATTGGTTTATCTTTTACGGCACTTTGCTCGGAATTGTGCGTGAGGATGGCTGCATAGATGGTGATGATGATATTGATATAATGATAAATTACGACTTTAAACAATTATTGCGTATATTTGAAAAAAGAGGGCTTACTTTTAGAGTGACAGAAAACAAGTTGCTAAAAAGTTTACCAACAAAAGAATTCGCATCTTTTGATTTTTATTTTTGCGAAGTAGATAAAGAAAAAAATTGGCTAATGCATTGGGTAAACAATTCCTTAACAACAGTTACTGATCCATATATAGATTCATGTTCAAAAACTTTTCATTCAATAACATGGAGATCAACAATACTCAATTTACCTAATAACTATATGGAAAAAATCATAAAAATGTATGGTGAAAATTGGAACAAACCTCAGTCAAATACAGCACTTTTTCGCAATAGGATTATATAGATAAATGGACAAACAATATTGGAATAACTTTTACAAAGACCACTCACTTAGAGAAGATATATCTGAATGTAGCACTTTTGCTAGTTTTTGTTGCGAAAATTTCTTTAAACAATCTAAAACAATTGTAGATCTTGGTTGCGGTAACGCTAGAGATGCTCAACATTTTGCGAGAAATCATTTAGTATATGGCTTAGATCAAAGTGTTGACGGGAAAGTTATAAATGCAAACAAGCTACCATCATTAAATCTAATCGAACAAGATTTTGTTTATGATGACTATAATTTTAGTAACAAAGTAGATGTTTTTTATTCTAGATTCACAGTTCATTCAATCACAGAGGAAGATCAAGAAGTATTATTGCCCAAAGTTTATAACTCACTAGACGCAGGAGGATTGTTTTGCATTGAAGTTCGCACGACCAAAGATCCAAAATTCGGAGTTGGTAAGCATATATGCGACACAACGTATTTTAATGATGGGCATACTCGTAGATTCATAGATTCACAAAAGTTCGTGAATACAGTTTTACCTCTTGGATTTAAATTGCTTTATTTCAACGAGCAAGACGATTTATCTATCTACAAAGATGATAACCCTGTATTAATGAGAATAATTTTAGAGAAATAAAATGGCAATTGTTAATAACAAACATCAATTTATTTATATGCACCCTCAAAAATGTGCAGGTGGTGCATTATCTAATTTGTTAAAAAGAGAATTCTCGGATACAAATCTGCATATTGAAAAAAAACATCATCCGAACTTCTCGGATGTTGTTGAATTGACGAATCAATCCCTTGAGAAATATTTTAAGTTTGGAGTAACGAGAAACACTTATGATCGTGTGGTGTCTATGTATTTTCATGCAAAAAAACATAAAAATTATACACATACATTTGATCATTTTGTTTTGAAGTCACTCAATTCATGGTTTGGAATGCATGATAAGTTTACATATCAAAACGAATACATGATGGATTATATTATACGTTTTGAGCATTTTGCAGAAGACGTAAAAGATGTAATGAAAAAACTTGGAGTTTATGATTTTGAGTTAGAATACATTACACATAACACACAAAGACCCACATCAGATTATCGTTCGTATTATAACGAACACACAAAGAATCATGTGTATAATACTTTTATGTGGGAAATAAACAAATTTAATTACGAATTTTAGGGGTTTAAATGAATAATAATGTAATATTTGCGAGACGCTTCAAAGCATTTATCACGCGCAGAAGTAATTCTTGAACATGGAAGAATAAAACATGAAAAATACAACAAAACGAAGACGAAGATCCATTTGCGGTTGACTGGAGTAACCTTGATGGACGCAATGTCGCACAAGGAAACTGGGATTAACTACAGCACAAATCCAACCTTCAAATCTTTCATCGCAACATAAACATTGATCAATCGCTCGAGCACAAAAGGGGCCATAGGGTAATAACTTAAGCCAGTGTCTGTAGTAAAATTTCTAGGAGGCTTATAGCAATCATAATCTGCATCAGAAAGGGCTATTTTTTTTGCCGTTCTATTGTTAGTCATTAAATCAATACTAGGGATTAGTAAAGTTTTTACGAAGTCTTCAAATATTGATTGTTTTGCCAGAAAATAATTACAGTATATAAACATATTTTTCTTGAGGTAGGCGCTAGGAAATCTTTCAATAACACCATGCTCGGTTAAAACGTCACAAAATCTAAGAACAGCCTTATGAGCGGTTTTGTGAATATTTTTGGTTAAATGGGGGAATCTTACATCAGGATATAAATGTGATTTTAGATCTAATGTAAATATGTCGTAATTAGTGAACTTGCTATTGATTTTCTGCTGAATCTCGGAGAAGTTACTAATTTTTTTTTGAAACTTTTGCTGCATCTTCCAAGAGCATATTCCAAACAAATCAGATTGCTTATGTAATCCTTTTAAGTAAAAATCTTTCATTATTTGACTTTCAAGAAAAATTGTCGCAGTTTCATTTTTATATGGAGTAAAACCGTCTTTTATGTGAGCCTTTTGATCTTCATTGTAGTAAACTTGCATCCACTTTATACTCCTAGAGACAGGGCTGGGTGACAGAGGCGCAGGAGCTGGATTAATCGGAGTTTTAACTTGTGCGATCTTAATCACTGGTTTATTGATAGCCTTAACTTTTTCTTCTTTTAATTTCTTCAACAACAACTCCTGTTTTTGAAAATTTCGAGAAAACTCATTTATAAATTTTTCATTTTTATTTAGTTGTCGGTTCAATGTAGCAAGTTTTTCATTTGATAAATTCTCTTTGTGCTTTTTGAAATCGAGCTCTTTTCTTAAATCGTTCAAGGACGACTCTAATTCTTTGATTTTTTCACTTGAATAAAATTGAAGCTTCTGGTTTTTCTGATTGTATAAATCTTTAGTTTTGTTTATAGCAATAGTTCTTTCTTTTATTACTTTATTCAACTTGGTTATTTCCCAAGACATATCTTTCTTCTCTTGAAAGAGTAAGTTTTTTTGATTTTGTAGCTGGTTGTGCTTTATTTTTATTTGCTCTTTTGCATATTTTTTTTCGAAATCAAGTTTTTCTATAGATTTTTTATAGTTTTGTTCTCGCTGTTGTGACTCCAAGGCTTTTTCTTGCTTGATTGCATTTAGCTGAGAACACATGGCTTGAATAGAGGCATTGTTTTCTCCTATTTTATTTTTTAGGTTTTTATTTTCTGCATTCGCAACTTCCAGAAGCTTATTCAACTTTGTTTTATCGTCAGCATATTTTTCTTGGGCGAGTTTTAAATCACGCTTTAATCTTTCGTGCGTTTTTTTAAACTCAGATATTATAACAGAGAAAGTATTATCTTTCTCCTGCAATTGTTTTTCAAAGTAAGCGCATATATCTCTCATTTTACTATTTGACGCTTTTAGTTTTTCTATTTCCAGCTGCGCGGACTTGAGTTGGTTTTTCAGAGAATCTGCTTCTGCAGTTTTTATAGAACATTCTGCTTTTGCTTTGTACGCTTCGGACCTCAAATTTACATTCTCTTCTTGAAGCATCTTGTTTTTTTGATCCAAGCTTCTTGCTTCGATCTTTTTGCTCGGAGCAGTTTTTTGCATTTGTTCCCATATTTTCATTCACTTTGATATGAGAATAAATACACAATAATAATTATTTTATGTAAACATAACCAAGCTTTTCGCAAATTGCTATTTTCTGCTGATTAGGCATTCTAGCATAAGCATATCTAGCATATTCTTTTATGCGTGCATTTCTTTTTTCTGGAGATCCATTCACCCAATACATTGCTCCAGAATTTTGGATATCATGTTCTATATATTTCGTTATTTCTTTGCTAATAAAATTATGATAAACAATCACCCTTCTATCGTGAGACATGTTTTCATATTTTAACTGAGCCTCTATTCTTGCGACCATTGAAGATCGCGCCGCGAAACCCGACTTGCGCATTTCGTGTTCGTATATTTCTTGATATAGGCAATCAAGCACGATTTGTCGTTCTTTTCCTTTAAGCATACTTTTCCTTTATTTATATATACACGCGAATCCCAGTGTTTATGCTGGTTTTTTAGTGTTGACAAATTTTTAAATTTCATGTATAATGCATAAATCATTCGGCGCAATTCCGCCCCGAGTTCAATAAATTAAATTATGAAATTACATATAAATAAACTAACAGTCTTAGATTGTGGAAAAAATGAGGCAACCTCTTTTGATTACAACAATAAATATAAAACAATCACGCATAAGGATGTGTTAAACCTTCCTTACGTTTTAAATGCAGGAGAT
>JGI20160J14292_10003037_pt1 | contig 12987 bp, 14 predicted proteins | sample COG_10_FD_14292 | JGI IMG/M metagenome (IMG submission 14292) | reverse complement strand
CATGTTTTGTTGATCGCATTTTACTTCACTTCGCCAATCTCTCATTTCTTCTGATAAGACCAGTATTTGTGATGTAGCCTGAATATTTCTCAAAGCTTTCATAATTTCTGTTTTACTACTCTGTTAATGTGCACCGCTTTACCGTCTTCCTGGTTAATGGAAATACTTTGGAAAGCTGCATCTCTCATAATATCAATTACCCTTTTGTCAATAGGCATTTTCTCTTCGCATTCCACTCTATCAAGCTCACCTTTGCGTTTAATTACTTTAACGCTGTGGTAGTTCTTGTTTTGTATAAAATCCAATGTTTTATATTCCTTTTGTTCTACCGCTAGCAAATTCAATTCTTTTGACCAATGGTAAATTCCCGGAAAAACCTCCTTTATTAATTCTGCAAGATGGATTACAAAACAGCCTATTCCATGCAAGCTTTCAATCAACTCTCCACCCTTATTAAATGTGATTAGGGTGGGTTTTTCACTCACCAACACATCCAATACGCGACTTTCTAAATAACTCAGCCATATACCATTTCTGTTAGTTTTTTCGTTTAGTGATGATAAAAGTTCTTTTTTGGCAGCTTCGTTTAATTGAAACTCGGATGCCTGAAATAGAATTGCTTCATTAACACCATCAATAAATGAAAGACTTAGGTTTTGATCAGAAGACAATAAAACACCGTCCACCTTTTTGTTTCGCAAACAAAAAAGCAATTGCTCCAATGGAGATTGACCAGTTACTATGTGATTATTGCTCTTCATAATCCTACTTCTTCTTTTTGTAAACTTCAATCAGTTCGCATTGTGCCTGATATAAACGCTCGTCTTTCTCTTTGATTTGAGCATGTGCGTCATTGAGCTGTGAAGTCATGTTTGCGATTATTTTTTTTAATTCGCTGACTTCGTCCTTGAATTTGCTATTTTCTTTTTCTAGCAGCTCATACTTGGTTTGCAACTGTCTGATATGTTCTCTTAACTCCGGTGGAGCTTGATTGATTAGCTTCTCTACATTGTAGAAGTCTCCATGAACAACTCCGTCATTTTTGGAAACATTCTTACCAACCATCACATCCTGATTATCCCCTGAAATTGTTGGATTAATGTTCAGCTCACTGTATTCGATTGGCTCCTTTTGATTCTCAAACTTTAGAAAATAGTTTGCATTCAGGTCGAAATCGTTTACAATTTTAGTTAACTGCGTGAGTGAGGCATTTCTATTTCCTGACTTAATTTGAGAGAATACTGTGGGATTCTCTTCCATTTTAGCAGAAAATTCACGCTGATTTTTTAGCGTATGCACTCGCATAAGATGTTCTATTGCAGACACATATCGCTCATTCAGCATCTCTCTGGTAATTTCTTTATCAACCATAGTTTACCATTTTTATCAATTTAATTTGTATTAGTTTACTAATTTAGTATATCTTTGCAGCAAAGATAGATATTTTTATTTATTAAAGGTAAACAAATTTACAAAATATTTACAACATGTTTACACGAGAAGAAATAAAAGGGTTCAAAGATGAGCTTCCTTTGAAAGGAATACAGATGATAAAAAGCCGTACAGGTATCTCACGTCCAACGATTTATAAGTTTTTGGAAGGAGAAGAAATACGCCTTCACCTCGCTGAAAAAATTTGGAAAGAAGGTTGGTTAATCATCCAAGAAATGAAAGAAAAGCGTGCCGAATTAAAACGTCATGCCGAAGAAGTGCTAAACAAAGAATACTAATTCAGTTTATGAAAGTTATACAAAATAGTAAATATCATGCTTTCCTTTCAGAGTTGAAGGCATTGATTGAACAGGTAAAGGAAACAAACCCTTCTTATGGTCAGACCTGCTAACATATTTTTCAAGGTTTTGACTGGTGAAGGGCGTTCACTAGAAGAAGATTGCTTGCAATTCAGTCTTCCTAAAGGCGTAAAGAACGGTGAATGGCACAGCTTCCAATCTGAACTGGGCTGTATGCTTTATAAAAATCCTTTACCCTTCTATAAGCAAGGTCTTCAAATTTATGTTGCTCAATTCGATGCAGCAGACATTACAACATCCTATCAAGAAATTATTTGGGTGAAGCGATTCAGGTTGGTAAGACAAGCCACGAACCTGGACTTAAAACCCTTCGGAATATATCGAGCGATAGCTCATGTCATTTAAAATATATCATCATGTTGGTCATCAATTATTCAATCTCCTATAAAGCACTGGATCAGTTCGTGGAATACCACAACGATTCACATGAGGCTTTATCGGATAAGATCAAAGCAAGTGTACTGCTAACCGCCAAGGAAATCATTCGCATTTACGGAGCCTTTTTAATCAAGGCAAATGGCATTATGGAGCTAACGGCTGAAAACCTGCCGGCTCTAAAAACAAACAATTCTCAATTAGCAGGATTGGTCAAGGTAAGCCCAAGAACCATTCAAAGACATATCATCAAACTACAAGAAGCAGATATTATCACAGGCAAGGAGTTTTGCGGAAGCAATAGCGGATATGAATTGTTGATAAACCCTAAAATACTGTTAGCAAGGTGTCGAAAAGACCTTTTGGAAGCCGAAAAGGAGTTGCAGGAAGCAAAACAAAAAGACCTTGAAAATCAATCAATTAAAAATAAGGGTACGACAAATTGTCCTCATACATACACTAGAAACAATAGTTACAATAAAAATAATTTAATAATAGGTGTAGATAACTCCAACGGTTCATCTCCTGATCAGAGAAGAACTGGCAACCAAAGAAATCGGAGTTCGCTATCGCTCACGGAAATTTTAAATAAAGCAGGTTACCCTACTGGAAACATTTTAACTGGAAACACCGGGGGAAAAGTTGCGAAAATTTCTAAAGATACCGGGGGAAAAGTGCGAAAGCGAGCCAATAATGAACAAAACTGGAAACAACAGGACGGTTCGGCTCGCAGCACTTCCCTTAATTTTTATGCAGAAAGCTTGTGGAAACTGGCGAAAAACCTTTTGTACAGGGATGTTTTTCTGACTGAATTTCAGGAAAACCAAGCCAAAGAGATGCTTGTCAAGTGGTATGAGCCTGTTTCCGACAAGTTTTTATCCAATGTGCATCAAAATTATTGCGAACGGGTTTACCTCGTTCGAGATTTTGTTGCCAAGGATCCCGAAAAGCGTTTTGTGCAACTTCCATATCGCTATTTCGACACCAATAACCCTTCCGGATTCACCGGAACCAAAAAGTGGCTTCAAAAACACTTGGAACGCAAAGAGGAAGTCCGCAAAAAACTCATTCTCCATGCTCAAATCAAAAAGTATTTGAACAACGAGAAAAAAACAGATTCCAATCGAAAGTCTTCGCTTCAGGTGTATCGAGAATGCGAAACACGAATCGGCAAACTGGGCGATCAATCTCTATTGCACCTATTTCATGCTGCGGTGCTCAAACCGGAAGTTATTCATCAAATCAGATAGATATGCTAGGAAAGAAAAAAGGAATCAAAGAGAGCCTTAAAAACTATATGGAGAATGTAACCATAGATGTTTTTGGCTATGAAAAGAAAGTCATTAGCAATGTACAGGGCTATTTTCAGGTGCAATCCAAGAATTATCGACTTTCTAAAGAAGATATGATTGTAGAAATCGGCTTGCAAAACAAACAATGTAAAGCCCGATTGATCACAGAAATAGAAATGCTCTATGCTATTCCCACACCTGAATTAATCGACTTTTTTGCAGGTGATGGTATGGCAACGGCATTAGGTTTACAGCCTATTGTTGAGAAGCGAGTGAGTGATTATTTGCAGCATCTCGCCATTGCTCATGCTATCCCACCTGAAAAGGTCAATGCTAAAATTCAGCTTCAAGACAACCTGGTAAAGGTTTTCTTATGCCATGGTGAAAAGCACCATAGCCTTATTCCATTGAAAACATTAATAAAACAATTTAAACCATGACAGCACCCAAAGAAGGTTGGAAATTAAAAAGGGATTCCCTTTCAAAACTGCTCATCTATTTCAAAGATGGCAATGTAAGAACGCTATGGTCATTGGACTGGAAGCACAAGTATTCCAAGTTCCTGGACCGAAATTTAGGTTTAGCAAGACTTAGAAAGAAAGTAACGGAATACGGCACAAAAGCCGATGCTGCCATCATTTATGACAAACAAACCGGTAACGAGATTGAAAAGTATTTCGAGGGAACCCCGGTAAAAAAAGACGTGAACTCATGAGAAATTTAAAAGAACTATTGGAGCGATTAAACAGCTCCCTTTCCTTCGAGGAAAAATACCCTGAACTACAAGATGAAGCTGAAAAAGTGCATGTGCTGTATGTGGCTCCTTGTATGAATGCTTCGGGTTATTACAGAATGATTGCACCTGCTTTGGAGCTCAATAAAACCAAGTCGCATAAAGCTGTTGTGAATCAAATTCACAAATGGAACTTCAACAAAAAGCATGATGAATACGATACTCCGGTTGATGAACGATTAATTCGTTGGGCTGACTACATCGTATTTCCTACCTTCTTTACAGATATTCAACCCATCATTGAAGGTATTGTTTCCATTAATGACCGCATTCAGTTTGTAATGGATATTGATTGTCATTATTTCAATTTTCCTGACTATCATCCCGGAATAAAAAAGTACCCAAAAGAGCAACTGGATAAGCTATTGGAGAACCTTTCCAAAATGGATGCGATAACAGCTCCAACCAATGGAATATTGGAAGCCATTGAAGATAAGTTGGAAGTCGCTTTTCCTGATTCGGATCCGATGTTTGCTTTTGTTCCCAACTTACTTTCTAATCAAGCTTATGCCGAAGTTCCTCAAATCAACAAGAATAATGGTAAAACTGTAAGACTGGGAATCATTACCAATCCTTCACAATCGGAAGATGTTAAAAGCATTTTACCTGTTTTGCAGGAAGTATTGAAAGACCAAAATGCGGAACTCTTCATTTTTGGTTGGAATGGAAAACTCAAAGACGAAAACAGCCTTGGTGATTTAACTTTCAAATTCGTGAAGCCAGTGTCTTTTTTAGAATATCCCACTAAGTTGAATAAGCTCGCCTTGGATGTAATACTTCACCCCATGAACGACCATCTATTTAATACGGAAGGAAAATCATTTGTAAAGTATTTGGAGGCTGCTGCTTTTGCAATTCCTATGATAAGTTCTTCTCTTTTTCCTTATTCTGAAATCATCAAGCATGGTGAAAATGGCATGCTTGCGAAAAATGAAAATGAGTGGAAAGAGCAATTACAGAAATTGATTACTGATGCTCAATTACGCACCGACATTGGACGAGAAGCTTTAAAGTATGCGTGGAAGAATTGGAGCTACAACAAGTCCACAATGGAGATTTATAAGGAGTTGTTTATTTAACGTTTAGTATATGGCAAGTAGGGCAGTAGAAAGCGATAAACTTTCAAGTTTGCACTTAGTCAAAACGTTGTATTTTGTTTTTAATTTTTTCATTCTTAAAAGCCAAATCAACGATTTGGCGGTGTTGGTAAATAGCATTAAACTTTCGAAAACCACCGAACGCCCTGTTTGCTATATACCGTGTTAGCTGCTTTTCTTTTTAAAATAATGGAGCAGAGATTCCTAAAGTAAAACCGTAAGACCATCTATTGTCAATCCAGAAATCTTTAGATTCTAGTGTATGGCTTATTAAGGATTCTATGGTTAGAAACAGTTTTGGGGCTAAGGCAAATTCGTAACCAAGGGTATATCTCATGATACCAATATTCCGACTGTCAAAATCAAGATTCGCTTGGACACTATCTGTTGTAAAAATGGGAAATCCGTAATTGCGTATTCCACCCTGAATGTAAGCAGTGAAGTTGTATTTACCATCTCTATCTCTATATCCAATTCCTCCAATTAGTTCGAAGAATGACATTCGTCCAGTATAAGTCAAATCTGGATTGACAGGATACTCCAGTTGCATCTTGGAATTAAAATCATCATAATTAACCCTAATTACAAAGTTTGACTCATGTCTGTATTCAATTGAAGTTTGAATCATCAATCCTCCCGAGAGTTGGTCTGTTCCATATCCAACGTATCCCATTTGTAAAGCAGGCATGAATGTTCTATCCCAATCTGAAATAGTGTCATTCTTGTGCTGAGCTTTAATAGTAGTTGAATATCCCATTGTTATAGAAAACAAAAGAAGCTGAGAATATCTGATTATTTTCAATGTTTTATTCGTCATTCGATTGAGATTAATTACTTGGCTATCATAATGTAATGTGTTATCTGGTCATTGTATTTTCTACTTGATTCCAGTTTGAAACCATATCTTTCGTAAATGGGGATGTTTTTAATATTATGTGTTTCTAAATATACTTTTTCACCTTTTTTTAATGCTTGCATTAAAAGTGGTTTTATCATTTTACTAGCGTATCCTTTTCCTTGATGGTCAGGCGATACAACAACTGTGTCCAAGTAGCAGTATGGGGCTGTCACCATCTCGTTTTTTAGTTTGTTTGCCCATATCTCATATTTCAACATTTTAATAAGATTAGAAATTCCTACTTTGAAGGCTAAAGCCAAGCCGTGAGTAATTTCTTTGAAACTAAACCTATTACCATGTTCACTAGCTTCTTCCCATATACAAATTCCTTCTAAATTTTCTGAGGTTCTGTAAGTACTCGCAAGCTGTGTTTTTAATTTATAGTCATATAATAGTTCTAATTTCTTAATTCTGGAATTTTTTTCAGGAAAAAAGTATTCATGTAATTCATCATTAAACATTGCTAAAGCAAGTGTCCTTTTTGCCTTTATTATTTCTTTTTTGTTAATCCTGTTCATTACTGTTTTTATTGCAGCTAACTTGTTGTTAATGCAAATATAGCTAAACAATTAAATTTTATCATTGTATTACTATGTTAATCTGCTATAAATCTGTATAAACAGCTATCTTTGTTGAATGGATATTATAACAGAATTTATTAGGATTTTGGAGTTAAAGCGTTATAGCAAACAGACTATTACCAATTACAAAGGGCATTTGTTGTTGACAAAATCACACTTCAACAATAAACCATTCAAGTCTATATCCGACCAGGAGTTATTTGGCTTTATTTATCATTTGGTAAACATTAAAGGAATCTCAGCCTCTTATCAAAGGCAAATTGTTGGAGCTTTAAAGTTATTCTATAAGGAAATTCACAGAAGAGATATTCCATTTGAATATTTAAAAGTAACCCAAAGGGAAAACAAATTACCTGTTGTGTTGAGTAAAACAGAAACTATACGTCTAATTGAAAACACAAACAATCTGAAGCATAAAGCAATACTCTCGCTCATCTACAGCGCTGGGTTGAGAATTGGGGAATTGCTGGAGTTAAAGAAAGAAGATATTGATTCGGAAAGAATGTTGATACATATAAAGGGTGCAAAAGGAAAAAAGGATAGATATACGATCCTATCAAATAAAGTGCTCTTGCTTTTAAGAGATTATTACAAAGAATACAAACCCAAGATGTACTTGTTTGAAGGGCAAAAGGGAGGTAAATACTCTTCTGAAAGTGCCGGACAATTATTTAAGAGAGCCTTGAAAAAAGCCAAAATAAACAAATCAGCGACTCTACATACCTTAAGACACAGTTTTGCAACCCACTTACTTGAAGATGGTATAAGCATAGCACATATTCAAAAACTACTTGGGCACAACAATATCAGCACAACTTTGATTTACACGCATATTGCAAAAGATTCCATCCAAAATATAAAGAGTCCATTAGATGATTAGCAGACTGAAAAAGTTGGAAAAGTTGTACCGATGAAACACGGCTTAATTTATCCCTGTAATAAATGCAAAGCCTTTATTATAAAGATTTTTAGGTATTATAATATTTGAGACGCATCTTAATTTGTACCGAATTACAATTTAAAACCAACTTTTTTTCTGTGTTTAAATTACCTTTGTACACACAGAAGTATCTCTATAAATATATATATTATAGAGGCTTTGTGTAATCGCAGCCTGTTTGCTATATAGGCTTTGCTTTCCCTGCCTTTAGAAAGGCTTTTTATAAATAATAAAAAGACTGGATGAAGGTAGATATTTCATTTAATACAAATAAAAACGGTGTAGAGCTTCGCTTTGATGAAAAGCCGGACGAAGCAACAACCTCCCAATTAAAAGCCGTAGGTTTTAAATACAGCTACCGCCAAAATATGTGGTATGCTTCTAAGACCAATTCCATTGTAGATTTTGCAAACAACCTTAAAGTAGCTCTCGAATCGGGAGAAACAACCATTGCTATAAATATAAAGCCCTCTTTTTCTGCATCCGAAGAAAATATTGATCATAAGAATTTCAGTTATGTGAGCATTGCAGCTAAAGATGATGAAGGTAAACTGTTTTGGGAGAACTACATTGTATTTGAACCAAGTAAAAACATTGCAGAGCAATTGGTAAGTGAGTTTGCCAAAGAAACTTTTGGAGACAAACTCCACTCCATCAACATCTATCCAAGAAACTATGTCCGCAAAGCTCGTCAGCTTTTTAAGGAAGGCAATATCATTGGAGAAAAGTCCGAACCAACGGAAGTTCAAACCAAGGAACCAAGTGCAAAGCCTCTTGTTCAATCCGACCGCCCATTAAGCAAAAAGGACAAATTAGAAATCCTCAATGCCTTTGGAAAGTTCGCTCGCAAGCGACAAGCTGATTTTGGCAATTTAGAGGAAGAAGAAATGCCTTTGCTGTTTTCAGGTTGGTTGCGTGTGAATCATGCAGATTTAAGCGACCGCAAAAATGAGATTTGGAAAGAATACTATACCATTCAAAACATCCTGAATCCCGATCCTGAAAAACCTCAAATTCCATCCAAGGATTACCATTTGTTTTTCAGAAAATTCCGTGAGCAAATAAATAAGCCGATTGAAGAACCGGAAAACGAAAGCACTTCCACAGAGGCGTTTGCTTCATGGCTCGATGAAAACTACGCCAATATTACCGATGCGGATAAAAAAGCCCTTACCGGTAATTACGATAACTGGCTAAAGGAAAAGGCTAAGAACTTGAAAGCATTGGAGAATTTATCCAAGCCTAAAAAGATGCAGCCGTATAGTGCCATTTTTAATAAGCTGCAAAAACTCATTCCTAATCTCAATGAGCATTTGGAGGCAGGTACTCCAAACGGTAAATCGGTATTGAACAGTAAAGCTTTGATGGACTTGTCCTATGACTTTTTAGGTCAGGATAAAAAAGGACGTTACCTCATTGCTTTGGCTCACTATTTCAGTCAGAATGGCGATTTAGTTCCCGATCCTGATATGCAGATTCGCATTGATTTGGAACTGGAAACCGGTGAAGCCATGCACTATCAAGACCAATTTGGTTACCGACCGGTATATGTGTTTGAGGACGGTAAGGAACTGGTGAACCTCAAAGAGAAAAAAGAGCAAAACAAGTTCTTATCCGGATGGTTGAGCAATCTTTTGAATCAAGGTCATAAACTGGAATTAGAAGCTGCCGAAAACAATAAAGAGCAAACTGTTTCTGAGCCTGAAACACCACAAGAACAACCAAAAGACGAAGGCATTCTTGCTCATAGTGGATTAACTCCTGATGGCATATTTCAAGCATCTGATAAAGCCTACAAACAAAAGAACTACGAAGGAGCTGCTAGGGAACTGGATGTGCTTCTTATGGATATTCGCAACGGACATCACTTAGAAAGTTTTCCTGAAGCCATACTTCGATCGCAAATGACCGGAATGCGAACGCCTATGAAAAAATTAGGTTGGGCTCATTACTATCGCATTATTGATGATGAACAGTTTAAAGAGGCTCTTTCTACCAATCTTTGGGAACTCGTTCCGCAGGAATACAAGCAGGTAAAAGCAATTAAACCACTTGACTGGAAAGCCGATCCGATGGATAAAGGCTTGCAAAAGATTGTTGCTTCTTTCGTTTCAAAAGACGAATACCGAACCGCCATGTTGGGGGTGAATTTTGATAAAAATGGCATTGTTGCTACTAATGGATTCAAGCTCCTTTTTATTCCTGATACCGACCATGTAGCCGAAGGCTTGTATTGTATTTCTCCTAAATGTTGGGAGGCTATTAATGTTGAAAGTAAAGACGGAACAGGACTTTCAGAAGTAGATCAGGATCGTGTGGAGCAGTACCGTACTCAAACTCGATACCCGGATTACAGTTCGGTTATTCCTTCTTCCTTAAATCATATTCAACCCATAGATGCGGAAAGCCTATTGGGCTTTTTGGAAGGCATGAAGCGTTCCGGATTTTTAAAGCCGGACAATTACCCTGTTTGCTTAAAGGTAGGCAGCTACTTTGTTGGTTTTGCCGTGGACATCCTCATAGATTCCATTAAGGCAATATTGCATTTGGGAATCACCGAATTGGAACTAGGTGTATTGGAAGCAACCAAAGGTTGTTTACTGGCTGAAAAAGGAAAAACCAAAGATGCTAGAGGGTTACAACATCCTTTTGTGCTAATGATGCCTCTTATGGTGGATGCCGTTTATGAACGTGATTATCCCGATACTGGTGATGTGTTTTTTGATACCGCTCTTAATGCGGTAATTACCAAAGGAATTGATGAGCCCAAAGAGCAAGAATCAGAGCTTTTAAAGGATACGGAGGAAGACATTGAAGTCCCTTTTACCAAACAAACTGGATACAGAGGTTCCATTCGATTAAGAACCATTCCTGAAAAAGGATTTAGTTACGGCAATTCTTCGGGTAAACAATTTGGTGACTTTTCAGGCTCTTCTTCTCCAAGTACACCGGTTTCTGATAAAGATATTTTCTCAACAAAAGAGAAAGCCTTAAAAGCTGCATTTGATGAACATGTAAAAACACTTGCAGCTCATATTCAAAGCAGGGATAGCATTTACAACAATGAAGAGCAAAAGCTAAAGAAACTGAGAAAAGCTCTTGACGAACTAATTGCCTTTGCCAAGAAACAAGGTATTACCATTAGTGAAATTCCTGATAAAAGTCCGGCAGCCAAAGAAGGTTCTATTGATTTTATTCTACCTGCTGCATGGAAAATGACCGATGACGAATACCCTCAAAACAAAGTGTTGGTATTTGGAAATCCCTACAATCAGTCGAAGTTAAGAACCATTCTTTTAGATCGTATTGAAGCCACTTCCATTCAATCTCAATTGGAACTGGTAAAAGATATTCGCAAGCGTTTTAAGGAACGAGCTCCTATCAAACTGGAATCTTCTTCTTTGGTAACACAAAGTAAATCAGGAGAGAAAAAACATAAAGCAATCATTCGCAATTACCTCGATGATCTGATTTTAGACAATGAGATTTGGAAAGTACCCGGAGCTACTTCGGGCGTACTGGAATATTTAGTTCGCTATCTACTCAATGAAAAAACACCTGCGGTTAAATCGGAAGCAAAACCCGATAAAAAGTCGAGTAATCAGCATGACTTGAATCTTCAAATTGAAGAGTTTATCGTGGAGAAAGATGCCGAAGATGAATCCTATTCAGAAGAGGATAAACAGTTTATTGCTCAATATACTGGAAGCGGTGGCTTAATCAAACAAGGAGCTTCGGGCAAAGGTGTGTTGTATGAATACTTTACTCCGGAGGTTATTGTGCAGAAAATGTGGGGCTTGGCATACAAGTTCGGTTTTTCAGGTGGTGCAGTATTGGAGCCTTCTTGTGGAACAGGAAACTTTTTCAAATACGCTCCCAAAGAAGCTGAATTGGTCGGATATGAAATCAATCCTTATTCAGTCCGCATTGCAGAAATCATTTATCCGAATGCCAGTATCTATCAGCAGCCTTTTGAAACCCTCTTTTTTGCAGGTAACACCCACTTGAAAGATGATTTTGGTGGGGCTAAGTATGAACTGGTTATTGGCAATCCTCCTTACGGTGAATTTTCAGGGAAATGGGCAGGCATGGGCGAAAAGAAATGGACTGGAGCCACCGAATACGACCAGTACTTTATTACTCGTGGACTGGATTTATTGTTGCCCGGAGGTGTTTTGGTTTTCATTATTCCAAGTGCCTTTCTAAGTAACAATTCCAAATACAACAAGCTCAAAGAAAAGGTAGCAGCCAAAGCCGATTTGGTAGATGCTTACAGGCTTCCTGCCCGAATGTTTAAAACCACCGACATCGGAACTGACATCATAGTATTCAAACGCAAAAACTAAAGACATGGCAAAAAATTCATCTATACAAGAACTGAAAAAATTAATCCAATTGGAATTACAGGAATGTGATTCCAATAAATGGCAATACGTGTGTGAAATGCAAAGCACTCCAAAGGGTTATGCCCGAATTGAGGAAATGATTATCCGCTATGTAGCTAAAGAAGGCATGCCCATTGGCTCTGCCATAGCACTTATTGAACAGGAATTAGCTCATCAAAACGCATAAGGGATGGCACAAGGATATAAAGGCTTTGCCCAAATCGCACGAGAGGCAAACAAACGATTAGAAGAACTTAAAAAACAAAAAAGCATGGATCCACTACTAGAAGAACGAGGCTTTATTGGTCCGAACGACATTACTTCTGCTGAGTACGCATGGGAAATGCGAAAAACAGAATACCAACAAATCAAGGCGATTGAAAAAACCGGTAGCCCAATGATATTAAATCATGCAGACGGTAAACAGCATGAATACCTCATTACTGAGGCGATAAAAGCAGGTAAAGAAATTCCCGAAGAAGTGTTGCAGGATTACCCATGGCTCAAAGCAGAAATGCAAGAACTGGAAACGGTGAAAGAAGCTGAATCCATTAGTCAGACTGAGCAACCCAATTTACTTATGGGCGATGCTTGGTTTGAGCAAAACCCAACTAAAATATTGGGAGAGCAATACGAAACTACCGACCGATTTGGAAAGCCAACTACAAAGGTTAAAGGCTCTATGGACGATGTAATTACAGGTATTGATGTGCCTTCGGTAGATGTTCCGGTAAAACATGTAGAAGCTCTTGAATCCAACATCAAAGACGATGTGGAGCATTTGGTAAAGGATAAAGTCTATAAAGAAAATATTG
>JGI20160J14292_10003028_pt1 | contig 13014 bp, 8 predicted proteins | sample COG_10_FD_14292 | JGI IMG/M metagenome (IMG submission 14292) | reverse complement strand
ATACTGCTGCTTTCCATCCAAATTACCTTCACGATAAACGAGTTGTGCACTCAGAGCACCATTGGCATAATAGAAATTCCAGTCACCCACTCTCTGATCATCAATACTCAGGCCTATGGATTTCATCTCACCAGAATCTTCGTAATAGGTCGTATCCTGAGCAGCGAGTACTAAAGTAACTGACCACATTAATATCAATATTGGTAACCTTAAAATCATAGTTCACCTAAAGGTAATTGCATTATACAAACAATAAAATTAATATTTAATGAATGATCTGGCTAATAACACTGAGCAGATCAGGTTGTATTAACTGCACTGAACATGATTAAGAAATTTTCATTTGCCGCTATCCTATTATTGAGCACCCTCCAGAGTATCGGACAAATAGCCAACCCCACTGTAGGCGCGCGCAGCGCGGGGATGTCAGGAGCATCTCTCACGTTGAGCGACGGATGGTCTATGTTCAACAATATAGGTGCCTTGGGTAGCATTGAGCAGTCGCATTGTTTTTTGAGCTACAAGCGCCCATTTGGTCTCTCTGTTTTTCAAACGCTCGCGGCAGGCTATGTACATCATTCCGAAAAATACAATTTAGGTGCCGCCATCTTGAAATTTGGAGACCCTTTTTATAATGAACAACAAATACGCATAGGCATAGGCAATAAAATACAAAGATTCTCATTGGCTGGATCACTAATCGTCAACCAGTTTCATGTAGACACCCAACCCAACAAGCATTATGTTTTGTTTGATTTGGGAGGTTTGGCCGACCTCACGCCCACCCTGCTGTTAGGCATGTCCATCAGTAATGCCAACACCTTATGGTATCGAGAAGTGACGACCTCAATTCCTATGATTTTAAAACTAGGCCTCTCTTATCATCCGATTACTGATCTTAAACTCAATGCAGAAGTAGAACAAGCTACACTTACGGATCACTTATTTAAATTTGGCTTAGAATACGAAGTCGTCAAACAACTTCTTTTCCGAACAGGTTTTAATACCCAACTTCAGTCGTTTTCAGTGGGCTTAGGCCTACTCATTCAAAACTTTTCATTGGATTATGCCTTCACTGAGCAACCTAGCTTAGGATCTATTCACGAATTTTCTATAAGCTTTCGATGAAGTTAAAGCTCAAATTAATTTTAGGGATGTTAGGGATGCTTACCCGCATACCACTATGCGCTCAAACCCATCAAGCAATTGATATTGAGCAGCTGCTTACCAATTTATCTCAAACTGAAAATGTAGAGCTGAACTACGACGATATCTATCAGCAACTCATCCATATTATGGAAGCGCCCTTCGACCTCAACCAGGTGACTGAAAATGAACTCTCCTCATTGCCTTTTTTGGAGAGCCGTCAGATCCGTGCCCTTTTAAGNTACCGAGCAGCGCAAGGTCCGTTTTACAATTTATACGAATTACAAGCTGTACCCGAGCTCGATGCCGTAGAAATCCAGCAACTACTCCCGTTCATCACCATAAAAGGAAATAGCCCCACAGTTTCAGTGCCCTTACACCAAAATTCACTTTTATTGCGCCAGACGCAACCCCTTCAAAAAGCCAAGGGTTACCAAGATTCCTCCTCATATGAAGGCCATAACGCCCATGTTTTTTTTAAATTGAAATTAAAAAATAGCGCTCAATTTGACGTGGGCTTAATCGGAGAAAAAGACAGTGGCGAATCCTTTACTTGGGACCAAAAGTCGAAAGGATTTGACTTTTATTCTGCCTATATCCAGGTGAAAGATCGGGGTCCCTTAAAAAATTTAATCGTCGGTGATTATCGATTACAGATGGGACAAGGATTGGTCTATGGCTCAGGATATGCTCCTGGCAAAGGGCGGGAGACCCTTCTGGCAGTACGCAGAAATGGCTTAAATGTACGGCCCCATCATTCCCTTAGAGAAACCGGCTTTTTCCGAGGTTTCATGGCCACATTTGACTTCCCTCAGATCCAATTTGGCGGGCATGCCTCTTTACTCAAACAGGATGGGAATATCAGCAATGATGGCCTCATGGCCTCTGACTATGTCAGCAGCTTACAAAAATCAGGGCTGCACCAAACTTCCAACCAAATCGAAGCCAAAAACAGTCTAAATGAGCGTTCATTAGGTGGCTTTATTGCGCTCAAACCCATCCGTTCATTGCGCGTGGGTATCACGTATTTGACCAGTCATTTCTCACTTCCTCTCGCTGCCAATAGATCCTTGTCCCCTGCTTTTTATGGAGATAAAAACCAAATAGGAAGTCTGTACTATGATTGGAATTTTGAAAATTTTTTAATCTTTGGTGAAGGTGCCATTTCTCAATCAGGAGGCAAAGGTTGGGTAACAGGCATGATGGTCAATTTACTTCCTAAAATAGACCTCAGTATGGTTTACAGAAACTATGATTCGGATTTTCATAGTTTCTATGGAAAGGCCTTTGGAGAAAAAAATGTTAATAACAACGAGAAAGGCCTCTATTGGGGTTTAAAGATCAAACCCAATACAAAGCATTTATTCTCGGCTTATTATGACCTATTCAGGTTTGATGTCTTACAATATCAAGTGTACGGCCCTGCACAAGGCTTTGAATATTTAGCCTCCTATCGGTACACACCCGATAAGGAAACGACGTTGGATGTGTATTACCGCAAACAGCAAAAACCCATGAATGTGATAAATGAAAATGGTAAAATACGAGAAGTTCATGGTATCGCTAAACATAATTATTGGTTACGCGTGAATAAAAAAGTCACAAATTACCTTGAATTAAAATCTCGGCTTCAATTCAGTTATACACACCAAGCAGGTGTTTCAAAAAATGGCTATTTGGCCCTTCAGGATGTGATTCTGCGCAAGAAACAGTTTAGTTTCAGTACCCGAATCGCCATCTTTCATACCCAGGACTACGCCAACAGACAATATGCCTATGAACGAGATGTACGCTATCGACTTGAAATGCCTGCTTACCAAGGTTCAGGCTTGAGGAGCTATCTGCTTTTTGAATACAAGATGAATGCTAAAATGGTCTTTTGGATCAAGTATGGAAAATTCTATTATCCCCAACAAGATGCGGTGGGTACTGGGCTTGCCCAAACTCAAGGGCCTCAAAGATCAAGCTTAAGAAGTCAAATTTATATTAAATGGTGAGTAAATCCGATGAGCCCACCTTTAAAGAGTACTGAAATAGAGATGGATATCGATCTGAAAAAGGACCAATTAAAATAGACCAAGATGTAGATCTATTCATCGAAGTACAACTATATTTGCACTGAATTTTATAATAATGCATCCGTAGTTCAACTGGATAGAATACCAGATTTCGGCTCTGGGGGTTGAGGGTTCAAATCCTTCCGGATGCACAAAAGGCCTTTTGAATCAAAAGGCCTTTTTTTTGTCCCTCTTTCAAGCTTTTCATAAGGTAGCCATACCTACCTTTCAGGTATCAACACTCGAAAAAAAGGAATAACCCAGAGCAAACAGATAGGAAAAAAGCCTTTATTCATTTGTTAAAAAATCATAAAACCTCCTCAATTAAGCGGTTTGAAGAGCGGTAATCTTTGGGGTTATCCAATTTTCATTAGCTTTGTACCTAAGATATGGTGTGAAAACTGATCGGAAACTAGAAAATATGCTTAAATCCTTGCTATCTCTGTTATTGTCATTGACCATTCTCTTTGGTTCAATGGGTATATCCGTGTACAAGCATACCTGCAAGCTGTTCAATCAAACAGAGACGACCTTTTTTCAGCCAAAACCCTGCTGTGAAAGCGCAAATGATAAAGGTTTAGCCATCGATGTCCCTTGTTGCAGCTCAGAAGTTTCGCAGTTTGAAATACCTACAGCGGCTTTGTCGTTGGATATTGACCCAATCCAATTTATGGGCCTTGCGGCTATAAAAGAACCTGCACACCCAACCAGCACTATGGGTGAAGACCTAATTTCCATAAAACACCCGATTCAAATACCTCCCCTGATTGAAGAAGACCCTCAATCTTGGAACCAAGTATATATTATCTAAACCCATAGTTTTAGGATTCGTCCTGATTGCAATTTTTCTATTGCCAGTTGCCTTAAAATAACTGAACTCAACTATGTTAGATAAAATAATATTATATTTTCTTAAATATCGACTGATTACCCTGATTCTCATGATCATATTGATCAGCTGGGGTATTATGGTCTCCCCCTTTTATGGGAGAAACCAAGCCACAGCACTTACAAGAGTTTCTGTGGATGCCCTTCCTGACATTGGCGAGAACCAACAAATTGTTTTCACCGAATGGCCCGGTCGATCTCCTCAAGATATTGAGGATCAAATCACCAACCCGCTCACCTCTACCTTGTTGGGAATCTCTGGCGTAACATCCATCCGAAGCTCCTCTGTTTTTGGTTTTTCAAGTATTTACGTGATTTTCAATGATGACAAAGAGTACTATTGGACGAGAGCTCGAATCTTAGAAAAATTAAATGCCTTACCCAATGATTTATTACCCGAAAATATCCGCCCTACCCTCGGACCCGACGCTACCGCACTAGGACAAATATTTTGGTATACCCTCGAAGGTCGAGATGCCCAAGGAAATACTACAGGGGGCTGGGATTTGCATGAAATCCGATCCGTTCAGGACTTTTATGTCAAATACGGTCTAAGCGCAGTTCAAGGGGTATCAGAAGTTGCCTCTATTGGGGGTTTTGTTCAAGAATATCAAGTGGATGTGGACCCTGATCTCTTGAAAACTTATGACGTATCTATCGACCAAGTAGTTAGGGCTGTGAAAAATGCCAATAGAGACGTAGGTGCCAAAACGATGGAAATTAATAAAATCGAATACCTGATCAGGGGATTGGGCAACCTCACCTCCGTCACAGATCTAGAATATGCCGTCGTAAAAATGAAAGGTGACGTTCCCTTAAGAATCAAAGACATAGCGCAGGTAGCCATAGGCCCCGAAATCCGAAGAGGTATTTTAGATAAGGAAGGCGCTGAAGTCGTAGGTGGCGTGGTGGTTTCTAGATTTGGTGCCAACCCGATGGAGGTCATCGAAGCAATCAAAAGAAAAATCAGCGTACTAGAGCAAGGAATGCCCAAAAAAATCCTTGAAAATGGGATAGAGAGCACTTTGACCATTGTTCCCTTTTACGACCGCACACAACTCATCAAAGAGACCCTAGACACCTTATGGGACGCCCTAAACCTGGAGGTGTTAATCACCATGATCATTGTACTGATCATGTTGTTTAATCTCAGGGCTTCCTTGATGATCGCTGCGGTGTTGCCTATCTCGATATTGATCGTATTTATACTGATGCGGATGTTTAATGTGGAAGCAAATATTGTCGCCTTGTCAGGCATTGCTATCGCGATAGGCACCTTGGTGGATCTGGGTATAATTTTATCTGAAAACATCGTTCGACATCTTAAGGAGGGAAGTGACCATTTATTTGAAAAAATAAAGACCGCTACTCAGGAAGTAAGTGGCGCCATCCTTACTGCAGTCGCTACCACCATCATCAGCTTCATCCCTATTTTTGTCCTTGAAGCAGCGGAAGGAAAATTATTTAGGCCTTTGGCTTATACCAAAACTTTTGCCCTGGTGACGGCCTTGCTGCTCACTTTATTGGTACTCCCTACCATTGCCTATTTCCTTTTTGGAATCAAAGTCAAGGAGAAAAAAATTAATATGCTCTTCAATGCACTCCTCATTGCGACGGGCTGCGTATTGCTGTGGGTACTGCCCTGGGCGGGCCTGTTCATGATGGTATTAGGCCTATCATGGCTTTTAAAGGCTTACGGACCTAGGGATAACAGGTGGGTGAAGAACCTTCCCATAGGCATCATGATTGTGACCAGTATCGGACTACTGGCCACATTGGATGCCTTTGGGCTTAAATGAAGCTTTGCCTTTAAACATCCTCTTCATTGTCCTCATCCTAGGGGTCATCCTAGGGCTCTTGGGACTCATTACCTTCAGATACGAATACATTTTGAACAAGTGTCTGACTTATAAAAAGACCTTCTTAAGTATCCCTGTATTGCTGATCTTCTTGGCTGCCCATATTTGGTTGGGCTTTGAAAAAGTAGCGTACCCTTTGACCAGTGCCTTGGAGCGGGTCGGTTTTACACCCGATCAATATGGGCCCTTTATCGGTTTAAATAATCAATTCCCTGGCCTGAATTCGGAGTTTATGCCCAGCTTAAATGAGGGCAGTTTTTTACTCATGCCCTCTGCCATGTCACACATTGGCATAGAGGAAAATAAGAACATCCTGCAAACCATTGATCGCCGCGTGGCCCATATTCCTGAGATTTCATCTGTGGTTGGTAAGCTCGGCAGGGTCAACTCAGCCCTTGACCCCGCTCCCATCTCGATGTACGAGAATACCATCAATTACAAACCTGAATACTATAAAAATGACCAGGGCGACCTTGTCAAATTCAAAACAGACGAATCACAACACTTCCTCTTGAAATCCGGCATGAGCTACACCAATGACGAACTGCTCAACCAAGCCCTGAGTGTTGATGATTTGGTAGTGGATCCCGAAGGAAGCTATTTTCGAAATTGGAGATCCAAGATTAGATCTTCAGATGATATTTGGGAGGAGATTGTATTGGAATCTAAAGTTTTGGGTGTCACCTCTGCTCCTAAGCTGCAGCCGATAGAAACCCGACTTATCATGCTCCAATCAGGCATGCGATCGCCCATTGGCATCAAAATATTTGGGCCTGATCTACAAAGCATCAACGATTTCTCCTTCCGATTAGAGCCTTTCATTAGGCGAGCGAAATCCGTAAATCCAGAAACCGTATTTGCCGATAATATCATCGGAAAACCCTATATAATGATTCATTTAGAACGCGAGATGATTGCTAAATATGGCCTCTCACTTGAGTCGGTTCAGCAACATATAGAAACGGCCATCGGGGGCGTTAAAGTTGGGACTGCTGTCAATGGAAAGGAAAGATATCCCATTCGGGTAAGATATCCCCGAGAGCGGCGCGACCATCCTGAAGCCTTGATGAATATTTATGTAAACACCCCTACGGGCGGACAGGTAAGACTCGGCGATTTGGTCACCCTGGACTACGAACGGGGACCCCAAGTTATAAAAAGTGAAGATGCCTTTTTACTTGGCTATCTATTGTTGGATAAGTACCCCCAATATGAGATCAAGGATGTCATCCAAGAATTGAATGAAATCATCCAAGAAAATATAGAAAATGGGAGCCTCATCGTACCCACTGGAGTTCATTATGAGTTTGACGGTAGTTTTAAGCATCAAATTCGCGCCGAAAAAAGATTAATGATCATCGTCCCCTTGGTACTCTTGGTTATTTTCATTATCCTTTATATGCAATTCAAATCGATCACTACTTCCTTGATGATCTTTTTCGGTATCGCAATGGCTTTTAGTGGGGGCTTTATTTTAATGGGTCTTTACCATACCGATTGGTTTTTAAATTTTACCCTTTTTGGCACCCCTATGCGGGAGGTCTTTCAAATACAACCCATCAATTTGAGTGTGGCCGTTTGGGTAGGCTTTATTGCCTTATTTGGCATCGCTACAGACGACGGGGTCTTAATGGGTACTTATTTGAATCAAAATTTCCAAAAAAAGAAGCCGAGCACCATCGCCGAGATTCGAAAAGCTACCACAGAAGCGGGCCTTCGTAGGATTAGACCTGCAGTCATGACTACAGCAACCACTTTGATCGCCTTATTGCCGATTTTAACTTCATCAGGACGGGGCAGTGACATCATGATTCCTATGGCCATCCCTATTTTTGGAGGTATGGTCATCGCATCCATTACTTATTTTATCGTACCTGTGTTGTATAGCTGGCAAAAAGAAATCCAACTTAAAAAAGGAAAATCATGAAAAATTATCTTGCTTTTTTGCTTTTAATTCTGACAGCCCATACGGCCATGAATCAATCCTTGGATGATTACTTGGAGGTGGCCTTACAAAACAATCCTGACCTCAAGGCCGCTTATTTTTCCTTTGAAGCCCAATTAGAAAAAGTGGAGCAAGTAAAATTTCTGGCCAACCCAACCCTAGGTTTTGGCTACTTCATATCGCCCATTGAAACCCGAATTGGATCACAGCAAACCAAAATATCCTTGAGTCAAATGTTTCCTTGGTTTGGGACCTTAAGCGCAAAACAAGATGCCGCCTCCTTGATGGCAGCGGCGCAGTTTGAACAATTCAGAAATAAGCAAGCCTTACTCGCCTTTGAGGTAAAAACTGCTTATTATAACTATTTAGAAGCCTTGGAGTTATTGGAAATTCATCGCCAAAACTTGAGTATTATGAAATCTCATAAAAACATGGCCAAAATAGCCTATAGTAACGATAAAAGCAAAAACACAGAGGTCTTGGATGCCAACCTCATATTGGCCGAGATCACGAGCAATATCGATATATTAGACCAACGATTGGGTCTCTTAAAACGATCCTTTAACCGACTCTTGAACCGTCCCGACAGCCTTGGCATCGTCGGTACTCAATGGGTCACACCCACTGATTTTGAGATCAACAAGGACCCTGACAGCTTGCTGGCCCATCATCCAAAAATGGCCGCCCTGGAGCAGCAAATGGCCGCGAACATCATCGAAGAAAACGTAGCGCGTAAAAATGGACTTCCCCAGATCGGAGTGGGCATTGATTATGTGATCATTCAACCTCTAGACGGCTCAACGGTGAAAAATAATGGAAAAGATGCTTTGATGCCTATGGTCTCTCTGAGTCTGCCCATTTTTAGAAAAAAACACCAAAGTCAAACCCGAGAAATTCAACTGTATCAAAAACAATTGGCCGCTCAAAAAACACAACTTCAAAACACCTTGGCTATTGAATGGGCTACGGCTCAAAATCAACTCTTTGAATCACTAGCGCAATACGATCTTGATGAAAAAAGAATTCAAAATGCCCATCAAGAGATCACCTTCGCCTTCAGTGACTTTACGGTTGACAATGGGAACTTTAAGAACATCCTAGAGGCCCAAAAAAACTTATTGAAATTCAAACTGAGTCAAGTGACTTGGAAAAGGAATTATGCTGAAGCATTGGCTAAAATGACTTACCTCATCTCCAAAGAATTATGAAAATTTTATCAAAAACTATCGTTTTCCCCTTGATATTAGGTTTAGGTATTTTTATAGGTTGGATATCCAACACCGGTACCCCCCCTGTTTCCTCTGAAATACATGCGCATGGCGCATCCGAGGTTTACAGTTGTTCAATGCATCCACAAATAAGGCAAAACCAACCCGGTACTTGTCCTATATGCGGTATGAACCTGGTCCAATCCACAAGTCTCCAGACGACCACCGATCCCAATGCCATACAACTGTCCGAAGATGCCCAAAAACTAGCAGATATTCAGACGCTAAAAGTCACAAAATCATNACCTTCGATCGNCTTACATCTCAACGGTAGGGTATGGCCTGATAAACGAAAAACAGCGGTTCAGACCACGCACATCTCGGGTCAAATAGAACAANTATTGATTGNGTCAAAAGGACAATATATAAAAGCCGGTGAAATCATCGCTTATGTCTATTCNCCAGATNTAATCGAAGCCCAAAACGAATTGTTTGAAGCCTTCGCAATGAAAGAGGCCCAGCCTGAGCTCTTTGAGGCCACAAGAAAAAAATTGGAAAATTGGAAACTAACCTCTGCCCAGATTGATACCATTCTGAGACTGGGTGAGCCCATTGAAAGCTTCCCTTTGGTCTCTGAATGGACAGGCATGATTCTCGATAAATACGTAAGCAAGGGTTCACACATCGAACGGGGTACCCAGCTTTATGAAATCGCCAATCTCAAGAGTGTTTGGGTCACCTTTGATCTTTATGAAACCGATTAAAAACGGTCCATGTTGGTGATAAAATCAATATGGAGTTTTCATCCTATCCTGGAAAAATATTTCTAGGACAAGTAAACTTCATCAATCCCATTGTGGATCCCGCAACACAAGTAGCCCAAATTAGGGTCATCTATACCAATACTTTCAAACCCGTTTATCCAGGCACGAGTGTCAAAGGGCTATTGAATAGCCAACCAAAAGATAATCAGAAAATCATCATTCTACCCAAAACCGCGGTATTATGGACGGGGAAAAGATCTATCGTTTATGTCAAAGATCCGACATCAAATAAGCCCACCTTCCATTTGCGTGAGGTGATCTTAGGCGCTTTAAATACCTCGGGCTATGCCATAGAAAAAGGCCTTGAAGTGGGTGAAGAAGTAGTGGTCAACGGAGTCTTTACCATCGATGCGGCCGCACAACTGGCCGGAAAAAACAGTATGATGAACTTATCCCACCTCAAGACCTCCAAGGAGTCGTTGGATGAAAAGAAAACTGGGAAAATAAATCCATCCCCATCGGTAACGCTCACCCTCAAAAAAATGACCGATACCTATCTGAATATAAAAAATGCATTGGTACTGAAAAATCATAACATCATAACATCAGAAGCTGCATTGATCATCAGTCAGCTCAGTGATCAAAAGAATTTTTCAGCTGATATTGATCAACCTACTCTAATTCAGTTAAATAAAGTGATGCAGGAAATAAATGCAACTAAAAAAATAGATGAAGTCTATGGGCCTTTTGCAGAAATAAGCGATTTGTTTTATGATTTCCTTGACCATTATAAAATCAAAAACTTAACACTGTTTCGACAATATTGCCCGATGGCATTTGATAATAAAGGAGCCTATTGGCTCAGTAATACCCAAGAAATCTACAATCCTTATTTTGGAGAAGAAATGAGATTTTGTGGAGAAGTTAAAGAACAATTAAACTAAAACTATTTTATGAACATGAAACCAATGAAACAAGTCCAATGGATGATCCTCGCAGTAGGGCTTAGTTACTGTACGACGCCTACTACCCCTTCAGATCATTCACAACACCTGGCTAGTGAACAATCAAAATCTTCAGAAAAACGGCAAAACGCCTCAGATCCCCTGATTTTAATGGACTATATAAAGATCAAAGATGCCTTAGTCGCCTCCGATAGCGAAAAGGTCTCCATACTTGCCAAAACCTTTTTAAATAATCTTAAAAATGAAATGAATCCTCCATCAGAGGCATTGTCTGAGGCGGCAGACAGCTTATCAAATGCGCTGGACCTAGATACGCAGAGGCAGGCATTTAAATCAGTCACTGAAGTCCTCACCCAATGGATCAAAGCATTAAATACACAAGAAACCTTATTTGTCCAATTTTGTCCCATGGCCTTCAAGGGTCAAGGAGCTACTTGGCTGAGTAGGTCAAAGGAAATTAAAAATCCTTATTTTGGTGCCATGATGCTAAATTGTGGACGTATTGACGAAAAAATCAACTAGATGAGAATCATCCCTTTAGTTTTTTTATGTTTCACTCTTATCCGCTGCTCAGGAAGTAAGGAAAAACGGTTGAGACGACTGATTCGACAAAACCAATGGGTATCCCAAAAATGCTCGAAAGGAATGGAGCGCCCGTTGATTTTGAAAAATTGAAGGGTAAAATATTGATCGTCAATCTCTGGGCTACTTGGTGCATGCCTTGTGTCAAAGAGATGCCAGACTTGTTGGCATTAACCAAAATATTGCCTCCTGATCAGTTTGAATTACTGTTGGCTACAGATCAGAGTATGAAAACGATGGATAAATTTGTTTCCAAACGAGGACTTGATCTCCATTATGTGCAACTGCAAAATAGCATCGAATCTTTGGGGGTTTATGCCCTGCCCACTACCTTGATCTATGATCGATCAGGGAAGGAAATTCACAGATTATTGGGTGACAGAGGTTGGACCAGTGAAGAAACCCTATTATTATTCAATAATATGTTGCCTTGAAGTCGACGCATCCTGGTGAGACTACTGCAGTATGAGCGGTTAGATCAGTTACTCAGGTCGTCCATAAACACAACCCCAATTTTTTGACTGATTGTCCCAATTTCCGATTGATCAATGATCTTGTCCTACTTAGGGTTTATTTTGTTTCAGCTTATCCTTGCTTTGAGATGAATGGGACCATGGCTATATTGCATATAAAGAGAGGTTATTTTCTCAGCATACCCTCATTAACGAACATTCCATGAAATATATTTCGCTCATAGGCTTTATGATCTTCTTCAGTGCATGCAGTGAAGAAGCCGGGTTACATCAAACAAGTGTTGAACTATTCAAGGGTCCCGCGGATGAAGGTACCTCTTTACCTTTTCTTAAAGTGGGAGAAGACCATCAGCTTTATCTCAGTTGGGTCGGGGAAACCGAAGACCGATCGACCCTTTATTTTGCTTCTTTGGAAAAAGAAAATAAATGGAGTGACACAGAAGTCATTGCATCAGGCACCGATTGGTTTGTGAATTGGGCGGATTATCCATCTCTTAACATAAATAGCCAAGGAAATAAAATCAGCCATTTTTTGGCTAAAAGCTCATCAGGTACCTATTCATACGACGTCAATCTGACCTTGAGTATGGATTCACAANCTTGGAGTTCAAGCATCATCCCTCATGATGATCAAACACCCACCGAACACGGCTTTGCCACTCTTCTCCCCATGCCAAACCAAACTTTCACCGCGGTTTGGCTCGATGGCAGAAATACGGGCAGCCCAAAGTCAGATGATGGGCATGGTCAAGGAGCGATGACCCTCAGAACAGCCAATATCAATCTAAAAGGAGTGCTCACCGAACCAACGGAGCTAGATGCGCGCGTATGTGACTGCTGTCAAACAAGTGGTGCGCTGACCTCTGCGGGTCCTGTCTTTGTTTATAGAGATCGGACAGAGGAGGAATACCGAGATATATCCATCGTAAGAAAAGTAAAGGGGCAATGGACGGCACCTAAGACCGTATTCAATGACCAATGGAAAATTGCGGGCTGTCCAGTGAATGGGCCGCGCATCGTGGCACAAGGAGACCAAGTAGCGGTAGCCTGGTTTTCAGCACCCAATGATGTCCCTCAAGTAAAAATAATCTTCTCAAAAGATGCCGGTGCTACCTTTGAAGCCCCGA
>JGI20160J14292_10003027_pt1 | contig 13017 bp, 5 predicted proteins | sample COG_10_FD_14292 | JGI IMG/M metagenome (IMG submission 14292) | reverse complement strand
TATTATTTTCTCAGGAAAAGGAGCTGGGTGTTCTCCTTCAATATTTAGTTTTTGATTTGCAACCGAGGTTCTTACAATATCCTCATTCCAATAATCTCCCATATTTTTTCCTTTAATATTGGGAAGATATGGAGAAACTGATTTTGAATAATCTCCATTGACATTTCTATGTCTTGGAGGAAGTGATGGTTTGGTTTTTTCTGAGAGTTTATTAGGTGTTGGATAATAATCATACTCCATGGATTTCACTAAATGAAATATAAACTCATAGGATGGGGTAAGGTTGGATTTTGATGAAGAAGGTTTTGGATTTGTTTTAGACCAAATAATGGTATTTCTAAGTATCCATCCTTGTTCTTGAAGTTTTAGAACAACTCTGTGGGGAACATTCTGAAGGTTTTTCTTGTAAAATGTATCTCCTAAATTTAAAAAGAAACTACCTCTATCATTTAATACACGTTTACAATCTCGAAGATGTTCAGAAAGATTAATCACAAACTCTTCCGATGTTTTTTCATTTCCTAATCCTTTCTCTTCAGAATAGGTTCTTTTATTCCAATAGGGAGGGGAAGTGAAAATGGTTTGAACTTCTCCATCTTTTAACTCACTCATGCTGTCAGATGATTTCTGATAGAATCTCCAATTATCTTTTACTCGATTTTTATAGATTTCTTTATTAGATGTCGAGATTTTACTTTGTTCTTCCTTTTCTTCTCTCAGTATTTGTAAATACGATTGATTTACTGTGAGAATTCCCTTATCTAAAAGGTCTATGAACGCTGGCCTTTTTTTATAGATATAAACCAACCTTCTAAGTTGAGAAGATGAAATTCCTAGTTCTTTAGAAACAATATCTCTCGAAGAACCTTTGTTAGATTTAACAGAAGTTAAATCCGATCGTTTACCCTGTCCTTTTCTGTAAAGACTATCAAGTACTAGATATTCATTAATAAGCTCCTTAAAACTCTTTACTCTCTGTTTATTGAAGTGAATAAGGAGTAACTCTTCATCTTCTTGTTTCACTTCTCTTAAATTGACCTCAACTTCTTCCCAATTCAACCTTTTAATAGATTCAAATCTTCTGTTTCCACTAACAATCTGTTTGTGTTGATCAATTATTAGTGGTTGAAGTAAACCCACCTCAGAAATACTCTCCATGAGTTCCTCAATAGAAGATAAATCATAGATTTCTTTATTCTTAGGATGGTGTTTTAAAGAGGATATTTTAACCTTCATTTAACGAATATAGCGAAGATTCATGTGATTAGCAAATGAACGTATTTAATCTATTTAGTCCTCATCCTACTTTTTAAAGTGATTCCGAATTTCTTTTAAATCATAATCTGATGATTATCAAGTAATTGTGATTTATAATGATTTTGATATAAGTGAATAAAAAAAGTCCAAAAAACATAATGTTTTGAGGACTTTTAGCGTTTTAGAGCGGTCTGGACGGGACTCGAACCCGCGACCCCCTGCGTGACAGGCAGGTATTCTAACCAGCTGAACTACCAGACCTCTTTTAACGGTTGCAAATATACATTGCATTTTTCTTTATCTCAAATAAAAAGATGCTAAAAACACAAATAAATATAATCTGTAGTTATACTAGAGCCTCAAGTGCTTCTGCGTAAGCTGCTTTAGGGGATACGCCTACTTTACGATCTACAATTTCGCCGTCTTTAAACACCAAAACCGTTGGAATATTTCTAACACCGTATTTTGCTGCAAACTCCTGATTGGTATCTACATCAAGTTTTCCAACAACGGCTCTTCCTTCAAAGTCTGTGCTAACCTCTTCTATAATCGGACCTACCATGCGGCAAGGACCACACCAAGCTGCCCAAAAATCAACCAATACAGGTTGTGATGATTTTAATACAATTTCATCGAAGTTTGCGTCAGTTATTTCTATTGCCATAATGTTATTATTTTATTTTTTACAAATGTATCTTTTTTTTTGCCTAAGACCACTCTTGGTATCTGATTTTCTTATACTTAAATTATTAATCTCGATTTATTTAGTTGATTCGGTAGTGTATGTTTTTTTCTTCAAGTGTACTGAGAAGCTCGTTAGAAACTTCTACCCGCTGCTTCCTGCTCGGAAGAGTTAATTTAATTTTTTCTTCCGTGTCAAAAAGGTCAATGTAAAATCCTTTATCACCTTTAAAAGAAAGTACCGTGTTTTTTAAATCCAAAATACCCGCTTCATTAAGCTGATTAACCTCAAGCATTAGGGTGATTTTTTTTATGTTTGTTTTTAGGGTGTCGTGAAGCATTTCGAAACTATTAAACTGAATTCTAGGCTGTCCCAATTGTCCTGTTTCTCTGTTTCGCCATCCTTCAGCCACACGGATACGCAAACGAACAAAATTATTTGGCAGAATAAAGTGTCTAAACTTTAAATACTCTTCCCCAAAGATTCTAAATTCATATTGATCTGAAAAATCCTCAATAGTAAATTTACCCCACCCTTTTCCTGTTTTGGTTATCAAATGTTCTACGTCGTTTATAATTCCTCCAAAGCTCAATTCACGATTAACTAAAGGATCCAAATTACTAAGTACATCAAATGTAGCAGATGAGAAATATTTCATTTCTCTTTTGAAATCATCCAAAGGATGTGCTGATATATAAATACCTACAACATCTTTTTCTTTTTTAAGCAACTCGAGTGTTCCCCATGCATCACAATCTGGAATTTGAATTTCTTGAATTTGCTCCTGACTATCATCTCCAAACAAATTAGTTTGAGAGGAATTTAAATTTTCTTGATGTTTGGCACCATAACGAATGGCTTTTTCTAAGAATAAAATCCCATCACCATCTGGATTAAAATATTGTGCTCGGTGGCATTTTCCAAAAGAATCTAATCCTCCTGCAAGTGTAAGGTTCTCTATAGCTTTTTTGTTTGCCGCCCGAAGATCAATTCGCTTGGTTAAATCAAAAACAGAGGTGTATCGTGCTTCTTTTCGGTGCTCTATTATGGATTCGACCGCACCACGACCTACTCCTTTAATAGCTCCCATACCAAATCGAATGGCCTGCTTGTCGTTTACAGTAAATTTATAAAATGATTCATTTACGTCAGGACCCAGAACAGTAAGCCCCATGCGTCGGCATTCTTCCATAAAAAAGGTTACCTGCTTGATGTCGTTCATATTATTCGACAGTACCGCTGCCATGTATTCTGCAGGGTAATGTGCCTTCAAATAAGCAGTTTGATAACCAATCCAAGCGTAACATGTAGAATGTGACTTATTAAACGCATAGGAAGCAAAGGCCTCCCAATCCTTCCAAATTTTCTCTAACTTCTCTGCGTCGTGCCCCTTAGCAGCTCCACCTTCTACGAATTGAGGCTTTAGTTTAGCGAGTAAAGAATGTATTTTTTTACCCATTGCTTTTCGCAAAACGTCGGCTTCACCTTTTGTGAAACCTGCTAATTTTTGAGAGAGCAACATTACCTGTTCTTGGTATACCGTAATTCCATAGGTTTCTTGAAGGTACTCCTCCATATCGTCCAGGTCATACGATATTTCTTCTTTCCCGTTTTTCCGCGCTACAAAACTTGGGATATATTCTAAAGGTCCTGGTCGGTATAATGCGTTCATTGCAATTAAATCTGCAAAAACAGTTGGCTTTAAGTCTTTTAAATACTTCTGCATTCCTGCAGATTCATATTGAAAAATACCAACTGTATCACCTCGTTGAAAAAGCTCATATGTTTTGACATCGTCTAGAGGAAAAGTATCCGGATCAAGAATTATGTCGTGTTTATATTTCACTAATTTGACGGTGTCTTTAATTAGAGTCAAGGTTTTTAATCCAAGAAAATCCATTTTCAATAAACCCGCATCTTCTACTACCGAGTTATCAAATTGAGTTACAAATAAATCTGAATCTTTAGCTGTTGCAACTGGAACGAACTTGGTGATGTCATCTGGGGTGATAATCACACCACATGCATGGGTTCCAGTATTCCTTAACGAACCTTCTAGCACTTTCGCCTGCTGTATGGTTTCGCCAGACAAACTAGCCTCCTCAGAAAGGGCAAGGAATTCTTTTACTTTTAAAAATTCATCTGCTCGTAAAACTTTTTTTAGCTCTTTTTCTGAAAGACTAAAAATCTTAGACAGTTTAATGTTGGGCAATAACTTTGAAATACGATCGGCTTCGTTCAATGCCAAATCGAGAACACGTGCCGTATCTCGGATTGAAGATTTTGCGGCCATAGTTCCGTAAGTAATAATCTGAGCGACTTGATTTGAACCGTACTTATCAATTACATAGTCCATTACTTTCCCACGCCCCTCGTCATCAAAATCAATATCAATATCGGGCATACTTACACGGTCAGGATTAAGAAAACGCTCAAAAAGCAGGTTGTACTTTATGGGGTCTAAATTTACAATCCACAAGCAATAAGCTACAACAGAACCAGCGGCTGATCCTCGGCCTGGACCTACCGAAACATCCATGCCTCGAGCTGCTGCAATTAAATCTTGTACAATCAGAAAATAACCTGGATAACCGGTATTTGCAATAACGCTTAATTCAAAATCAATGCGTTCCATAATTTCATCTGATAGTGTTCCGTATCTTTTTTTTGCTCCTTCATATGTCAAATAACGGAGGTACTTATTCTCACCTAATTTTCCATCTGGGTCTTCTTCTACCAAAAAAGATTCTGGAATATCGAACTTAGGAAGCAAAACTTCTCTCGCAAGTTCAAAAGGNTCTATTTTANCTGTTAGTTTTTCAATGTTCAAAATTGCTTCTGGCAAATCTNTGAACAACGATTTCATTTCGTTTGGTGACTTAATGTAATATTCTTGGTTTGGAAAACCGTATCTAAAACCACGCCCTCTTCCAATTGGGATTGCTTGTTTTTCACCCTCCTTTAAACATAGTAAAATGTCGTGGGCGTTTGCTTCTTCTTTGGAAGCATAGTAGGTGTTGTTAGAGGCAATTAATGGAATTTGGTATTGTCTTGCTAAGGAAACCAATACATCATTTGCTCGTTTTTCGTCTTCTTGACCATGACGCATCAGTTCTATATATAGGTCATCTCTAAATTTTTTGTGCCACCATTGTAATGCTTCTTCTGCTTGGCGGTTTCCAATATTTAATATTTTTGAAGGAACTTCACCATAGAGGTTTCCTGTTAAAACAATTAAGTCATCCTTATACTTCTCGACTATCTCACGGTCGATTCTAGGTACATAGTAAAAGCCATCTACATAAGCAATTGAACTCATTTTCACCAAGTTGTGATACCCCTTTTTATTTTTAGCAAGAAATACTATTTGATAACCATCATCTCTTCTTGCCTTGTCTTTATGGTCTTCACAAACGTAAAATTCACAACCAACAATAGGCTTTATTTGTGCTTCTGTTAAAGCATCTTTGTTGTGATTACCAACTGCTTTTATGAAATGGAATGCGCCCATTAAATTGGCATGATCCGTTATTGCAATCGCCGGCATTTGATGTTCAACTGCAAGCTCTACCATTTGGCTCATTTTAGATGTGGCTTGAAGTACAGAAAATTGGGAGTGGTTGTGCAAATGCACAAAGGGTGAAGCTTCTAGCTCGCTTGATACTTCTAATGAATTAGGCGCTGCTGGCTCAACTCCTTCATTTTTAACTAGGGCTTCTGAAGCTTTTTTCAAATTTAAGTGCTTCAAACCAATCAACCCGATTGTCTTGGTTTGTGCCTCTTGAAGCTTAACAACCTGTTCCTTTTTGTCTTGTAAGGCAGGTGGGTTTAGTTGCCCATTTCTTAATAATTCTAAAAAACAACGTGTCGTTGCTTCTACATCAGCAGTGGCGTTATGTGCTTCTCCAAAACCTGTTTTAAATAAATGTTTATAGAGTTCGGTTAATGTTGGGAGCTTAAATTTCCCTCCTCTTCCTCCAGGAAGCTGACACAAAGTTGCTGTCTCTTCAGTGCAGGTGTCTATAACTCGAGTACCCTCCAAAGGATTTGAATCTCCTAAACGGAAAAATTCAGCACCCATAATATTCAAATCAAAAGAAACGTTGTGCCCTCCTACATATTCAGCTTGACCTAAAGCTATTTTGAAAAGATCCAATACTTCGCTTAATGGCAATCCTTGTTTTTCTGCGAGTTCGGTCGAAATACCATGAATTTTCTCTGCATCGTATGGAACTGTAAATCCTTCGGGCTGGATCAAATAATCTTCGTGAGACATCAGTTCCCCACTTTGGTCGTGAATTTGCCATGCAATTTGAATACACCTAGGCCAATTTTCAGAATCAGTTAAGGGTGCTTTCCAGCGCTTTGGAAGTCCAGTAGTCTCGGTATCGAATATGATGTACATGCAAACGAAAATAGGAAATTCAATCCGGGAACGGAAAAGGATTTAAAGGGAGTTATTAACGTATTTGAAAAAAGAATTAACGTTTTGAAAAATGCTCTTGGAATAAGACGTTAAAATCTGTTTAGATGGTCTGAAAAGAAAAAAATGAACTTATATTTACCAAAAAATATAGGGATCGAGTTTCTTATTAATTCCTTTTCGGATACTAAAAAACAAAAAGCGCTCGAAGAGCAACTTTTAAAGGATAGCGCATGTCTTTATTTAAAAGGAAGTGTAGGGTCTGGAATTAGTTTTATACTCGCAAACTGCTTTGAAAGGGTAGGGGAAACAATGCTTTTCATTTGTGAAGATCGAGAAAAAGCTGCTTATCAACTCAACGATTTTGAACGTATTTTTGGAGATAAAAATGTTCTTTTTTTTCCTTCCAGTTACCGAAAACCATATCAAACCGAAACAACAGACAATGCTAACGTATTGCTTCGTTCCGAAGTTTTAACAAAATTAGGAGGCTCCAAAAAACCTAAATTGATTATTAGTTATCCTCAAGCAATATTTGAAAAAGTAGTTTCTCAGGCTACACTAAAAAAGAATACACTCGAAGTAATAAAAGACAGTTCTCTTTCGCTTGATTTTGTGAATGAAATGCTTTTTGAATATAATTTTGAACGTGTAGATTTTGTAACTCAACCAGGAGATTTTTCTGTACGAGGAGGAATCATTGATGTTTTCTCTTTCTCAAATCAGCATCCCTACAGAATTGAATTTTATGACAACCAGGTAGAAAGTCTTCGGAGTTTTGATGTCGCTACACAGCTGTCTATAAGCACTCTCAATAAAATACAATTACTCCCAAATACTTCGGAAGAATTTACTCGAGCCAAAAGAAAAAGTTTAATTGAAGTAATCGCTCCAAAAGGAATTTTAGTGACTCAAAATTTTGATTTTATTGCTTCAAAATTAGATCGATTTTATCAAGAAGCTCTATGTAGTTTCGGGGCATTGGACACAGAAACTAAGCATTTGTCTCCTGATATTTTATTTACATCTAAAGACAATTTTACGGCTACTGCTTCTATGTTAAACACGGTTAGTTTAACCAAAAGCTCAGACCTGCCTAAACAAAAAGATATTTTCTTCAAACAGAGTCCCCAACCGGCATTTAATCGCCAGTTCGATAGGCTTATAAACTACTTGAACGACAATCACCAAAAAGGGTATCAGAACTTTATATGTTGCGCCAGCGTGCAACAAGCTCAACGCTTTAAAGATATATTCGAAGAAGGTGAAAATACCGTTCATTACAAAATAATTGTGACTCCTTTATTTGAGGGGTTTGAAGATGTTGATGCAAAAATTGCTTGTTTTACCGACCATCAAATTTTTGAACGTTACCACAAATACCAACTAAAAACAACCAAAGCCAAAAAAGAAGCACTTACCCTAAAAGAGCTAACGCATCTTGAAGTTGGTGATTTTGTAACCCATATTGATCATGGGATTGGAAGGTTTGGAGGGCTTCAAAAAATTGACGTTGAAGGGAATCAACAAGAGGCAATAAAGCTGGTGTATGCCGATCGCGACATATTATACCTCAGTATTCATTCGCTCCATAAAATATCTCGTTTCAATGGAAAAGACGGAAAGGTTCCTAAAATTTATAAACTAGGATCAACTGCATGGAAAAGTTTAAAGCAAAAGACAAAAACTAGGGTAAAACAAATTGCCTTTAACTTAATCGAACTTTACGCCAAAAGACGTCAAAAGATTGGTTATGCCTGTGATCCGGATAGCTATTTACAGCATGAATTGGAAGCTTCTTTTATATTTGAAGATACGCCAGATCAAAGCACCGCTACTGCAGATGTTAAAAAGGACATGGAAAGTGAGCAACCAATGGATCGCTTAGTATGTGGCGATGTAGGTTTTGGAAAAACAGAAGTTGCTATTCGAGCTGCATTTAAGGCGGTTGATAACAGCAAACAAGTTGCTGTACTAGTTCCAACAACAATATTAGCGTTTCAACATTTTAAGAATTTCAGTAAGCGCTTAGAAAAGCTACCTGTTCGAGTTGATTACTTGAATCGCTTTAGATCATCAAAAGACAAAAAACAAATAATTGAAGATCTTAAAAGTGGAAAAATTGACATCATCATTGGAACTCATCAACTGGTAGGAAAGAGTGTTGAGTTTAAAGATTTGGGTCTTTTAATTGTAGATGAAGAACAAAAGTTTGGAGTTGCTGTTAAAGAAAAGCTTAGAGCCCTTAAGACTAATGTAGATGTTTTAACTCTCACAGCAACACCGATACCCAGGACCCTTCAGTTTAGCCTTATGGCAGCTCGAGATATGTCTGTAATCGCTACTGCTCCTCCCAATAGATATCCTATAGAAAGTGAAGTAATTCGCTTTAATGAAGAAATAATTCGCGATAGTATTTCGTATGAAATTAAGCGAGGGGGGCAAGTGTACTATATTCATAATCGAGTAGAAAACATTACGGAAGTTGCCGGCATGTTGCAGCGGCTTATTCCAGACGCTCGAATCCGAATTGGACACGGGCAAATGGATGGGAAAAAACTTGAAACAAATTTACTCCAGTTTATGGATGGAGGATTTGATATTCTTGTTGCTACTACAATCATTGAAAACGGATTAGACGTTCCTAATGCCAATACTATTTTCATTAACAATGCGCAAAACTTTGGTCTTAGTGATTTGCATCAAATGCGAGGAAGAGTTGGGAGGAGTAATAAAAAAGCTTTCTGTTATTTCATTACACCTCCTTTTAGTGCCATATCAAGTGATGCACAAAAAAGGATTCAAGCCATAGAACAATTTGCAGCACTAGGGTCGGGAATCCAAATCGCAATGAAGGATCTCGAGATTAGAGGAGCTGGAGATTTGTTAGGGGGTGAACAAAGTGGCTTTATAAACGATATTGGTTTTGAAACCTATCAGAAAATTCTAAAAGAGGCTATTGAGGAATTGAAAGAAAATGAATTCAAGTCACTTTATAGTAATCAAGAAGAAATAGGTACAAAAAATTATGTCAAAGAAATTCAAATTGATACGGATTTAGAAGTTCTTTTTCCAGACCATTATATCAATATTGTCAGTGAACGATTAACGCTCTATAACCGCTTAGGTTCACTAAAAGAGGAAACAGAATTGGCTCAGTTTCAAAAAGAAATAGAAGACCGCTTTGGCCCTTTACCTTTTGAAGCAGAAGTCCTTTTAAACAGCGTCCGATTGAAATGGAAAGCGGCTCACTTAGGAATAGACAGAATCTTACTCAAGAAAAATCAATGCATTGGCTATTTTATTGCTGATCAGGAAAGTCCATTTTATCAAAGTGAACGCTTCAATCAGCTTTTGCTCTGGGTGCAAAAAAATGCAAATAAAGTAAGCATTAAGGAAAAGCAAACCAAATCTGGACTTCGCCTAAGATTAGCATTTAAAGATATTAAAAGTGTTGAGCAGGCGCTTGCGGTGCTTCCAAATTTAGAGTAGTTTCAAATCCTTAATTACTTTAAAAGCCGTATTAACAGCATCTTCGTCTACTAGGATTGTAAACTCATTTGAGGTTGAAATTACCTGACGGATGTTGACTCCTTCCCAAGACAAACGCTGAAAAATAAAGTAATATATCCCTGGAATATCAACATTTTCAGTAGGTAGCTTAATCGTTACCGAAGATAAATCTTCTGATTTTTCAAGTAATATTTCGTTTTTAAAATAAACGTCTACCAAATGACTCATGTTGTTACTTATAACGATGTTAGATTCAGAAACTCCTCTAGAAGAAGTATAAAACGCTTCTTTGTTGTCGTTAACTTGAGCTAAAAATGAAGCCTGAGCACTAAGCAAAGTGTCTGAAATTTTAAAGCTATAATCACTTAAAGAAGATCGAACTGTAATGTCTCCAATACCTTTCAAAACCTTAACTATTTTGTGAGTAGATAAGAATTCCATGTTATCCGAAATTCTCTTTAAGGCCATTACTATAGCTCCACTTCTTGCTTCCTTTTGTAAAATAGTTTCAATTTCTGGTTGAATTTGCCTTGACAAAGAAGAAGTTAAATTAATAATCCCTTGAGAAAGTGCTGTAGACAAAAAAGGCTTCGTTTTAATGTAGTCTTCAACTACAGAGGCAATGGTTTTCATTTTATATATACCGTTAAATTAATTGCTAAAATATAAAAATAAAAACAAGATGTTTTATTTATAACATTTTTATTTAATTTAAAAATGTTTAAAAAGGATAAAATGCATCATTAATATGATCTCTTGTCCATGTTCCATTTTCAACCAAATAAGTAATGATATCAAAGCGGACTTCGAGGTTTAGGTTATTCTTTTGAACATAAGCATCCATAGCCATAACCAATAAATCAATTTTTTTGCGACTTAAAAAAGATTCTGGCATTCCAAAATAAGAAGAAGATCGTGCTTTAACTTCGATGCAAACAATAAAATTATCCTTTTGGCTATGATATCAATTCCAGCTTTTCGATATCTATAATTCTGTTCTAAGACGATATAAATCATCTCTTTTATATAATTGACTGCTTTTTGCTCAGCAACTTGACCGAAAGTATAGGATTCACTCATAATAAAATTTGGTTGGCTTTTACAAAATAGTAAACTGCAAGAGAAAAAAGACTTATTTTTGTTGAAAATTACACTATGGCTCTTTCTGCAAAACGATATACAATTACTGCTGCACTCCCTTACACTAATGGACCTATACACATAGGGCACTTAGCTGGTGTCTATGTGCCAGCAGATATTTACAGTCGTTATTTGCGCGCTCAAAAGAAAGATGTTGCTTTTATTTGTGGTAGTGATGAGCATGGAGTAGCTATATCTATTAAAGCTAAAAAAGAAGGTGTAACTCCTAAAGAAATTATTGACAAGTATGATGGGATGATTAGAAAGTCGTTTGTTCAACTCGGAATTTCTTTTGACAACTACTCCAGAACATCGGCAAAGATTCATCACGAAACTGCTTCAGAAATTTTTACTAAAATGAACGGTGCTGGTCAATTCATTGAAGAGGTTACAGAACAACTTTATGATCCGGAAGTAAACCAATATTTAGCCGATCGCTTTGTCACTGGAACCTGTCCAAAATGCAGCCACACAGAAGCATACGGGGATCAGTGTGAGCAATGCGGCAGTTCTTTAAACGCAACAGAACTCATCAATCCTAAATCAACACTTTCGGGTGCTGAACCTATTCTTAAAAAAACTAAACACTGGTTTTTACCTCTAGATCAGTACGAAGATTTTATGAAAAAATGGGTTATTGAAGGTCATAAAGACGATTGGAAACCTAACGTTTATGGACAAGTAAAATCATGGGTAGACGAAGGACTTAGACCAAGAGCAGTTACAAGAGATTTGGATTGGGGAATTCCAGTGCCTGCCAAAGGGGCAGACGGCAAAGTGCTTTATGTATGGTTCGACGCTCCCATTGGATATATTTCTTCTACTAAAGAATGGGCAGCAAAAAACAATAAAGACTGGGAGCCCTATTGGAAAGATGAAGAAACCTCTTTAGTTCATTTTATAGGAAAAGATAACATTGTATTTCACTGCATAATATTCCCGTGTATTCTAAAGGCAGCTGGAGACTATATATTACCGGAAAATGTTCCAGCAAATGAATTTTTAAATCTAGAAGGAAATAAAATATCAACTTCCAAAAACTGGGCAGTTTGGCTACACGAATACCTAGAAGAATTTCCTGGTCAAGAAGATGTATTACGTTATGTGTTAACAGCAAACGCTCCTGAGACAAAAGATAACGACTTTACTTGGAAAGACTTCCAGGCAAGGAACAACAATGAACTTGTCGCAATTTTTGGAAATTTCATTAACCGAGTAAGTGTGTTGACTCAAAAATATTATACTGGAAGTGTTCCTGCGAGAAAAGACCTTACCAAGGAAGATATCGAGGCTCTTAAAAAAATGAAAGCCTTCCCTGCGATTATTGGGCAAAGCATACAGCGATACCGGTTTAGAGAAGCAAGTCAAGAGCTCATAAATCTAGCCCGTTTGGGAAATAAATATTTAGCCGAGCAAGAACCCTGGAAACTTATAAAGATTGATCCAATTCGTGTTGAAACTATCATGAATATTGCACTCCAAATAGCTGCAGCACTTGCTACTGTTTCGGAGCCCTTTTTACCTCATAGTGCCAAAAAGCTTAGAACAATTTTAAACATAAGTAACCCAACTGAATGGAACGATATCTCAACTTCAGACGACCTTTTGGTTTCTGGGCATATAATCGGAAAGCAAGAATTTTTATTTGCTAAAGTTGAAAATAAAACAATTCTGGCTCAACTTAATAAATTAGAAGCTACCAAAAAAAAAAATATGAATGATAATTTTGAACTTTCTCCAGTAAAAGAAAACATTAGTTTTGATGAATTCAGTGCTCTGGATTTGAGAACTGGAACTATAATTGCTGCTGAGAAAATTAAAAAAACAAAAAAACTACTTCACCTTAAAGTTGATCTAGGTTTTGAAATAAGAACCATTGTGTCGGGCATAGCAGAAAGTTATTCTCCTGAAGAAATGATAGGCAAAAAAGTAACTGTTTTAGCTAATTTAAACTCCAGAACAATAAAAGGTGTTGAAAGTCAAGGCATGTTACTGATGACGG
>JGI20160J14292_10003020_pt1 | contig 13022 bp, 16 predicted proteins | sample COG_10_FD_14292 | JGI IMG/M metagenome (IMG submission 14292) | reverse complement strand
AAAAAATTTAAAGTTTTTAATCAATTAATTAAAAGTAAAAAATTCATAAATGCATTGGTTCTCAATGTTTCTAATATTTTAAGTCTAGTAAAAAAAAAAAAATCAAATTCTGTAATTTTAAATTATGATGAAAGTTCATATGATTTTTTCAATTGGTATCAACAATTAGTGGCTGAAAGCCTAGGAAAAAAAAGCAAAGGAGTTCTTCCAATTATATCGAGCATGCCAAAAGATAACCACAGCGTAATGCAATTGTATCTTGATGGAAATAAAAAAAATTTTTATACATTTTTTTTTGTTAAAGATAACAGTCCATATATAATTAATAATGACAAATTATTAAAATCACATTTTTATTTAAAAAGAAAAAACTTAAATGATATCAAGCAAGCACAATTTAATGCGACAGAAAAAGTTTTCAAGATGAAAAATATTCCCTATAGAAGTTTTTTTATAAAAAAAAAAAGTGAAGAAACCCTAGGGGAACTATTCGTTTTTTTTATGCTTGAAACAATTCTGTTAGGTAGAGCTTTAAATGTAAATCCTTATGACCAACCAGCTGTTGAATTGATTAAAACTGAAACTAAAAATTTTTTGTTAAAATCTTAACTAGCAATAATTATTTTAGAAATACCGTAACTTCTTTCATCTAGAATTGTAAGTTTACTGGAGATTTTGATATTATCATTTTTATGCCTATGTATAATTAAAATACCTTCATCATTTAGAACTCTCTTTTCTTTAATAGCATCAATTATCAAATTAATTTTTTCCTCTTTATAAGGGGGGTCCATGAAGATCAAATTAAACTTTTCATCAAGGTTTTTTTTTGAATCAATAAAATCAAAACAACTTTCCTTAATAACTTCACATTTCTTTTCAACATTAAGATCTAAAATATTTTTTTTAAGTATATCCCGAGCCTCTTGATAATTTTCTACAAAAGTTACTTTGCCTGCATTTCTAGAAATACACTCTAACCCAAAGGATCCAGTTCCTGAAAATAGATCTAAAATTTTTGATTTTTCAATAGTTGAATTAAACTTATTTGAATGTTCTATAAGATTAAAAATTGATTCTTTTACAAGATCTCGCAAAGGTCTTGTTTTTTTATCTTTGGGGATTGCAATCTTTTTTCCTTTGAAATTTCCACTAATTATCCTCATTTATCTATTACTTTAAATCCAATATCTTTCCTGTAATAACCATTATCCCAATTTAATTCATTTATTAAGTCTAATGCTTTGTCTCTACTTTTTATAAATTCTTTAGAAATAATTACAAAATTTAAAACCCTGCCACCATTTGAAAAAATTTTTGATTTATTGTTTTTAGTTCCGGCGTGATAAATAAATTCATTATTTTTAAGAAAAATTTTATCTAAATTTTTTATTTCAATATTATTATTGTATTTTTCAGGGTAACCTTTAGAGCAAAGAACAATGCAGAGGCTTTTTTCGTTACTCCATTCAATATTTATTGAACTCAAATTTTTATCAACACATGCTTTAACTATCTCTAGAAAGTCAGTTTTTAGTTTGGGTAGAATAGTTTGACATTCTGGATCACCCATTCTTACATTGTATTCTATTAAAAAAGGCTCACCATCAACTATCATTAGACCTGCATATAAAAATCCAGTGTAAATAGTATTTAATTCATTTATTCCCTTAAGTGTCGGGAAGATAACTTTATTCAAAATTTTTTCATTTAGCGATTCACTTTCAAGTCTAGAGGGAGAATATGCTCCCATTCCGCCAGTGTTATTACCCTTATCTCCTTCGAAAACTCTTTTATGATCTTGAGCCGTTCCAAAAGTTTTAAAAGTTTTTCCATCAGAAATAATAAAAAAACTCATTTCTTCTCCTTTGAGAAATTCTTCAATCAATACTTCTTTTGCTAAACCAAATTTACCTTTTAAGATTTCATTTATTGCTATTGTTGATTTTATCTTATCATCACAAATATAAACACCTTTACCACCAGCTAAACCATCTGCCTTTATAACAATAGGAAAATTACAATTTTCTAAAAATTTTTCTGCATCATTATATGTTTTAAAAATACCAAATTTTGCAGTTGGAATTTTATATTTTTCACACAATTTTTTTGTAAAAATTTTAGATCCCTCAAGTTGGGATGCAATTTTATTAGGACCAAATGTTTTGATGTCATGCTTTTCCAGATAATCTACTATTCCTTCGACCAATGGTTTCTCGGGACCAATTATAGCTAGATCAACTTTATTAATTAAAATAAAATTCTTTATTTGCTCAAAATTATCTATTTCAATTTCAATATTTTCTGCAATTGAATTTGTGCCAGCATTTCCTGGGATACAGTATATTTTATCAATATTTTTTGAATTTCTTAATGCCACACAAATAGCATGTTCTCTTCCCCCGCTTCCTATTACAGCAACTTTCATATATAAGTATATAAACTAAAAATGTTAAAAAAATTAGCAAAAATAAAATATTTACCCAATAATTACGAAGTGCTTCAAGACGGAGATCATGTAATTTGTGCCATATCTGATAAGAAAATTTCATTAGATAAATTGACTTATTGGAATGTTGATTTGCAAGAAGCATACTTTTCGTATGTTGAAGCTTCTATAAAAAGAGATAGCGATAGCTAGTTTATTTCCATCTATTGTGCGTCCAAATCCATTGTTCAGGATTTTTAATAATCATTTTCTCTAAAACTTTATTTAAACTAAGTGTGATGGAATCGATAGTTTCATCTCTAGAAAATTCCAAAGGCTTATAAATTTTTAACCTAAATTTATTATCTTCTTCTCTTTCGATATATATAGGAACAATCTTTGTTCCAAATTTTTTTACAAATTGTGCTGGTATAGTTGTTGTAAAAGCTTTTTGATCAAAAAAATTAGAAAGAGTTCCCTCTGAAACTCTTTGATCAATCATTAAAGCAATAGAAGTTCCATTTTTATAATGTTTAAGTAATTCTTTAGTTCCAGAGATGCCTTTTTTTATTTGTTTTTTACATATGTATTTTTTTCTTATATCTTCCATTAAGGGGTTAAGAAATTTATTATTTAATGGTCGGTAAATTGCAGCCAAATCAATGCCAGATTTTTCAATATGCATCGCCATGAGTTCAAAATTATTAAAATGACCAGAAATAAAGATTACTGGTTCTGAATTTTTTTTAATTAACTCTAATTCATCTTGATTTTCAATAACAATATTTTTTGAAAAATTTTCTGAAATTCTGAAATTTTTAATGAATATATATTCAGCTAATATTTTTCCATAATTATTCCACATTTGTTTAATTATATTTTTTTTTTGATCATGATTTAAATTGGGAAAAGCTTTGGATAAATTAGAGTAACAAATATTATTTGATCTAAATATTGGGCCAATAGTTGTAAAAATTTTACCAGATAAGTTTGAGGAATATTTTAAACCTATTAATTTATAAATTACAAATAAAATAGAAATTAAAAAAAATTGTGTAAAGTATTTTATATTATTCATTTAATTTTGATTTAATAAAATTGGTTAATTTTTCTTCATTCTTAATTTTTAAATCTATTTCTAAAAATTTAATATTATCAGAATTTTCTTTAGATATTTTAACATAATCTTTTTCAGTAGTTAATATTTCTGCATTTAACTGATTAGCTTTAAATTTTATTTTATCAATATCCTTTTGTTTATATTGATAGTGATCAGGATAAATAATCTCTTCAACTATTTTAAAATTATTTCTTAATAAAGTATTTTTAAAATTGGACGGATCTCCTATACCTGAAAAAATAATATATTTTTTATCAATATTAAGTGTTGCTAAATTTGTTATTCGATAATAAGTGAAAAAAATCTTTATTTGATTATTGAACGTTTTAATTAAATCAACAATTTCACTCCCATTGGAATTATTTTCTTTTAGGAAAACGCCATCATACTTTTTTAATGAATCAAGTTTTTCTCTTAACGGACCGGCGGGTATTAAAAAATTATTTCCTACCCAGTTTTGAGTGTTAAAACAAACAAAATTTATATCATATTTTATTTTATTATCTTGAAGACCATCATCAAAGATAAGCAAATCTGCATTATTTTGAAATCCTCTTTTTATAATTTCTTCTCTATCGTTTGCTGTAATAAATTGAGTTTTCTTGTGAAGAATAGTTTGTTCATCGAGTTGAGATTTATAAAACTTTTTTGCAGTAAAAATATTTAATCCAGTTTGTTGTAAAATTTTATATAATTTTATAGTGGTTGGAGTTTTACCGGTGCCTCCCAAATAAATATTTCCAACACAAATTGTTTTTATTTTATCATATTTTTTTTTGGATTTAATATTCAAAAAAATATTATTAATTCGGATTGGAATAGTAAATGGCAACAATAAATATGACAGCAAGTTAGGTCTTTTTAAATCCCAGAACTTAGGTTTTTTAAATTTCATTCTTTAATAATAAATTAATCTCATTGTATGTTTTATTTATAATTTTTTTTCCTATAAAATTTAATTTTTTTTGTATTTTTTTTGAATTATTTGATTTAGAAAAAAGTTTTTTTAAAGAAACAATCATTTCTTTTTCATTATTTATTTCTGTTGAGATATTATTTTTTTGTAGAAATCTATAAATCTCCTTAAAATTTGAAATATTTGGACCATGCAAAACATTACAGCCATACCTTGTTGCCTCTAAAGGGTTTTGTCCACCATGGTTAATTAGAGAGCCACCTAAAAATATATTTTTTGAATTATTATAAAAAGATTTTGTTTTACCATATGCATTGACTATATAGATGTCAGTATCTTTATCGATTATTTTTTTTGGTTCGTGAATGTGGGTTTTTAAGTCTAATTTTTTTAACTCATCATTAATCTCATTCACTCTATTAATATGCCTTGGGATTATAATTGTTAATAAATTTTTATATTTTTTCTTTAATTTTTTATGTACCAATCCACAAATTTTTTCTTCAGTAGGATGAGTGCTTGATGCACACCATGTTTTTTTTGATTTAATAAATTTTTTGAAATTATTATCAATTGATATTTTCTCATTTTCAGATTGTGAAAACTTTAAGTTTCCATAAAATTTAACTTTTTTTACACCAAGATTTTTTAAATAAATTTCTGATTCTTTACTAGAAGAAAGGCACAGATTAAATTTTGAAAAAATTTTCTTTGAAAAATTTGGCATCATTTTCCACCTGTTAAAAGTTTTTTTTGTAATTCTTCCATTCAAAAGCATTATAGGAATTTTTTTATCTTTTAAATTTACTAACATGTTGGGCCAGATTTCTGAGTCAATAAAGAAAGCCAGTGATGGGTTCCAGTAGTTTAGAAATTTTTTTGATAATAAGTTTGCATCTATAGGAAAAAATTGATGAACTATTTTTTTTGAGGTATATTTTTCTATAATTTTTGAGGAGCTCAAGGTATTTGAGGTAATTAAGATTTGTTTAATTTTATTATTTTTTTCTAATTTTTCTAACAAGGGTATAATGCTTTGTAATTCTCCTACGCTAGCTCCATGAAACCAAAAAAGATGACCTTTAATTTTTTTTTTAGAAAAAAAGCAAAATTTTTCTTTAAATCTAAATAAATCTTCTTTTTTTTTAATTAATCTAAATATGATGATTATGGGAGAGATTAAAATTATAAAACTTATTAGTAGCCTATAGATAAACAACATTATGATTTTTTAATCTGTTTTTCATAAAAATTTTTATAGACTGCAGATGTTAAAAGTAGATCTTCGTGCCTACCTTCTCCTATAACAGAGCCTTTATCAATCACATAGATTTTATCTGAATTTAATATTGTAGAAAGTCTGTGAGCAATAACAATTGTTGTTCTTCCTTTAGTTAAAAATGTTATTGCTTTTTGGATTTTATTTTCTGTTTCTGCATCTAAAGATGAGGTGGCCTCATCTAGTAAAATTATTGGTGTTTTTTTAAGTATTGCCCTAGCTATAGATAGTCTTTGTTTTTCACCTCCAGAAAGCCTGATACCGTTTTCACCAATTAATGTTTCATATTTCTCAGGTAACTTATCGATAAATTCATTAGCATAAGAATATTCTGCTGCTTCTTCTATATCTTTTTGAGAGGCTGATGGATTTGCGTAAGCAATATTGTTTCTTATCGTATCATCAAATAATGTGGTGTCTTGACTAACTAGGGATATATTTTTTCTTAATGAGAAAATAGTCGAGTTATATATAGATTGATCATCGATTTTGATGTCACCATCACTTGTATTATAAAATCTTGGAATTAGATTTAATATTGTAGATTTGCCTGCTCCGCTATGACCAACTAATGCTGTCATTTTTTCACCTGGTATATCAAGGTTTATTGAATTTAGGATTTGATTTTGACCCTCAGAATATTCAAATTTAACTTTTTCAAAATTAATATTTCCTTTTCTAATTACCAAATCTTTAGAGTTATTTTTTTCTTGTATTTCTGGAATGCTATCAATTATTGGAAGAACTCTTCTTGCACCAGATAGACCTTGTTGAATCGTTATATTTAAAGTAGCTAATGACCTAACTGGCTGATAGGCCAACATCATTGCCGCGAGAAATGAAAAAAAATTGCTTACTTCCAGCTCATTATTTGCAATTAATTTTGCAGAAACAAAAATTAAAAGTGCAATCATCATACCAGTTAAAAATTCCATTATTGGTGATGCTCTAACAAACACTTCGTTAATTTTTTTTGAAGTTTCTTTTAAATCATGAATATATTCATTGGCTCGTTTTTTTTCATAATCTTCTTTTTGAAAAATTTTTGTAAGTTTATGATTTTTAAATATTTCTATTAAATAAGAATTCAAAATTCCTGCTTTACTCATTTGCTGTGTCGTTACTTTACCTATTCGTTTTCCCAGTGTTCTTGCTGCAGTACTAGCTAAAGGAATCATAATTATTGCAATTAAAGATAATTTCCAGTTCTGATAAAACATGACAGAAAGCAAACCCATTAAAGTAAGGCTATCTTTAAAAAGATTCAAAATAGCAGTACTAACAAGATTGGTAATCATACCAACATCATTAGTTAGATTAGTTACAAATTTTCCAGAATGTTTGTTATCTATCAATGTTGTGTCTGCCTTAATAAGTGAATCAAACATATCAATTTGAATATCCTTTCTTACTTCTTCGGAAACTCTTATCATTATAACTTTTGCTAAATAAAGAGAGGCACCTTTAACAGCAAATGCAACAACTATTAAAGCTGGTATTACATAAATAAGAGATTGCTTCTGCTCTATGAATAATTGTTTTATTGCTGGATCTAATAAGTAGGCCACAGACGAAGTACTTCCTGCTAATAAAATTGTAAAAAAAACTGAAATCAAAATACTTTTCAAATATTTTTTTGTATAACTTTGATATAATCTTTTTAGAATTTTTGTATCATTCATTTTTTTAAATTTTTCCTAGTAAAATACATATAAGCATTATTAGACCTAAAAAATTATTTGATTTAAATATTTTTAAACAATTCAAAGAGTTTTTAACATCAAGCATTCGTAATTGAAAATAGAACATTTGTAAAAATATCAAAATAAATAGAATAAAATAAAATTTACTTAATTCCATCAGATATCCTGAAAACAAAAAAGTTAATAAAAAAATTGAATAGCATATTTTCAAAAAAATATATGGATTTTTTTTAAATTTTATTGATGTTGATTTTAATCCAATTATTTCATCATCTTTAATATCCTGGAATCCATATATTGTGTCGTAACCAAGTGTCCAAAATATGGCTCCTAAATAAAAAATTAAAGGGATTAAACCAATGTGGTTATTAACTGAAGTCCACCCTAGAATTAAGCCATAATTAAAAGTTATACCTAAAAAAAGTTGTGGCCAATATGTGTATCTTTTCATAAGTGGATATGTGAATGCTAAGGGCATGGAAACTAAAGCTAATAAAATTGTTAAATAATTAAAATTTATAAGAATTAATAATGCTATTAAACAAAGAAGTGCTGCATAAAACAAACCTATATAGACTGAGATTTTTCCTGAAGCTATGGGTCTATTTTTAGTTCTTATAACCTTCTTATCAAATTTTTTATCTAATATATCGTTAACAATGCAGCCAGCCGATCTCATTAAAACAGAGCCAAGAAAAAAAAGAAATAAGTATAAAAAATAAAAATTTAAGTTATTAGAAAAATCATAACCTAGAGTCAAACCCCACGAACATGGCCAAAAAAGCAGCATATAACCAATTGGTTTTTTTAATCTAGTAAGTTCAATAAATAAGTTTAATTGGTTCATAAAATTTACTTGTAAATAACAAAGGCAAGATTGATAATCAAACTGATTCGTATGAATATAGATTACACAGTCACCGCATTGATGTTTCCAGCTATTCCGTTGCTAATGAATATATATAGCAACAGATTTCACTCATTAAGTAAATTGATCCGAGAGCTTCATGATGAACACGTTTATGAGAATCATATTCCCCCTGAGTGGAAAAAGCAGTTTATCAATCTGAGTGGAAGAATAAATTTATTAAGATGGACGATCATGTTTGCGGCTTTTGGTTTCTTGTTTAACATGCTAACTGTGCTTGGTCTTTATTTGAATGAAATTTTTATAGCTAGATTAATCTTTGGATCATGTTGCCTTTCAATGATTATTTCTATAATTTTTTTTATAAGAGAAATTCACGTTTCAACAAATGCTCTAAAATTACATATGTCTGATATGGATGTTGATCTTGACTAATTAGGGATGATTACTGCAGGACCTAAAATTTTTCTGCTCTCCAAATCTTTGTGAGCCTGAACAACTTCATCTAGTTTATATTTTTTAAATATTTTAATTTTTACTTTTCCAGAGCTAATTTTTTCAAACATTATATTTGAGGCTTCGTCTAACTCTTCTCTTGTAGACAGATATTGTTGCATTGCAGGTCTTACGAGATATAGACCTTTTGGTTGTAGCATTTTAGGAACATTAATGTCTGACAAGGGCCCTGATGCATTTCCAAATGAAACCATCATTCCTCTTATTGCTAAACATTCAATGGATCCATTTAAAGTATCTTTACCAACGCCATCATAAACTACTGGAACACCTTTGCTATTTGTAATTTCAAAAATTTTTTTTGCAAAATCTTCTTTATTGTAATTGATTACATGATCATAACCATTTTCTTTTGCAATATTAATTTTTTCATCTGATCCTACTGTACCTATAACCGTGCAGCCTAAACTTTTTGCCCATTGTCCAAAAATTTGTCCAACACCGCCAGCTGCCGCATGAAACAATATTGTTTGACCAGATTTAACAGGATAAGTTTTGTGTAACAGATAAAAAGTAGTTAATCCTTTTGTCATTAAAGTTGCCGCCACTTCAAGATCAATACCATCTGGCACTTTTACAAGATTTTTTGTTGGATAATTTCTATGAGTAGAATAAGAACCTAAAGGAATGCCTGCGTAAGAAATTTTATCACCAATTTTAAAATCATTTACTTTCTCACCAACTTTAGTGATAACACCCGCACCCTCCAAACCTATACCACTTGGTAATTTTAATGGGTACAATCCTGATCTGTGGTACGTATCTATATAGTTAAGACCAATTGCTTTTTGTTCAATCGTTACTTCGTCAGGCCCTGGTTTACCTAAAGTTATATCTTTAACTTCTAAAACTTCACTTCCACCAGTTTTATTTATTTCTACAGCTTTCATAATTTATTTTACAAATGTACCATTATGATAATCTTGAACTGCTTGCAAGATTTCAGCTTTAGTGTTCATTACAAATGGCCCACCTCTAGCGATAGGTTCACCAATTGGTTTACCAGATATCAATAAAAACTTAGCTTTAGTTAAGCTAGATACTTTCAATTTTTTACCTCTAGTCAGGATAATTAAAGTAGAGTTTTTAGCTTGGTCATGATTGTCTTTTCCAACTTTAATTTCTCCTTCAATTAAGTAAATTAAAGAATTGTGTTTTAAAGGAAGATCAAAATTAAATTCCTTACCTTTTTCAATCTCTACATCAAAATAGACTGGCTCAACGTTATGACCTTTAACAGGTCCCTCAGCACCTCCAAATTTTCCTGCGATCACTTTAATTGTTTTATCATCATCTTTATGAGTGCTCATTTTATCTGCATCAATATAAATGTATTCAGGCTTGTTCATCTTTAATTTTGCTGGCATATTTACCCACAATTGAAATCCATGAAGCTTACCCTCTGTCATTGCTGGCATTTCAGAATGAATTATTCCACCACCTGTTTTCATCCACTGAACATCTCCTGAGGACATCTTACCTTTAGCGCCAGTACTATCTTCATGTTCAAACTCGCCACTTAACATGTAGGTAACAGTTTCAATTCCTCTGTGAGGGTGGGGTGGAAAGCCTCCAATATAATCATCCTTATTTTCTGAGCCAAACTCATCCAACATTAAAAAAGGATCATGATAATCAATAAGATGAGTGCCAATACTTCTTTTTAATTTAACTCCAGCACCATCTGATGCCGCAACGGGTTCTATTATTCTTTCTACTTCAATTTGACTCATGATTATGTTCTATTACCTTTAATTAAAAAATAAACTCCACCAATTAAAAGAAATATTTGTTCACTAGTAAATAGTTTTGTTGTGAAGAACCAGTCTTTGTGAGCAAAGATAAGAATAGTAATCATTAAAATAGTTATGTTAAGCCCTGATAGTCTTGTGAGTATATTTCCAAAAGGATTTTTAATAAAACCACTTATTATCAACACCAATCCTGACAATAGCTCAGATAAAGCAACCGTTGATGCTAAAATGGGAGACAAGCTAAAATATTCAATTAATCCTTGAGGAGGTAATGGAAATTTTTTTGCACCATGAATAATAAAAGCAATACCTATCCCAAACCTAAAAATTAAAGAGGCTAAAGCATCAATATTTGAAAAAAAACTATTAACTTTATTATTTAAATTTTTCATTTTATCCTTTGTTACTTGCTGTGTGAACCATCACAAAATGGTTGATTGTTAGTTTGTTTGCAGGCGCAAAAAAACATTTTTTTAGTTTCTTCAGCCTTGTATGCCATTGGAGTAAATTCTGAACCTTTATGCGATCCATCACAAAAAGGTTGTTTTGTACTTTTTCCACACGAACACCAATAGTAAGATTTATCTTTTGTAACTTCAACTGCGATTGGTCCGTTACCAGCGTTTTGTCCTTTAGTCATTTTTACCCTTTCGATTAATTTGACTTGTATCTAGTACTTTGTTACTGATATAGCAATAAGGCAATTTAATCATACTAGTATATTGAATCATACCAAAAAACATATAGCTGAATGTCCTGCTGAAAGAGCCACTTATTTTTTAGGCGGTAAATGGAAGATAAGAATTCTTTTTAATCTATTTTTTAAAAAAAAAGTAAGATTTGGAGAACTTAAAAAAATATTATCTAAAGTTACTCAGCAGATGTTATCAAAACAATTAAAAGAATTAGAACGAGATGGTTTAGTTAATAGAGAGGTAAAACAAATAATGCCTCCCAAAGTAGAGTATTCATTAACTGTATTTGGAACATCATTGATCCCAATATTAAAATCATTATCTAATTGGAATAGCCAAAACTCAAGAACCATTAGTTTAAAATTAAATAAAAACTTTGATGAGAAAAGAGTATGAGTCTAAGAGCTCAAGCAGTTTTAGATTTTTGGTTTGTTAAAACGCCCTCAGAAAAAAGGTTTAAAAAAGATGCAGAATTTGATCAATTGATAAAAGATAATTTTTTAAAAGACCATGAACTAGCAAGCTCAAATGAATATGACGACTGGCAAGATACTCCAATGGGCACCTTAGCCTTGATTATTTTATTTGATCAATTTTCAAGAAACATGTTTAGAGATAATAAAAAAGCTTTTGAACAAGATACAAAGGCTCGTTTAATTGTTAGCGATGCTGTTCACGCGGGCTTTCTTGAAGAGATGGATCAAAGTCAAAGACTTTTTATGTTGTTGCCATTAATTCATAGTGAGGAAATCTTAGATCACGAAATGGCATACTTTTTGTTGGATAAGTATTTAAAAGATCACCCAGATTTAACTAATATAAAAAAATTTTGGCAAGATCACACTAAAGCAATTAAACAATTTCATAGATACCCACATCGCAACAAGGTTCTTGGGAGAGAGTCAACAGAACAAGAAATAGAGTTTCTTAAAAGGCCAAGCTCATCTTGGTAATTAAATTAATTTTATAAGTTCACTTAAATCTTTAATTTCATTTTGTGGTTTGTAATCAAGATTATCAAAAATATTATTATTTCTGTTTACCCAAATAGCATTGTAACCATAGTTTCCACCACCAGACACATCCCAGGTATTTGCACTTAAGAAAGCAATTTCTTCTTTTGCAATTTTATATTTATTTATTGGCATATCATAAATTTTTGAATCAGGTTTATAAATTCCAACTTGCTCAATAGAAAATAAATCATCAAAAATATTATCTAAATTATTATTTTTAACTAATTCATTAAGAAGAGAAGGAGTTCCGTTTGATAGAATGCTTAGTTTGAAATTTTTTTCTTTAAGAGTTTTTAAAACCAATGGCACTTCTTTGAAAGGTGAAAGAACTTTATATAGATCCAATAATTCATTTTTCATTGAAAAATCTATCTTGAATGTTTTCATAGATTTATCCAAACTGTCTTCTGTGATTTTCCAAAAATCTTTATGTCTTTTCATCAGACTTCGAAGCCAGGTATATTCTAGTTGGGTAGTTCTCCAGTAATTTGCAAAACCTTCCCATTTATCTCCAATTTTATCTTTACATTTTTCAGCAGCAGAATTGACATCAAACAATGTGCCGTATGCATCAAAAATTATTGCTTTAATATTTTTCATAAACTAACTTAACATAAATGAGTAATATTAGATTATTTTTTTCAGAACCACTGTCGACTGACATGACCGGTAAATTAGACAAGCCACAATCACATTATGTAAGTAAAGTAATGAGAATAAAAGAAAA
>JGI20160J14292_10003006_pt1 | contig 13059 bp, 10 predicted proteins | sample COG_10_FD_14292 | JGI IMG/M metagenome (IMG submission 14292) | reverse complement strand
CCCCTTTCACACCCTGCGCGGTCCTTCCTACAGCACGCACCTTCTCTTCTGGGAAACGAATGGCCTTTCCGGACCGAAGGCCCATCAGGATTTCGTTGTTTCCATCGGTCAACTTCGCCTGCAGCAGCTCATCGCCCTCTTTGATGGTGATGGCATTGATGCCATTGGTTCGCGGACGTGAGTACGCCTCCAAAGTGGTCTTTTTGATCACCCCCTTTTTGGTACACATCACCACATTGTGGGCATTGACATACTCAGGGTCCTTGATGTCAAGCACCGGGATATAGGCCATGACTTTATCATCAGACTCGATGTTCATCAGGTTCTGAATGGCCCGGCCTTTCGATGTGCGAGAGCCCTCAGGCACCTCGAAAATCCGCATCCAGAAACAACGTCCTTTTTGAGTGAAAATGAGCAGCCAATTGTGGTTTGTGGCTGAAAAAATCTCCTCGATAAAGTCAGCGTCGCGGGTCACAGCTCCTTTAGAGCCCACCCCACCACGCGACTGCTCTTTGTATTCGGCAAGACGCGTGCGCTTGATGTATCCCGCATGGCTGATGGTGATGACCACCTGCTCATCCGGGATCATGTCTTCGATGCTCAACTCCGCACTGCTGAATTCGATGCGAGACCGGCGTTCATCGCCGAAACGCTCCTTCATCTCTTCCAGCTCGTCCTTGATGATGCCCATCCGAAGCGCCTTGTCCGCAAGAATCGCCTGCAAACGTCCGATCACCTCCATCAACTCATCGTACTCAGCACGCAACTTGTCGCGCTCGAGCCCCGTCAACTTCTGCAGACGCATGTCCAAGATGGCGCGGGCTTGAACCTCGCTCAACTCAAACTTCTCCATCAAGCCAGCGCGGGCCTCTTCTGGAGTCTGGCTTCCGCGGATCAAAGCGATCACTTCATCCAAATTGTCGATCGCGATGATCAGACCTTGCAAAATGTGGGCCCGCTCCTCAGCTTTCCTCAGCTCAAATTGGGTCCTGCGAACAATGATCTCGTGGCGGTGCTCGATATAGTAAACGAGCATTTCGCGCAGGTTCAAAAGCCGCGGACGCCCCTTCACCAGCGCGATGTTGTTGACCGAAAAGCTGGTTTGAAGCTGGGTGTACTTGTACAGTTTGTTCAAGACGACGTTTGGAATCGCGTCGCGCTTCAGTTCGAAAACAACACGCAAACCGTTGCGGTCTGACTCGTCTCGGATTTCAGAAATGCCCTCAATTCGCTTTTCGTTGACAAGGTCAGCCGCCTTGCGCACCATGTCGGCTTTGTTGACCTGGTAAGGAATTTCCTCAACGATGATCACCTCCTTTCCGGTACGGGTTTCTTCGAAACGCGCCTTTCCACGCATAACGACCCTTCCCTTGCCTGTTTCATAGGCGTCCCGAACACCCTCCACACCATAAATCACACCTCCGGTCGGGAAGTCTGGGGCTTGGATGTGCGTCATCAACTCTGGGATGCCAATTTCTGGATTCTCGATCATGGCGATGCAGCCATTGATCACCTCCGTCAGGTTGTGGGGCGGCATGTTCGTAGCCATACCCACGGCGATGCCCGACGCACCATTCACGAGCAGATTCGGAATCTTGGCCGGCAATACCGTCGGCTCCTTCAGGCTGTCGTCGAAGTTGAGGGACAGGTCTACAGTCTCCTTGTCCAAATCGGCGAGCATTTCCTCGGCGATTTTCCGGAGGCGCGCCTCCGTGTATCGCATGGCCGCTGGATTGTCTCCGTCAATGGAACCGAAGTTTCCTTGTCCGTCCACCATCGGGTAGCGCATGGACCAGTCCTGGGCCAAACGCACCATCGTGTCATACACAGAACTGTCGCCGTGAGGGTGGTACTTGCCCAACACCTCTCCCACAATTCTCGCGGACTTTTTGTGCGCCCGGTTGGACATCACGCCCAACTCGAGCATTCCGAACAGAACGCGGCGGTGAACGGGCTTCAAACCGTCACGCACATCCGGCAATGCCCGGGACACAATGACCGACATCGAATAATCGATGTAAGCCGACTTCATCTCGTCCTCGATCGAAATCGGGATGATCTTCTCTCCTTCTGCCATGTTGTCAGTGCTTCGGCCCCACTTGAGGCCCTAATTAAGCGTTACGCGAAAATACCGGATGACATCCCGCTGCCATGTTGACTTTGGCCCGTATTTTGAACAAGCCACACGAGCATTTGTGGAAAATCCAACGCTCACAAAAAAAAGTGCCCGTTTTGGGACAATAGATTTGATGGTTCGGGGGCTTCCCCCCTTTTCTAAATAAACATGGACGCTAAATTCTCACCCCGCGTGAAGGACGTCATCACTTACAGCCGAGAAGAAGCCCTGCGGCTGGGGCACAACTACATTGGCGTGGAGCACCTCTTGCTCGGCATCATTCGCGAAGGTGAAGGCACTGCGATTCGCATCCTCGAAGGACTCAATGTCGACCTTCCTCGCCTGAGGAAGATGGTAGAAGGCAGCATTTCCCCGAATACGGCGCAAACCGGGAATCCCGGGAACATCCCTTTGGTGAAGCAGGCCGAAAAAATCCTCAAGATCACTTACTTGGAAGCCAAGACCTTTAAAAGTCCAGTGATCGGTACCGAACATCTTTTGCTCTCCATTTTGAAAGACGAAAACAACGTGGCCACAAAAGCCCTCCTCGCCCTGAACGTCGATTACGACGAAGCCAAACAAGAATTCGAAAGCATCCTTTCCGACGGAGGCAATACGCCATCCCCTACTGCGGAGTTCCCTGGGATGGCAGACGACGAGGAGGAGCCTCGCAGTGGCAATGCTGGCAGAGGTGGTGCGGCTTCCAAAACGGACAGCAAAAGCAAGACGCCTGTACTCGACAACTTTGGACGCGACCTGACGTCCATGGCCGAAGAAGGCAAGCTCGACGCCATCGTCGGCAGAGAGAAAGAGATTGAGCGGGTGAGCCAAGTTCTGGCCCGACGTAAGAAAAACAACCCCATTCTCATCGGTGAACCCGGTGTGGGTAAAAGTGCGATTGCAGAAGGCCTCGCCATTCGCATCGTAGAGAAAAAAGTATCCCGCGTTCTGTTCGGGAAGCGCATTGTCACATTGGACATCGCCTCTCTGGTCGCCGGCACCAAATACCGCGGGCAATTCGAGGAGCGCATGAAAGCGGTGATGAATGAGCTTGAGAAAAGCCTCGATGTCATCCTATTCATCGATGAAATCCACACCATTGTGGGCGCAGGCGGTGCAAGTGGCTCTTTAGATGCCTCAAATATGTTTAAGCCGGCCTTGGCAAGGGGTGAAATCCAATGCATCGGAGCCACAACACTGGACGAGTACCGCCAGCACATCGAAAAAGACGGTGCTTTGGAACGCAGGTTCCAAAAGGTCTTGGTGGAACCAACCAGTGTNGACGAGACCATTCAAATCCTCAATAACATCAAGGATAAGTACGAAGAACACCACTCCGTTACCTACACGGACGAAGCCATCAAAAGCTGTGTGTCTTTGACTTCGCGTTACATCACGGACCGCCATTTACCGGACAAAGCCATTGACGCGCTTGACGAAGTAGGCAGCCGTGTTCACCTGACCAACATCAATGTCCCCCAAGAGATCATTGACATTGAGCAGGAAATTGAGCAGGTTAAAGAGGAAAAAAACCGCGTAGTACGCAGTCAGAAATATGAAGAAGCAGCCCGTCTTCGGGATTCGGAGCGTCAACTTTCAGAAAAACTGACTGCTGCGAAACAAAAGTGGGAAGAGGACACAAAGACCCACCGGGTGACTGTGACCGAAGACCACGTTGAAGAGGTTGTCGCAATGATGACTGGAATACCAGTGCAGCGGATCGCCGAAAAAGAAAGCGGAAAGCTGACCCGCATGGAGGACGACATGGGCGACAAGGTCATTGGTCAGCCTGCTGCCGTTCGCCAGGTTGTTCGTGCCATCAAGCGCAACAGAGCTGGTCTGAAGGACCCCACGAAGCCTGTAGGTTCGTTCATATTCTTGGGCCCTACTGGTGTCGGTAAGACGCAATTGGCCAAAGAATTGGCCAAGAACCTCTTTGATTCTGAAGAGGCACTGATTCGCATCGACATGAGCGAATACATGGAGAAGTTTGCCGTCAGCCGTTTGGTGGGAGCACCTCCGGGATATGTGGGATACGAGGAAGGAGGGCAGCTGACCGAAAAGGTTCGCAGAAAGCCCTACTCCATCGTCTTGCTCGATGAAATTGAAAAGGCCCACCCCGATGTCTTTAATCTGCTCTTGCAAGCTTTGGATGACGGCCAGCTCACAGACAGCATGGGCCGTCGGGTAGACTTCAGAAATACCATCATCATCATGACCTCCAACATTGGAGCCCGTCAACTGCAAGATTTTGGTACTGGAGTCGGCTTCTCAACAGACGCCAAGAAAACCAAGGAAGGTGACGACCGTCGCGGCGTTATTCAAAACGCACTCAAGCGGGCATTCGCACCTGAATTCCTAAACCGTATTGACGATGTGATTGTGTTCAACAGTCTGAAGCGTGATGACATTCACCGCATCATCGACCTTGAGCTCAGCAAATTGTTTAACCGGATCGAAACCCTCGGTTACAGCATTTCCCTCACCGACTCCGCCAAGGACTTCTTGGTCGATAAAGGCTACGATGAACAGTTTGGAGCCCGTCCACTGCGCAGGGCATTGCAGAAGTATTTAGAAGACCCCCTCGCAGAGGAAATCATCAGCGCCCAACTTACAGAGGGTGACAAAATCGAAGGCGATGCCATGGAAGGTCAGGAAGAGCTGGCCATTCGCATCATTAAGGGCGACGCGCCAAAGAAAAAGACCCGCAAAAAAGCTGGAAAGGCTACGAACAGCGGGAAGGATTCTGATGCATCGTCCGATGAGGCCGCTCCAGAGACTACTGAAGATTCAGAAGACAAGTCCTAATGCGCGAACGGTTGTGGGACATTTGGGACAGAGTGAGGGACAGCAACCGATATGTGCTGGCCTTTGGTTTGTTTCTGGTGTGGATGTCTACGATCGCTGAAGTAGACCTCTTCCGCATGATCAATACACGGATCGAACGTCAACACATCGAATCCCGCATTGACGAAACACAGGGGCTCATCGACGATTTGGATATCCAACTCGAAGAGATCAGAACTGATCCTTCTGTGAAAGAGCGATACGCCAGGGAATCGTACTACATGCACAAGGCCGAAGAAGACGTTTACGTTTTTGTAGATCCTTGAGGACGGCAAAAGGCCTTAGCTGCTGTGGTCGCGAACAATGACCCAGTCCCCATCGCGGCGTTGCCATACAAGGCTGAACCACCCCGCCAAAGTGTCCAAACCGCCTGAACGGTTCAACTGCCATGAACCCAACATCAGAGCGTGATCGGGACCTGCTGGTTCTATATTCTGTATTCCAAATGTCAACTGCCCCATTTCCTCCGGAGTAGCGTAACCCTTGCGGTAATTGTCTAAGGTCGTCTGCCATCCCCGTGATGGGCCTCGGCTTCCTACAAAAAGCAAGCTGTCTGATCGCCAATAAGCATCCATGAACCCTTCGAGGTCACCTGCATTCCAGGCCATCTCCTGCTCCACCATCCGTTGGCTCATACGCAGCCGATCTGCCTCAAAACTTGGAGACTCCTGAGGGTCTGAATGAGTAGCACACCCTATCAAGTGTGCACAAGCCATGGCCCATGCCATGAAAACAATGGAAGGATGACCTTTCCGAGGAATAAAAATGGATTTCACGGCCTCAATTTGAACCCTAAAGCCCATACCTCAAAGCCCAGGTTGAACGCCTCGATCATTCAACGACCCACAAAGGATCGCGTGTCGCTTTAGACGTTGAATCGGAAGTGCATGATGTCCCCGTCCTGCACGATGTACTCCTTGCCTTCCACGCTCAACTTTCCAGCTTCTTTAACAGCTTGCTCGCTGCCCAAGCCCACAAAGTCCGCGTACTTCATGACTTCCGCGCGAATAAAGCCCTTTTCAAAGTCGGTATGGATGACACCTGCCGCCTGCGGTGCGGTGCTTCCTTCCTTCACCGTCCATGCCCGCACCTCCTTTTCACCTGCAGTGAAATAGGTTTGGAGCTTGAGCAATGCATATGCCGAGCGAATGAGCTTGGCCACTCCTGGCTCTTCTAGTCCGATGTCGCTCAAGAACATAGATCGCTCTTCTGCATCCTCAAGTTCAGCAATATCGGCTTCAATAGCCGCTCCAATAATCAGGGTGCTCGCCCCTTCTGTCGCAGCCATGGCCTTGACCCTCTCTACATGGGCATTTCCGTCAACCACAGCCCCTTCCTCCACATTGCAGACGTACATCACAGGCTTCCCTGTGAGCAACTGCATCTCTTGAAACAAAGGCTCCTCGGCGTCATCCCGTTCCACTGCCCGTGCACTTACCCCCTGCTCCAAAGAAGTTTTTACGCGTTCCAACAAATCGAGCTGTTTGCGGGCATCCTTGTCACCGATGGAAGCCTGCTTGGACACCTTTTGCATCCGGGTCTCTACAGTTTCAAGGTCCTTGAGCTGCAACTCCGTATCGATCACTTCCTTGTCGCGAATGGGATCTACCGACCCATCGACGTGGACAATGTTATCGTCCTCAAAACAGCGCAATACATGCAGGATCGCATGCGTTTCTCTAATGTTCGCCAGGAATTTGTTACCCAACCCCTCTCCTTTGCTCGCGCCTTTCACAAGGCCTGCTATGTCCACAATCTCCACGGTAGTGGGCACCGTGTTTTGCGGCTGGACAATGTCCACCAGCTGTTGCAATCGATCATCCGGCACGTTGATCACACCCAAATTGGGCTCGATGGTACAGAATGGAAAGTTTGCGCTTTGCGCCTTCGCGTTGGACAAACAATTAAAGAGGGTGGACTTGCCAACATTAGGCAATCCTACAATGCCGCATTTCAGGGCCATGGAAAAACGCTTTAGGGAGCGCAAAGATAGCCCCTCAGCCCCGGCTCTACTTTCCCTGCTTTTGTCCACACTGCGTGGACTCCATGTCGACCCGATTTAGCTTTGCCCTGTCTTTATCACACCCCATGTCCGATTCCACCCATTCCCTCTCCGACCTTTGCACTCAAGTGCGCCGCGACATCGTTCGCATGGTACATGGCGCAAGCTCTGGGCACCCTGGCGGCTCTCTTGGCTGTACGGATTTTCTCGTCAAACTCTATTTCGACGAGATGCAGATTAACCCCCAGAACTGGAACATGGATGGACGCGGAGAAGACCTCTTCTTCCTTTCCAATGGCCACATCTCCCCTGTTTGGTACAGTGTCCTCTCACGCCGCGGCTATTTTGACACCGCCGAGCTCGCCACTTTCAGAAAGTTGAACAGCCGGCTACAAGGCCACCCTGCCACGGAAGAAGGGCTGCCAGGAATTCGGGTTGCAAGCGGCTCTCTGGGCCAAGGTCTGAGTGTGGCTTGTGGTGCTGCCCAAGCCAAGAAGTTGAATGGTGACGACCGCTGGGTGTACACCTTGCACGGTGACGGCGAGCTCCAAGAAGGCCAAATATGGGAGGCGGCCTTGTATGCTGCCCATCATCAAATAGACAATCTCATCAGTTTTGTTGATTGGAACGGTCAGCAAATCGACGGTTCTGTGAAAGACGTCATGAATTTGGGAGACCTCGAAGGCAAGTGGCGTTCCTTTGGTTGGCATGTCCTTGAATGTGATGGTCATGACCTGTCTTCATTGGATGCCTGTTTCAAGGCAGCACGCGCTGCAGCCGGTCAAGGAAAGCCCGTTGTGGTTTTGATGAGAACCGATATGGGGCGCGGTGTTGACTTTATGGAAGGCACGCACAAATGGCATGGTGTGGCCCCGAACGACGACCAGTTGACAGATGCACTGCAACAGCTGGCCACCCCACTCAGCGACTATTGATGAAGCCCCGCGCACTGAGCTGGTGCGCCGCACTGGCCGCCATTCTGTTCCTCCTGTCTACTGAAGTCAGGGGCCAGAACAAGGTGGCCGAGAACCCTGAAACCACTCGAATTCTCTTTGTTTTCGACGCCTCCAATTCCATGAATGCGTTCTGGGGGCAGCGACGCAAATGGGACGTCGCCAGAGAATTGCTCTCGGCTTCGTTGGACAGCCTCTATGGCCAAGAAGGCCTCGAATTGGGCTTGCGCGTCTACGGCCACGGCACAAAACACGTCCCTGGACAGCAAGATTGCGATGACACCGAGTTGATTGTCCCCCTCGGTCCCGGCCGCAACTTGATCATTCAGCAAGAGCTCAAGAAGCTGCGCGCCCAAGGCACAACACCTATTGCGCGTTCCTTGCTTCGGGCGGCCGATGACTTTGCGATGCGAGAAGGTCCTGGCCGCAATGTGATCCTCCTCATTACCGACGGCATCGAAGCGTGTGATGAAGATCCCTGCTCAGTATCCAGGGCACTGCAAGCACAAGGCGTGACCATCAAGCCTTTTATCATCGGCATTGGACTCGACGAAAAATACCGCGACACCTTCCAATGCGTGGGTCGCTACTTCGATGCATCCCGACCTGAGGTTTTTGAAGAGGTGCTCGAAATCGTGATCGACCAAGCCATCCACAGCACAACGGCTCAAATCGATCTGCTGAATGGAAAAGGAGAGCCCGTCGTGACCAATTTCGCCATTGATCTGCTGGAACGCCCCTCTGGTCATCCGGTCCTTGAAGCGGTGCACACCATGAATAAAGCGGGAAAACCCGATACGCTCGCACTCAACCCTGTACCCACCTACGATTTAACGGTGCACACCTTGCCCCCAGTGACCCTTAAGGGCATCCAACTCAAGGCGAAGACCCACAATCACATTGCCGTATCTGCGCCCACAGGATTCATCGATTTAACGGAGACCCGCCCGCACAGTGCACTCTTGGACGTTCCCGTTAGGGTCACCCCAAAGGACAGCTGCCAACACATTCACACGCAACGCGTGGGTACGCGGGAACGATACCTCGCGGGCACCTATGACCTCGAATTTGCCACCACACCCGTAGTGCGGGTGGAAGACGTTACCATAGGTGACGGGCGCATTGTTCCTGTGTCGATCCCCGAACCAGGACTGCTCACACTCAACACCGGCACCGCTGGATATGGGGGCATCCTCTATGTAGGGGAAGGAACCCGTAAAATGGTGGTGCCTTTCTCTGGACAGGACCCTTCTGGACGCTACACGTTGCAACCCGGCAAATACGTGGTGATGTTCCGTGCAAAACATGCTTCAAAAACGGACCTCAGCGTAACCCGGGCTTTGGATATTCGCGCCGCAGGCACACACCACATCGACTTTTAACCATGATCGACTTCATTTCGGCCGACGAGGCCACACTCGACGGATTGACCCGTAAGGACACCCGCAGCGGATTTGGACAAGGACTGCTCGAAGTAGGCCAAGCCCATGACAATGTCGTGGCTTTGTGTGCAGACCTCACAGGCTCATTGAAAATGAACGCCTTTCAGGACGCATTCCCCCACAGGTTCAAGCAAGCCGGAATTGCAGAAGCCAACATGATTGGCGTAGCGGCTGGCCTGACCATTGGCGGCATGATCCCTTTTACCGGGACCTTTGCCAACTTCTCTACAGGGCGTGTCTATGATCAAATCCGACAAAGCGTCGCCTACAGCGAAAAGAACGTCAAGATTTGTGCCTCGCACTGCGGACTCACCTTGGGTGAAGACGGTGCCACTCACCAGATTCTGGAGGATGTAGGCATGATGAAAATGTTGCCCAACATGACGGTCATCCATACCTGTGACTACGAGCAAACCAGGAACGCAACACATGCGATTGCTGCACACCATGGGCCTGTATACTTCCGTTTTGGACGCCCCAAAGTGCCGATGATCACAGATGCCGACACTCCCTTTGTCATCGGAAAGGCCCGCCGTGTCATGACGGGTTCAGACGTCACGATTGTCACCAATGGTCACATCGTTTGGAACAGCATATTGGCAGCAAGGCAGCTTGCAGCAGAAGGAATCTCAGTGGATGTATTGGATATGCACACCATTAAGCCCTTGGACGAAGCCGCCCTGTTGGAGAGCGTTGGGCGCACCCAATGCGTGGTTTCCGCGGAAGAGCACCAACGCAACGGCGGTCTCGGCGAAAGCATCGCAGCCTGCTTGGCACAGCACCATCCGACCCCACAGCGCTTCGTTGCCGTCGAAGACCAGTTCGGAGAAAGCGGAACACCGGCTCAGCTATTGGAAAAGTATGGCCTCGGCCCCAGCGCCATTGTGAGCGCTTGCAAGGAAGCCATCGCTGTGAAACAAGGGATGATGGCCTAAAGCCATCCATCTCTATCAGACTTTAATCTCGGGCCAGGGCGCGCACGGCATCCAAATCCGCTACCGCAGCGTAAAGTTGGTCTTGAAGCAGCTGCGACGCTGGCATCAATGGCAATCTGGCGTGCGGTCCGCACATCCCAAGCAAACTGCACAAGGCCTTAATGCCTGTGGGATTTCCTTCCGAAAAAATGCAGCTCAAAAGCGGCTGGAAGCACGACAGTGCCTGCTCCGCTTCTTTCACGGAACCAAAAAGGGCCAAATCCATGGCGGAGGCCCAAGCATCCGGATAGGCATTCCCGATCACACTCACCAACCCGTCTCCCCCCATCGCCATCATGGGCACAGCGTTTTCGTCGTCACCAGACAACACCACAAAAGACTCTGGCACGCCTTGACGAATCTCCCGGAAAGCCACAAAATCGTCGCTGGCTTGCTTCAGTCCAATCAGGGCAGGACACTCCAGTGACAGTTCTACAATGGTTTGGGGCGACATGGTCACCCCTGCCCTTGATGGAACATTGTACATGATGATGGGCAAGGGAGCTGCTTCTGCCAGCGCTTTGAAATGGGACTTCATGCCCTCTTGTCCAGGCTTGATGTAGGATGGTGGACTTACCAGTAAGGCCGACAACCCTTTGGGATCCATCGTGGCAATGCGCTCAACAGCAGCCAATGTTCCTCCCTGACCATCAAAACCTGCCACAATGGGCAGCCGACCAGCATTGACCTCCATGATGAAATCCAAAACCCGTCTGTGCTCATCACCCGACATCAGCATGGCCTCTCCTGTGCTTCCCAAAGCCACCAAATAATGGGCCTTGCTGGACGCAACATGGTGCACCATCCTCTCCAGTCCTGGGAAATCAATGTCGCCCTCAGGCGTAAATGGGGTGATCAGGGCTACGCCCAATCCTTGGAATCGCTTGCTCATTTCAAGTCGAGTGTTTTCAGGTAATGAAACGCGAGTTGGACAAAGGATAGCATGTCCCCTCCATCTGGCCACGTCAACATAAAGTCCAAGGTACCATCATCTGGCCGCATAGGACCGACTTTAAATGGGGCCTGAGACCTTCGTATCAACGCCTTAATGGGCAAATTGGACATTCCCTTATCCAAGGTCAACACGACATCTGCTTCGTTCAAACCCTTGGGCATGACTTGGGGCAAGCCCAGCCAATTGCATTCATCCTGCCAAAGACAGGTAAGCTGCGCCAATTGCGGGAAATCAGGGGCCACATCATGCCCCTCTCCCAATTTCTTCATCCGCTGCGCCCGCGATTTAGCGTGGGCCTTTCGGGTTGTCCCCGTGTAGGCCAAAATGGACCAAGACGCTTCTCCTCCCATTTCCTGAAGTCCCGCTACCAACCCTTTGAGCTGATGACGTTGTGCTGAATTCACCGCTGGCACCAGAATTCCTATACGGGTACTCCCTTCCAACCGCTGGCCTTTGCGTTCACGCTTGGCCAGAGCTTCAAGCCCCAAGGACCTATGTCCCAATAGGTTAAAGATCTTTCGCATAGAAGAAGATAACGCTACAAAATACAGGGTGTGGTCGGCTCAATGCTGCATCTCAAATCAAGTTCAACATGAATTGCCAACGTACCATCACCACTGCATCGGTACCTCAATCAGCAATAAGGAGCAGGACGAGTTGGCGTCAAGTTCAACAGATTCGGCATCCCAAATGCCCATGGCATCGCGGCGCTCAAGCAGCTGACCCTCTATGGTCACAGCACCATCAAGCACCATTACATACAATCCTTGACCCGCCCCATGTAAAGGTTGACTGAGCTTTTCGCCGGCTTCCAATTGGCCCGTGTACAACCAACTCCGCTGGTGAATCCGCACACCTTCGGCACCATCGGGCGAGACAATACAGGTCAGACCATTGGAATTCGGTTCATAAGGCTCTTGATCATAACGCGGCTCAAGCCCTTGCTCACTCGGGTAGATCCAAATCTGAAAAAAAGCGACCTCCTCTGAGGCGCTGTGGTTGAATTCACTGTGTCGAACCCCAGTACCTGCAGACATGATTTGCACATCTCCTGTTCGAATCACAGAAGAATTGCCCATGCTGTCTTTGTGCTCCAAAGCTCCCTGAGTAGGAATGGAGACGATTTCCATGTTGTCGTGAGGATGCATTCCAAATCCGCCACCTCCAGACACCACGTCATCATTGAGAACGCGCATTGCGCCAAAATGCATCTTGGCCGGGTCGTGCCAGCCCGCAAAGCTGAAACTGTGGTGCGTATTCAACCAGCCATGATCGGCATGTCCACGGTCCTTGGCATGGTGCACTACAAATTGAACAGGAGATTCTAGACCAGCATTCATGGAGTCAAAATGGTATTCAGAGTCTGGCGAGAAAAGACACAGCATCAGAAATGCCCACGAGGAAAGTGCATTGGACACCATCAACCGTCGATTAAATCTATTCTCATCATTTCCTTCCTAACACAAGGTAGCGGCGAAGTGGTGTTCTGGACATGCTAAGGTCAAGCCACTCTTCCAGTGCACAACGCCCAATGCGGACTACTCAGTCTTCAATTTGTCCGCGAACAGCGCCTTGAATTTCTTCACTTTAGGCCCCACCACTGCGACGCAATAGCCTTGTTCTGGATTGCGGGCATAGTATTCCTGGTGGTACTCTTCTGCCACATAGAAGGGGGCAGCTGGCTCAATGCTCGTGACAATCGGAGCATCCCATAACTCCGCTTCTTCAGCCGCAGCCAAAGAAGCCCTTGCCACCCTCTCCTGCTCCTCA
>JGI20160J14292_10002993_pt1 | contig 13098 bp, 12 predicted proteins | sample COG_10_FD_14292 | JGI IMG/M metagenome (IMG submission 14292) | reverse complement strand
GAAGAATCTGGCGAAGAATCTGGCGAAGAATCTGATCCAGATGAAGAATCCGATACGAAAAAGAATAAGAAATCTAAAAAGGATAGAAAGTGTAAAAATAAAAAGTCTGATACAATTGAGCAGGTATCAAAGGATCTCGAGGCTGAGATTGAAAAGGATGAAATTACATTAAAAGAGTTGAAAGTGTTATATAATACGAATAAAAGTGATATTTACGGCGAGGCTTATAAAGCAGCCCGAAAGAAGCTAAACGAAAAAAAGAAAAACAAAGATAAGAAGGAAAAGAAAGTCAAACAAAAAAATCACGCATCATTTAGAGAACAATTGAGAAATAAAAATAAATTGAACGATGTTTCATATTTTGAAGGATTGACTTTGAAAGAACAGAATAAAATTCTTACTGAAGTTAAAAAACTAAATTCATTGGTAGAAATTGAGAAACCGTATAGAATTTCTCTTCTCGAATCAGATATCCCACCGGAGTTCAAAGCAGCAGCCATCAAAAAAATTAATACTCTTAAAATGATGGAACCAGGTGGTGGTGAATATTATAAGATCAAGAATTGGATTGATACCTTTATGAGTATTCCATTTGGAAAATATAAGAATCTTGAAGTTTCTGTAGATGATGGTGTTGATAAATGCCATGAATTTATGGAAAACGCAAAAAATACTTTGGATACTGCTGTGTATGGACTCAATGATGCGAAGATGCAAATTATGCAACTCATGGGACAATTTATTACTAACCCTTCAGCTATTGGTAGCGCAATTGCGATTCAAGGTCCAATGGGAACTGGAAAAACAACTATGGTAAAAGAAGGTATAAGTAAGATTTTAGGACGCGACTTTTCATTCATTGCTCTCGGAGGTGCTACTGACAGCAGCTCCCTGGAGGGACACTCATATACATATGAAGGTAGTACGTGGGGGCAAATTGTAAACATATTGATTAAAAGCAGGTCTATGAATCCAGTCATTTACTTTGATGAATTAGATAAAGTGAGTGATACTCCAAAAGGAGAAGAAATCATTGGTATTTTGACCCATCTCACAGATACTTCACAAAACGCTCAATTTCATGACAAGTATTTTTCGGAGATTGATTTTGATTTGAGCAAATGTTTGTTTATATTCAGCTACAATGATATTACAAAGATTAATCCTATTCTTAGAGACCGTATGTATAATATTCAAACCAAGGGATATGACAGTAAGGAAAAAATCATCATTTCAAGAAATCATATTCTTCCGAAAATTAGAGAACAGGTTAAGTTTAGCGAAGATGATATCATCTTTGACGATGAAGTTATTCAATATATTATTGAAACACATACTAAGAAGGAGGAAGGTCTTCGCAATCTGAAAAGGTGTTATGAAATAATATACACAAAGTTGAATTTATATAGACTTATGAAACCGGGAACCAATTTATTTGAGGAAGATATGTCTATCACTGTGGAATTCCCATTTACAGTTACAAAGGATATTGTTGACAAACTCATTAAGAAAAAATCCAATAATTTAACTGGACTCAACATGATGTATTGTTAGAAAATCAACGTTTATAAAATGTTTGTACAGTAAATGTTATAATACTTGATAATAATTTATAACATTCTTATTTTTTTGATGAGCATGACGATGAGGAATATTCCACATTTTCATGTTGTTTCTGAAAATCATCAATGAACCCTACTACTTCTTTATTAGGACTTTTTTTTAATTCAATACCAGCACTCATTTTGTAATCAATGCCGGCACTATTAACAACCTCACTCACCATGTTTTCTACAGAATCTTTGATTAATTCAAATCCTTCATAAGGAGTAACACGGCAACATGAGCAGAATAGATGGGCGCCTATAATCCATCCTAAAATTATACATATAACAACAACTTCTACTCTGAAAATAAATCCCAATAGTTTAACTTCCATACCTTATAAATAAAGTGAATATTATATTTATTTCTAAACGTTCTAAAATATATTTAAAAATATATCCATTAGTATATTATAATGGATCATTTAGATAAACAAAAGTTAAAAGAGATTTTAGAAAAAAACGAGGATGTTGTAGACAATACACATTTAATTAGAGACGAAAAATACAGCGAGTATATTAAACACGATGTAGAAAAATTAATTATATTTAAAGAAACTCATAAAGAGTTGTATATGAATAATAGAGAAGAGTATAATAATATGCTTAAAAAAGAATGTCATTTTTTGCACACAAATTATTCGGAGATTTTTGATAAATTGAATAATGGTACTCTTGATCATTCAATCATGTTTAAATTTATTGAAATTTATCAAGAAATTGAAAATGGAAACCTAGACCAACACGAGGCTTCGTTTAAAATAGGAAAAATGTTGAAAGAAATGTATGTTGATACTGCTTTGAGCGCTATAACACCACCAACACAAACTAAAAATATATCGTATTCCGAATGGGTGTTAAAACAACAACATATTAAAAATACTTTGAAAAATGTGTAACCAGACGATTATTCATCTAATAACATTAATGCCATTGCCGCATAATTATGTAAATCTATTAGCGTATCTCTAATTCCTTCATCATTTACCAAATTTACTCCATTTTTTGTTATAGACATGGAACGTTGTAATTTATCTTCTATTCTCATTAATACGCCTATCACTCCATATTTGGCGAATGCGTCGCCATAATCAATATTTTTTTTAACAAATAATTCTAATGCCTCGGTTTGAATTTGTTTCATTTGTTCTACACGATTCATATTATAATAAATATTATAAATTGTGTTTAAATATCAACATGTTTAAAAAATTATATGTATACCGAATATTCATGATCCTATTCAATACTAGGTATCGATATTGATAAATCTTTGTACGTATTTTCTATATTTGTTTCATCGTTTGTATTGTCATTCTCTTCATCATTCTCTTTATCATTCTCTTCATCATTCTCTTCATCATTCTCTTCATCATTCTCTTCATCATTCATATCGGAATCAATCCATGATTGTATTGACTCATCATCACTAGAACCGTCACTAGAACCGTCACTAGAACCGTCACTAGAATAATCGCTAGAATAATCGCTAGAATCATCTCCTGAAGTGGAACTGCTATATTTTTGTATATTGTCTTTCAAATAGTATGTAATTTGTTTGATAATATCTATATTTAATATGAGTATATTAGTAAATATATTTCCAGTAGCGATAGCAATACATTTTGAATGTCTTTCAAATTGAGTATCTATTGTTATATCGTCTAGTAAATTTTCCATATGTACATTCCTGTTAGGAGATATCCAATCTGTAACTAATTCTTTACACAAATATCCAATGTTAATTAACTTATCCATAATTATACACTAATATATGATATATTTCTAAATATATATATCATAAATTATTTTATATGCAACTTAATATTATTACAGTTCCATAGGTCGTGAATCAGAACTAAAGTCTTCTACAGTAATTAAATCCTCTAACATTCCTTGTAAACTATTTTGATTACCTTCTTTGACGGATGTTTTATAATACATAACTACAACAAATAAAAAATATACAATAATCAGAGCAATTAAAATATTAACGCGGTTTAAAGCAAACAACTTCATTATAGTATAGTATAATATAAAATTTTATGGTTAATTGTTAACTAATTAGGATATGGAAGAGATGCTGTAATGTACATATCGTGTACATCTGATACGTCTGATACATTTGATACATTTGATACATTCCAGTCAGTAGTAATATTATAATTGCTATTATAATTGCTATTATAATTGCTATTATAATCTTCCATAGTCATAGTCTCAAAAGAGGTGGTATAGCTATCAACGTCTATAATAGATAACCCAGCTGTTGTTGCACTCCGTTCAAATATTTGGGTTCTACATAAAGGACACGAATTGTTTTTAATTTTCATCATACATGATAAATGAAACGTATGATTACATAATGTTTGACATGTATCATTTGATACTATTTGTTCTAGACAAATACTACATTCATTATAATTATTACATTCAATACACTCAATATTGTCAGTAATATTATTGATACTCTTGATACTCGTACTTATTTTATGGTTGTTGTTACCATAGTTATTATGGTTGTTGTTATAGTTGTTGTTATGGTGGTTGTTATGGTTATTATTCGTACGGATACTATTATTAACATGTATTTCATTATATTTATTTTGTAGTTGATTTATTAGTTGTAATTTAGAAAGCCCTGATTTAAGATCATGAAGGACCGACAGTTTTTTTAAAAGTTTTACAGTGAATGTTGAAAACTTAGGGATCTGGAGTGAATTCATTATACATATCAATTCATTATCAACCGGACATGAAGTTATAATATGATATTTACAATTACAGTAAGTACATACCATTATATTGAGGAGTTTTATACTATTATTGTACGTATTAATTCCATTCAATTTTTTATGTAACATTTAAAGTTTGTTTCTATCTCTTCAATATCTATCTCAGGTAAGGTTAAATGTGCCTCCCATAAGTATTTACAATAATCCCATTTAAATTCAATTGATGATTTATCAAACCATCGCGAATACTTAATATTTAATATGTCTTTTACGTTTGGTGGTAAAAGATAATGGGATTCTTCTGGTAAAACATATATCAATTGGGTTAATTCGTTGATGGGAGGGTTTGTAGAAAATGAAATGAAATCATGAGTATAATATGGTATATATTTAATAACATCTTCAAAAAGTGGTGCGTAGTCATAATTATATTTCCATCTCCAGTCATAACATTTTTCAGAATAATATTTCCATGTCCATTCTAAGGCTTCGAGATAATTGAAAGATATTTGTTTCAATCTAATATCATTGTATTCAACATCAAATAAAGTATTATAGTATCTATTCTGCCATCCATCATTTATAGGATTTATATAGTGTTCCGTTTCGCGATTGATACTAGGTAATATATTCAACTTGTATTTCTTTTCGTCAACTGTATTTGTACTGTATTTTCTTTTCTCCAGTTTGTCTCTTAATTTATGTTCATGAATGAAGTAATTTTTTTCCTCATTTGCTATATACGAACAGAATTTTTTGAAATTTTTCCAATGTATCTGATTTTCCTTATTTATAATAAATTTATCATTAGAAAAGTATTGCCTATAAATATCCATGATTATACCGATACCATTTGTTCTAATATTTACTCCTGGGTTATGAGGAATAAAGTCATTTCCTAACATAAAACAAATGAAAACATAATCAGACATAATTGAATTTTTGTCTTGAATTTCTAAAGCAGCGTTATTGCTCATATCCATACAAATACGATCGCGCAAGAAATTAATTGATAGCAAGTACAATTCTGATGGATTCAGAGAACTATCCAATTGTTTAATAAATTGAGGTGTTTCGCGATATAGATACACTTTATTACAATATTTTGTATGAAGTAATGATAGCATAATCAGGTCAGCGTCTAACCCATAAACAACCGTAGTAGAATCTATATGATCATGGGTTCTAATATACTCAAATAATTTGTGCTCTCCTTCGCCTGGATGGTCTGAACCTGAAATTATTATTTTAATTTTCCTAGTATTGTATGTGAAATAGTTTTGAACAAATTTATTTAGGGAAATCATGAATTTTGTTCCGGGTGTAATTTGTGTTGAATCCCAATTATTGCTCAATTTGCTATTTGCTATACGCATTTCCATATTTTTTAGGATAGTATTTTTGATTCTTCGTGTTCTCTGTTGTGAAAGTTTTGCTACAGGCGCTACGCCATCAAATGCTATAAATACCAGTTTTTGTGGTGAAATTTGCTGAATATACATATCAAGTTTTAGACAGATTTGATTAAAAATTTCATCAAAAGACAATTGATTAGAATTTTCTTGATGTATAACATCATATATAATTGAATTACTATCAATGTATAAATTATCTATAGATTCTTTCATATCTGGTTTTCTGACGATAGCATTATGATTTTTTATTATATGTGAAAAATAGCTAGGTATACCCATAGTATACTTAAATATATCATCATGTTTTTAATATAGAATTACTATGTAATTATGTTATTTAGATATAATTTTAATATCTATAACAATAATATAGCCGATGATGAATGAAAGTGATGAAAATACTTTGCATAACGTCATAACAGACAAAATCAATGTATATAAATCAATAATTAAGAGATCTTACGAGACGTTCCAGGAATACCTTTCTAAAGGGTTAATTTCCTCAAGTGATATAGTTGTCGCTCAAAATGAACTCGAAGATATAATTGCGAATATAGATACGATAGAAAAGTCATTACGTGAAACTACTATTAATTATAATAATCTGGTAGAGCAATTACAAACTGTTAATAATAAATTATCTTCAATAATAAAACAAAATGGAACCAAACATATTGAAGATATGCTACGTATATGTTATGGCGAAGAGTTCATCAAATCAAATATTCAGAACAATGAAATCCTTACTGAAAAATATAAAGTATTAAACGAGTGTTCATCTGTTTTAAACTATAAAATAGTATCATGGAATTTACAAAACAGAACTGGTGTAAAAGGAAGAAAAAAGAACAATATATTGGAAGATATACATATTGCTGAAACGTTAAATACATTGGATGCGACTGATATGTCAGTAGAGTCTGGTAATTTTATTCTCAAACTTTATGGATTCAAAGTGATCATTCAAAATGAACATTTAGAACAAACTATTGTTTTGAATTGTCTGATGTCTAATATTCCTTATAATTATTTGGAAAGTAATATGTTTTGTAAGCGTAAGCAACAAATATCTGAAAATACGCCAGATAGTATTGATTACAATGATATGTATAAAATATATTTGAGTTCATTAACATTAAAAGAACTATTGGTTTACACCGATGATGAAATATATGATTTATATGTTGGATATTTAACAAATATTAATGTATTGAAAGGAAAACTACTATCAAAAGTAACGAGGGACTTTATGAATTATGACTTGTTTGAACAGAGATCAATATTAATACAATTATTGTTGAATAAAAAGGACAATGAATGTCAATATATATCTTATTTGTTATATGATATTCTTTCAACTGATAACAAAAATGAAGGCGATAGCGTAGGACAATCCAGGTTGTATAATAGTCTTCCAACATGTATTCAAATAAATTTCAAACACGCTATGAAATCGACTATCGAATATACATCTAAATTATTAGATATTGATCTAGAAGGCAAATTACCACTTGAACAGCGTGTATGTTTAATGAAAACATCAGATACTGTCAAAGAGAAGGCAATGACAAAGGTGAAAGAATTACGATCTAAAAGTGATGATTCAGGTTCAAAAGCGCGCAGTTATATTGAAGGACTTTTGAAAATTCCTTTTGGTATTGATACAAAAGAATATGTCATGAATGTTCTCGAAAATGTAAAGAATAAAATGACAAAATCAACTACAGGCATTGAGTTAAATGGGTTTGAAATAATCAAATATTGTAAAGCGATCAATGACCAGATTAATGAATCTTTTGATGTTGGTTCTATGAGCAAAGCAAACATAAAAAATATGCTTGTAAAATATAACGAGACTTACGACGATCAACTGAATATTGAGTTTAAGACGTTAAAAGAAGCCCGCAATGAATTAAAAACACACACAACTGATATTGTTATACGCGATAAACTTGTTAATGTATCTGCCAATAAAAATGTATCTGATATTGATATGGAAATATATAACGAATACAAACTAATTAAAAAGTATATGAACGACGTTCAGGATACTCTAAATGATTCAGTATATGGTCACGAAGATGCAAAAAAGCAAGTAGCGAGAATTGTTGGACAGTGGATAACTGGCGAACAAAGTGGATATTGTTTTGGCTTTGAAGGTCCGCCAGGAGTTGGTAAAACATCTCTTGCTAAGGAAGGAATAGCTAAATGTCTCAAAGATAAAGAAGGAAATTCTAGACCATTTGGATTCATTGCTATTGGAGGATCATCAAATGGCAGCACATTAGATGGTCATAATTATACATACGTTGGATCGATGTGGGGGAAAATAGTAGATATTCTGATGGAATCAAAATGTATGAATCCTATTATATTTATTGATGAAATAGATAAAGTAAGTAGAACAGAAACGGGAAGAGAAATTATAGGTATATTGACTCACCTAGTAGATCCTACACAAAATGACAAATTTCAAGACAAGTACTTTTCTGGCATTGATTTAGATCTATCTAAAGTATTGTTTATTTTTTCGTATAATGATGTTTCCTTAATGGACTCCATTCTATTGGATAGAATTCATAGAGTACAATTCAAACATTTATCAATTGATGAAAAAATCATCATTACTAATAAATATATCTTACCAGAGTACGCAAAGAAAATGGGGTATAAAAATTTCAACGATTTACTTGATATATCTGACGATATAATTAAATATATAATTGATACTTACACGGCTGAAGCAGGTGTACGTAAATTGAAAGAAATCATATTTGAAATTTTATCAGAAATCAATTTAGAATTATTAAATGAAAATGATTTGGTATTGCCTGTTAAATTATCAGAAGATCTCATAAAAACTAAATATCTGAAGAAAAGATACCCTATTAAACCTAAATTAATTCACGATAAACCAGTATCAGGAATAATTAATGGATTATGGGCAAACGCCTTAGGTAAGGGAGGTATCATTCAAATTGAGACACAGCTCGTTTTAAACGCAAATATGCTAGATATGAGATTAACAGGAATGCAGGGAGATGTGATGAAAGAAAGTATGTCTGTTGCTAGATCTTTAGCATGGAAATTAACATCTGATAAAACAAAAAAGGCGCTACTAAAAAAGTTCAAGGATACAAAAACACAGGGTATTCACATCCATTGCCCTGAAGGTGCTGTACCTAAAGACGGTCCCTCTGCTGGTACCGCTATCACTACATGTATTTATAGTTTATTGAATGATATACCTATCAAACACGATCTGGCTATTACCGGAGAAATGAATTTACAAGGTAATGTTACTGCTATTGGAGGATTAGATTTAAAAATACTTGGAGGAATTACTGCTGGTGTAAAAACATTTTTGTTTCCCAAAGAAAATCAAAGAGATTTTGATGACTTTTATAAAGAATGGGGGGATAAAGATTTAGTTAAAGGTATTGAATTTTATCCAATTCAAACAATTGAAGAGGCACTTTCTCATGCGTTAGTTGATAAGTACTGAAATCTTTTAAATACGTAAAATTTGTGAATTCTACAGCATGATAATGAATACATACATATATATTTCAATGTAGATACGATTGAATCTACATTACTCAAAGACCCATAACAAAATTGTAAACACAAGTCGCTGTTTTTACAAAATAAATAACTTACTGGTTTAGATTGAACTAAAACGCGAATGTCATTATTTAATTTTTTTAAATAATGCACAAATATATCATCAAATAAACGTGCGGATAGTAAACAATATCTGTTAACAAAAGTATTAATCTTAAGATCTAAAATGTTTGGAAGCATTAGTTCGTTCAATATTTTGTTCGTATATATCTCTTTCCAATACATTGTCCAAATAATATCTTCAATCTCCAAAGGAATACTTTGCATTTATATGTATAAATATATATATTTATAGTGTTTTCTAAACATGAATATGGTTGATTCCTATGCTTTTTTTGAAAAAAATTACAATTATTTTTTTTTAAGAAAAAAAAAAGACGGTATATGATATATGAATACTAACTCGTTACATTTTACAAAAGACCAAACTGAAATAGGAGACAATACTTTAAAAGAAATTGATTCTGTTACATTTGAAGAACCATCTCTTATAACAATTATACCTGAAAATGCTTTTTACCAGGTAAATTTTAAAGATGATAATTTTGTATTTCCAAGTTCATTATTAACAGTAGAATACGGATCATTCATGAAATCTAATATTTGTAAGCTCGTCCTTGGAAAAAATGTGGAATCTATAGGAATTCATTCATTCAGTTATAATACTAAATTAAAAGACGTAGATTTATCTAATACAAAAATAAAAGTGCTTGATCAATGCTTTAGAGGCTGTGTATCTATTGAAAAATTAGAACTACCTAATGAAATAGAGTATATAGTATCTAAGGCATTTGAATCTTGTAAATCACTTACAGATGTTATCTTACCACAAAGTTTAAAAAAAATTGGGGCATCCGCTTTTCAAAATTGTTCTAAAATAGAACAGATTATTATACCAATGAATGTAAAAGAAATAAGTACATATTCATTTTCAGGTTGTCATAATCTAAAGGAAGTATATTTTAGAGATATTACTGAACTAAAATTATATACTTCGTCATTTGAAACTCTCAATACCACATTTTATGTGCCTGATAATTCTAATAGTACTGATATAGATAATATTTCAAAAATACTGGAGACTGAAAATTTAGTAAAATATTCTATTAATAATACAACTAATAATACAACTAATAATACAACTAATAATACAATAATATCATTAGAAGATATTAAATTAGAACTATACAATATATGTGATGATATCTGCTGTTTAAAAGAGGTTGAAGAAAATCTTATATTGTGGAACAACAACGGTATTAATTTAGAAAATGGAATTACCGAAGTTAGCGAACAATATTTAGAATGGTGTGCTAGATTTGAATTATTTATTAATCAAATAAAAGAAATTCTAATAGATTTAATTAATATTGACGATAATATTAAAAGTGATTATACTAAATGTAGAGAAGATCTTAACAGCTTGGATACTCATCTTAAAAAAGAAAAGGTAGATATGTTATGTCTAGTATATAATACAGTTATTAACAACCTTAATCAGGATATAAAATTATTATCGGAAGCATATCAAACATTGGGTAATTATGCTGATATAGGTATAAATCTAGGGGATGGATTAGAATCTATTAGAAATCAAATTGATAAAATTGATTTTAATATATCAGAATCTAATAAAAAAATATCCGGGATTTATTATGATTGCGAAATATTCGCAAAAATTTTATTAAAATTTAATTAATTATGAGGACTAGGAGTTTTTGATAGAAATAAAATTATTATTATCAAAAATATAGTTAAATATAACATTACATTATTATTATAATGTTGAAATACGCAATTGACATAAATAAATACAAAGATAGAGACCAGACGTCCGATTACCACGAAGAATATCAATATCTTAATTTGCTTAAAGATTTAATGCAACATGGCACTCTTGAAGAGGGCAGGAACGGAAAAACAAAAAGGGGGGTAGGAGCGGCTATGCACTTCTCATTAGAAGGTGGTAAAATCCCCGTATTTACTACTAGAAAATCTGCTTGGAAAACATGTATTAAAGAACTACTATTCTTTTGTAAAGGACAAACTGATAATAAAATATTAACAGACCAAAAAGTACATATATGGGATGGAAATACAACTGCTGAGTTTTTAGAATCAAGAGGACTATCTCATTATACGCCTGGCAGAGATTTGGGTCCACTTTATGCATTTCAATGGTTTCACTTTAATGCAAAATATACAGGTTGTCAGACGGATTACACCGGACAAGGAATAAATCAACTACAAAAAGTAATTGACGACCTTAAAAATCCTGAAACAAGAAACTCCAGACGACATGTGATAACTGCGTGGAATCCGGAACAACTGGACCAGGGTGTATTACCTCCTTGTCATATATTATTTCAATTTATGGTAACAGAAAAAAATAAATTAAGTTGTATTCTTTACCAAAGAAGCTGTGATCAATTTTTAGGAATCAATTTTAACTGCATGTCCTACTCAATATTAACATGCATAATTGCCAAAATATGTGGCTTAGAACCATATGAATTTATACATTACGGTGGCGATTGTCATATCTATGACGACCACTTTGAACAAGTTACAGAGCAAATTTCAAGAACTCCATACCCATTTCCTACACTAGAAATTTTAAACAAGAGAGAAAATATTAATGACTATGTATTAGAAGATTTTAAAATTAATGACTATCAGTATCATCCAGCAATAAAAGGAGTGATGAGGGCTTAACTTCGTCTTCAATAGTATCGGCATAAAAATAATTATCAAATATTGGATTCGGTGATAAAATTCTCTTCCTTATATTGTGAAGACTAACTCCTATTTTTCTACTTGCGTCTGAAAGAGATTTATAATAAATATTATCTATTATTACCTGTCTAGTCATACATTTTTTATCCACCATTATCGGTGTAACGCAATTTGGTTTTGTATAATAAGCATCATATTTAGTTATTTGGTAATTTTGATATTTTTTAGATTTAACTCTTTTTGATATTGCATCTTTACCAATATTTAATACTTTTGCAGCATCCCTCATAGACGAATAATAAATATTGTCTATTAATATTGGTACTCCTCTTCCAGTAGAAAATTCTTTATGTTTTTCCTTTCTATTTTCTATTCTAATAAGTCCTTTATTTAGTGCCTCTGCCTGTTTTTTTTCATCTAAAAAATGATAATTAATAAATTTTGGACTATATGAATATATCCTATCATTTATAGTTGTTGGTCGTATATTTAATATTTTGCCTGCTTCTGTAATCCCACTATAATTAATTCCATCTATTACAATAGGAGCATCTTTACGGAAACTTGTTTGTGGGTGTAGTTGTCGTAATATTTTATTTTTTCTTAAAATTTCTTCCCTATTAGGGTGATGTGTTATAGTGTCACCCCCAATACTATCATAAAGTAAGTTATATAATTTATCGCGTATAGTCATGTCTTGTAAATAAGATGTTTCATATTCTTGTGCTTCTTCTTTAGTTTCACATTCATGTAATATCTCATAGGTAAAACACTCAGCTCCATATTTATTGTATGCTCTTTGTAAATACATATTTATATGTTTTTCATTTTTTAAGTGCCGTTTATGATTATTCCAACGACTTCTTATATGAGACGAATACCCGATATAATATTTACCTTCAGGGCACAAATTATTTGAGATTTTATAAACACCAATGATTTTTTTCATTTCTATATATTCCCTAAAGATTTCTTTTTATATAA
>JGI20160J14292_10002991_pt1 | contig 13109 bp, 9 predicted proteins | sample COG_10_FD_14292 | JGI IMG/M metagenome (IMG submission 14292) | reverse complement strand
AACCTTTTGACTATAGCTTTACTGTAAATTTAGGCTGCAACAACACAAGTCAGTGGGCAGGAGCAGATGGAATGGTGTTTGCTCTTCAGCCTTTAAACACCAGTATTGGTTCTTCAGGTGGTCAAATGGGTTTGGGGGGTGTTTCTCCATCGCTTAGGAGTTTATTTAGACACTTATCAAAATACAGCTCATGGAGATATCTTTAACGACCATATTTCAATTAATTTAGATGGAGATGTTATTCATTCTTCTTCCAATAATATTGCAGGGCCCTACGACTTAGGAGAAATTGAAAACTGCATCGCTGAACCTTTAAGAATTACATGGGACCCTGTAGCAACTTTATTAAACGTCTATTATAATAATTTTCTTGTTTTAAATTATACTGGTGACATAGTAAATAATGTATTTAACGGCAACCCTATGGTTTTCTGGGGTTTTACTGCCTCAACAGGTGGAGCTAGCAATTTTCACCAATTTTGTATAGATGTTCCTGATTTAATAATTGATAGTTCAAACGTTATTGTCGAAAGTGAAAAATGTAACCAAGAAAATGGAAGCATTAGTGGAATTAATATTGTCGGAGGAATAAGCCCCTACAGCTGGACTTGGAATACCCAAAGCTCCTTAACTCTAGATACATTTAACTTAAATGGAGGTGGCTTTTTTCTGGAATTAACAGATGGGATGGGATGTGTTGCTAGTCACAACTTCAATGTTGCTGACCTTTCAGGACCAGAAATTGATACTTCTTTTGTGGTAATAAAAAATGAAGATTGTGGACAAGAAAATGGAGCTATTTCTAATATTATAGTGACATCTACTGCAGATAGCATACAGTTTTATTGGAACAATTTCTTATCGGACTCTTTAGATATATCCAATCTTATTGCAGATAATTATCAATTGGTTGTCTTAGACAACAATAACTGCAGAGATACCTCCAACTTTCTTCTAATTGATACCAACTATCACAATATATCTATCAACTATAACTCTACAATAATGGAACCTGATGAACCTATTGATTTTTTTCAAAACTCAATAGATTCTTCGATTGTTAATAACTGGTCTTTCGGAGACGATTCCACTAGTATAGAATACGAACCTACTCATATTTACAAATATCCAGGGGATTATACAGTATGTCTAATAGCTGGGAATGAGTTTAATTGTTTTGACACCTCTTGTTTGGAAATTACTATTTTTCCTAATGAAATTATTATTCCAAATATTTTTAGTCCTAATAATGATGTAGTCAACGACGAGTTTGTAATTTATGGAATCAATGATCTATTTGATATAAAAATTTACAATCGATGGGGCAATCTAGTATTTGATCAAAATCCCTATGAAAATAATTGGAATGGAGAAAACAGTAATGGAAAAAAATTAAGCGAAGGGCAATACTTTTACATACTTAAAAATGACCAAGAACAAATTAAATTAAACGGAAGTGTAATGCTGGTAAGATAAATTAAATGTGAGCATCTAACTTCTCTGCAAGTTGGTCCTTAGGAACTGCACCAACAACTTTATCAACTAATTCTCCATTTTTAAGAAATACAATAGTTGGGATATTTCTTACTCCAAACTGAGCAGCAATACCACCATGAAGATCGACATTTACTTTTCCAACAACAGCTTTTCCTTCGTATTCTTTAGAAAGTTCCTCAACATGAGGCCCCACCATACGACAAGGACCACACCATTCAGCCCAAAAATCTACCATAACAAGCTTGTCTGACTTTAACGCCGTAGATTCAAAATTTTCTTCAGTAAACTCTAATGCCATTTTTAAAAATTTAAATTATTATCAAAGATATATATTTTGTTTAAATATGTTGCGAAATAATGTTTTTTACCGAGAATAATTAAGGATTATTTTTTTCTAAATAATTTACCATATTTGATTTATTAATAGAGTAACCCAAAAATCCATCTAACTGACTAATCTCATGTATTAACTCATTTGATACGTTGGACATAAACTTTCTTGAATTTAAGGTCACATAAGTAGAGGACTCAGAATCTAATAGTTCAAAAATAATTTGCTTTTTCCCTTTGTACTTTCCCATTAATTTTTCTAAGTCATTAATTTGATCCTCCTTTAAACTTTCATAATCCCATTTTAAATACAACGAGTTAGACAATTTGTCCGAATATCATCCAAAACATCAATTTGTTGAATTCTATATTCCTTTTGAAATTCATCTGACTTATAGTATTTTGGACGCTGTTGAACTTTTCCCTTAATATGTAAAAAATTACCGGGCACTAAAAAATGCATAAATTTCAAATATTGTTCACCAAAAAGCCTAAACTCCATTTGACCTTCCATATCCTGAAGCTCTAGAACTCCGTATTTGGTTCCTCTTCTACTTTCTAAATTAGCAGCACTACTTACTAATCCTATAAAAGAAAATTCTCTCTCGGGAAGCTCTTGTAAATTTTCATTGAGAACTTTTAAATTAATATCACAGAAATATTTTAGTTCTAATAGATAATCTTGTAATGGATGTCCTGAAATATAAATGCCTACTACCTCCTTTTCCTTTGTCAAAAGCTCAAAATTGCTCCATTCTTCTGTCGGTGGAATTTGTGGCTCAGCCAATTCAAGAGATTCTCCAATGGCATCAAACATATTTACCTGCTGGGAATTGCTTTTTGACTGAAAAGCCTGCCCAAACTTTAATAATTTTTCTACAAATGAAACCTGTTTCTCGTCTACATTAAAAAATTGAGCACGATGAAAATTATTAAATGAATCAAATGCTCCTGCCATGGCTAAACTTTCAATTACTCTTTTGTTACAGTCTTTAAGACTAACCCGTTTTATAAAATCAAAAATTGTATTGAATTTTCCAGTCTCTTTTCGAATTGAAGAAATATTTTTAACTGGGCCCTCTCCCACCCCCTTTACAGCGCCAAGACCAAACCTAATTTCGCCTTTTTCATTTACTGCAAACTTGTACCAACTTTCATTGACATCTGGCCCTAGTACTTTCAATCCCATTCTATTGCACTCTTTCATGAAAAAAGTAACAGATTTTATATCGTTCATATTATTGCTAAGTACCGAGGCCATATATTCTGCAGGGTAATGTGCTTTTAAATATGCTGTTTGGTAAGCGATTAAAGCATAACAAGTACTATGTGACTTATTAAATGCATAAGAAGCAAACTTCTCCCAATCTTTCCATATTTTTTCTAAAATTTCAGTATCATGACCCCTTTCTTGACCTTGTGAAAGAAATTGTGGCTTCATTTTATTTAGCAAGTCTACTTTTTTCTTACCCATTGCTTTTCTTAAAGTATCTGCCTCTCCCTTAGAAAAACCAGCTAACTCTTGTGACAAAAGCATAACCTGTTCTTGATAAACTGTAATACCGTAAGTTTCTTTTAAAAAGTCTTCCATTACCGGTAAATCGTATTCTATTTTCTCATTGCCATGCTTCCGTTTGATAAAACTTGGTATGTATTCAATAGGACCTGGTCTGTAAAGCGCATTCATTGCAATTAAATCTGAAAAAGCTGTTGGTCGCAAAGATTTTAAATGTTTTTGCATTCCTGGAGATTCGTATTGGAAAATCCCCACTGTTTCTCCTTTTTGAAAAAGTTCATACGTTGTTTCATCGTCAAGTGGTATTTCATCTATATCTATAGATTTGCCTGACATCGCTTTTATAATTTTTATGGTATCCTTTATTAGAGTTAGAGTTTTTAGCCCAAGAAAATCCATTTTCAACAAACCCGCAGACTCTGCTACAGAATTGTCAAATTGAGTACACCACATTTCGGAATCTTTGGCTAATGAAACAGGGACAAAATCTCTTATGTCTGAGGGAGTGATTATAACTCCACATGCATGAATTCCTGTATTTCTTAACGAGCCCTCAACCAGCTTTGCTTGTCTAATAACTTCTCCTTCAATTCCTTCCTCCTCCAATTTATTAATGAGTTCTTCTGCATTTTTTAATTGATCAGGCGAGATATTACTTTTTACATCTTGTTTAGTCCAACTAAATAATTTATTCAATTTTACATCAGGAACCAACTTTGCCAACCTATCTGTCTGCTGCAAAGGCAAGTCCAAAACTCTTCCAGTATCTCTAATTGAAGATTTTGCAGCCATAGTACCATAAGTAATTATCTGGGCAACTTGACTAGAACCGTATTTATCAATAACATATTGTATTACTCTTGATCTTCCTTCATCGTCAAAATCAATATCAATATCCGGCAAAGAAACTCTATCTGGATTAAGAAATCTCTCAAAAAGAAGATTGTACTTAATTGGATCAACATTTGTAATTCCTATACAATATGCTACAGCAGAACCAGCGGCAGAACCTCTTCCAGGGCCAACTGAAACATTCATATCTCTAGCTGCAGAACAAAAATCTTGTACTATTAAAAAATAACCAGGATAGCCTGTATTTCTAATAATTTCTAACTCAAAATCTATTCTTTCTTTGATTTCGTCCGATAATTCTTGGTATCTAACTTTAGCTCCTTGATAAGTTAAATGTCTTAAGTAGTTGTTTTCTCCATTTTTAAGTGAAGTATCCTCTAAATCTTTCGGATCTTTAAATTCATCGGGTATTTCAAACTCAGGCAATAATACATCTGAAGCCAAACGATAAGATTCACATTTTGCAATTATTTCATTGGTGTTTATTATGGAATCAGGAATATCAGAAAATAAAGATTTCATCTCCTTCTGAGACTTAAAGTAATATTCGGTATTTAAAAACCCAAATCTAAAACCTCTTCCTCTGCCAATCGGAGTTGATTTTCTTTCCCCATCCTTTATACACAACAGTACATCATGGGCATCTGCATCGTCCTTATTTAATAGTGAGTATTGTTAGAGGCAAAGTATTTAATAGAATGTTTTTTAGCAAATCTTAGTAAAACCTCATTTACTTTTTCCTCCTCTTCCAAACCATGTCTAACAATTTCTATATAAAAATCATCTTTAAAGTTTTCTTTCCACCACAAAAGAGACTCCTCCGCTTTTTGTTCCCCTTCATTTAATATTAGTTGGGCTATTTCTCCATACAATCCTCCTGTGGTTACAATCAAATCATTGGAATATTCTAAGATTATGTTTTTATCTATTCTAGGAACATAATAAAATCCTTCAATAAATCCGATGGAGGAAAGCTTGATTAGGTTTTGATAACCCTTTTTATTTTTGGCTAAAAAAGGAACTTGATAGCCATTATTTTTATAAGTCTTGTCATTTCTGTCCGGACAAACTTGGAACTCACACCCAACAATAGGAAGAATTTTTTTCTTTTCTAAATCTTGGATTTCTGTTTCTGAAACATTTGATTTTTTATTAGCCTCTTCAATTTTTTCATCAATGGATTGGTTATGTTTAAAACCCGCTTCCACAAATTGAAATGCCCCCATCATATTCCCAGAATCTGAAAAGGCAACTGCAGGCATTCCAAACTCTACCGCTTTTTCAATTAGAGTTTTTACATGAATAGTAGATTGAAGTACAGAAAATTGAGTTTTGTTATGAAGATGGGAAAAGGGTACGTCTTTTAAATGAGAAATATCTTCTTTAGGAACTACAGTTTTACTAACCCCAGATTTTTTTTTCTCTACAAGTGCTTTACTTTGTTTAGATAAATTTATGTGCTTGATTCCAGCAGGAGTGAATTCTGAAGTATTCTTTACAAAAAAATCGGCATATTTTTCATCATCTAAAAAAAGATCTGATTTTTGGAAAGATCCTTTTCTAATAAGTTCAAAAAAACATCTAGCTGTTGCCTCAACATCTGCCGTAGCATTGTGCGCTTCTTTAAAAGGCACTTTAAATAAGCATTGATGAAGCTCAGATAAAGTTGGATATTTAAATTTACCTCCTCTTCCTCCTGGAAGTTTGCATAAAAATGCTGACTTTTCTGTACATGTGTCAAGTACTGGCATTTTTAGCCATTCATTGTCATACCCTAGTCTATGGAACTCCGATCCGACAATATTCAAATCAAACTTTAGATTTTGTCCAACCAAAACCTTTGTTTTGGCTAAAACATTTTTAAAAGAATTTAATACCTCTTTTAATGGCTCTCCCTTAGTTTTAGCCAATGCAGTAGATATGCCATGAATTTTTTCAGATTGATAGGGAATATCGTAACCATCTGGAACAATTAAAAAATCATTGTGCTCTATTAATGTTCCATCATAGTCATGAAGCTGCCAAGCAATTTGAACACACCTTGGCCAATTGTCTAAATCGGTTATTGGCGCATTAAACTTTTTAGGTAAGCCTGTAGTTTCAGTATCAAAAATTAGGTACATAAATTAGATTCTCCATCTAATGTAAAAAGTACTTGGAATTATATAATAAATTGTTGAAAACTTTAATATCTTAAAAAGTACTAGATTGAGAATATCGCCTCCATTTATTAAGTACTTCCTCAAAATAATCTGGCAACTCACTATCATAACTTAAATCTTTTTTCAGAGTTGGATGGTAAAAACCGAGTGACTTTGCATGAAGAGCTTGTCCTGGTAAAAGCTTAAAACAATTTTCTACAAATTGCTTGTATTTCGTAAAACTTGTTCCTTTTACAATTGTATCACCGCCATATTCTAAATCATTAAAAAGCGGGTGTCCAATATGTTTCATATGCGCCCTTATTTGATGTGTTCTGCCCGTTTCAAGCCTGCATTCTATAAGGGTAACGTAACCAAACCTTTCAATTACACTATAATGAGTAACGGCATGCTTGCCATGATCTTTTTCTGGATAACACGTCATTAATTTTCTATTCTTTAAAGATCTACCTAAATATAAATCTACTGTTCCTTCCTCCTTTTCAACATCGCCCCAAACTAGTGCATGATATCTTCTTTTAGTAGTTCTATCAAAAAATTGCTTTGCCAAATTGGTTAAAGTATTCTCTGTCTTAGCTACTACCATTATTCCTGTAGTATGTTTGTCTAGTCGATGAACCAGTCCTGGACGACCAAAATAATCGGATGGTAGTTCCGGTAATTTTTCGAAATGGTATAACAATGCATTTACTAATGTACCATCGTAATTTCCATATCCTGGATGAACCACCATATTTGCAGATTTATTAACCAAACATAATTGATCATCTTCATAAATAATATCAACAGGAATATCTTGTGGAATTAACTCTAGTTGCCTTACTGGATAAGGTAAAACTATAGAAACCTCATCTTTTGGCTTTACCTTGTAATTTGGCTTCACTGGTAATTTATTAACTAGAATATTTCCATTATGAGCAGCAATTTGAATTTTGTTCCTAGATGTATTGGCAATTCGAGCCATTAAAAACTTATCAATTCTTAATTTCTCTTGCCCTTTATCAGCTATAAAATTATAGTGTTCAAACAGCTCTTCCTCCTGATCGTCAATATTTTTAACTTCCTTGGTCATTAATGATGTTGGACAATTAGTTTTTCAACTTTAATTTCTCCATTTTTAAATTTAAACTTTATGAGATAAATACCATTGAGTAAGTTTTTAACCATAATAGAGTTTTCATGGTCCATACTTAAAATATTTACCATTCTTCCATTCAAATCGTAAATTTCAATACTCTCAACATCTTTATTAGAAATTAGAACTAAATCGTCTGCAGGATTTGGGTAAAAGGAAATATTTTCTCTTTACTAAGCAACTCTGGATAGTTCACAACATTATCCATTGGTGAAACAAATACAGGACGCATCATGAGCGCACCATCAAAAATGGTATTTTGAAAACCCGAACCTAAATTGTAAAATATATCAAGTTTTCTATTAACATTTTTATCAAAACCTATATTTAATCTTGAGGATGAAGTCTGTTTCCAGCCTATATAAAATGTATCACTTACAGGAACTAAAGAAGGTAATTCGTATTCAAAGAATCCATTCAGCCCTGAGTTATACTCTGGATAGTAAAGCTCGGGAAAATCAAAATCGTCTGTAGTATAAATCAAACTTCCTGGAGACCCCAAACTATCGTCCCATATTTGAAGAAAAAATGGATCATTAGAAGCATCATTTACTGAGGGAGAAAAATGTATTTTAATACTTTTTAAAGTATCTATTCCGTTACCCTCTAAAATTGAAAACCTATAGGCTAGTTCTACTCCATTACCTATTAAACCATAAGCAGCTTCTGCAGAACCATCGTCGTAAGAATAATAATTTTGAAACGACTGATGGTGTAAAATAGTATCATTCACACTTAATCTTTCAGGCGTTGTATTGGTAGATAAATAAAATCTGTAAGTATAATCTACAAAAGTATCTGTAAGTGAAGTATTAAGCTCAAAAGTAGATCCAAAATCGTAAAACATATCAAAATAACTTAATTCCGGAACGTTTAGAACAGTGGCCGAATATGGAAAAGAGGATTGTAATATATCTTCGTAAAACAAATCCATGGAACAAGGTTGTAATAATTTGGGATTATCAGATGAGTTATAGGATGGAATTATGGCGTTTTTTAGCAATATGTCAGAAGTTGTATTTTTAAAATGTTTCCAAGGGACAGAACTATAATTGTCTAGCATGGAAACAGGTGGAGATGTGAATGCCCAATCTTGCATTAGTGTATCGTTCATAGAACGACTTTCATTGAAATAAACATAGTCAAGATTCCAGTGGTCTAAACTCCCATTTAGACTTCCGTAAGAATTAAACCTAAATCTAAATCCATCTTGAAAATATTTTGAAGAATCCAGTAGAATATGCTCATAATACCATTGATCGCTATCAAAACCGTTGGTAGACCAAACCGAATTCCACTCGTTGTTAGAAGGATTATAAAATTCTAATAAGAGTGAATCGTCTGAATCTGGTGTTTCCCCATATCCTCCAGCTTGAAAATAGAAAGAGAAATACAAGGAATCGCTAATATCTTTATTGCCTAAAAAAATTGGTTTAGAAGTTAATTGATCTGACCAGTCTGTAGCCCCGGTAGTCCAATCATACGGATTACCAGACGAGTTTAAACCATCAAAAGTAACTACGCCAAGAGTCCAAGGATTTTTTGGGTAATTGTAATTTAAAAATACATCGTTGTCTAACCAGATTTTATTTAAGTCTTCAATTTCAGGAGAAACAAAATATAAAGAAATAGAATCTTGACTGTAATCCGAAGAAAGATTGGCAAAAGTTGTATCAGGACTAGCTGCTGTCCAAAGTGAATCTATAATAGTGACATTTGGCCATAAAATTATTGTATCACTGGTAATAGGGTAATAGAAAAGATTATTTATTATTAATGTATCTGGATCGTTTTGAATTGTTAACATAATTAGAGTATCCAGCCCGTTAGAATTTATGCTATCATAAGCATAGGTGAAGGTTGGAGAAGACATATAGCTATTTGTAAGAGGAACCAAACTCCCATCTAAAAAGAACAGATAATTCCAGGAAGAATCTGAAATATTAGGACCACTTGTATCGGTTTTGTATACTTTAAATTTATTGGTAGAAAAATCATCAATTAATGGCAAACTAAGGGTGTCTGTCAAATAAATAAAATCAAAATTCTCTATGGACTGCGTTCTTTTAGAAGATGAAATATCCAACAATGACATATTGGTTCTAAGAGGCTGGAGACTCTCCTGAGAAACAAGAAAGAATGGAATTAAAAAGAAAGAAAGCGAAAAAAAATTTTTCAAATATTATAGTTTAATCCTACGGTGTCTTTGGCATAAATACTATCCAACGGGGTGGAAAGATTTGCATCTATTATCACTAAACTTCCAATTGAAATAAAGGATTTGTTATCCGTCTTGGGGGATGGGTATTGATTGAAGATTACTGCACGGTTTGAATCCTTAAAATCAAGAACAGAATCATTGTAATTAATCTCTAGTTCAAGTCCTATTTCACTTGCTTTATTATTTGCTAAATAGATATTCATTCCTCTAAAATCTGGTAATTCAATTGGCTTCCCTTTATCGCCAGATCCATAAATTAATTTTAAAGTAGCCCCTTTTAATAATTTTCTTCCAGCTTTAACAATCTCATCTTGGAACCTAATTTCAAGTACTTTGTCTCTGTCTTTATGATTTCTCATTTCTAAATCCACCTTAAACCCAAGCCTTTCTAATTTGGTTTTACCAATATTTTTAGAATTAACATTGGACATTAAATCTGGGACGGTTTTGTAAATTTCTTGTTTTTTTACAATAGTTAAATATAGGTTTCTATTGGGCTTTATATAGTTTGGAAAGTCTTCTGAATGTGGTTTTGGATCTTGTTGAATAATCATACCCATTGGATGGTTTTCAGAATATATCGAGTCTCGTATTTCATACCTTAATTCTAATTTTTCTAAAGTATCATTTAAATTATTGATTTGAATACCTAATAAATTGGGAACTTCAATTTTAATATTATGGTTGGTGTATTTATCTAGATTATCCATTGTATAATAGAAAATTCCGTATAAAGTTGCACTGGCCAAAAGGAAGTTTATCCAGAAGAATTTTGAAAATATAAATCTTATTATTTTCATTTATTACTTTTTAAGTTTTCTAAACTCAATACCATAACGACAAAAATATTTAATTATTCTTTTAAAATAGTATATCTGCTAATAATAAAGATGATTTAATTATGTTGAAAATAAAAAAATTAAATCTATATAGAAGTATTTGTATTTTTACGCGAGATCAAATCAAATGAAAAAAAAGTCAATTTTATTTATAATTACAATCTTAATAATAAGCTGTAATAATTCTAAAAAAACAAAAAACTTTTTTTCTCCATTGTACGGTGTCAATTCCTCCAATATATCCAGCAATTATATTTCTGGAAGCTATAGCGAAGATTCCATTTTAGTTACATTCAAAACCGAAAGTGATTTAAAATTAAAATTGATTTACAATCTAGATACAATTACAGGATCCAATGAAATTACTTACCATTTAAAAAAATTAATTCCCAAGCTAATTAACATCCCAACAGCAATTGAAGATTACAGTAAATACGTAAATAATTGGAAAGCACCAATAGGTGAATTTTCTTCCTTTCATCAAATTAAGGTACTTGCACTAAAAAATAATATTATCGTGGATTCTTCAATTTATAATTATTTATTGGGTTTAAAATCTGAACTTAAATTTGCAATTGTAAATTTAAAAGTTGATTCCAAAACTTTATTTGACAATGAAGAAGGATGCTATGTTCCAGGAAATAGTTTTAATAGAGAAAAAGACCAAACATCTGGAAATTTCTACAAGTTTAAAAAGAGAAAGCAAACAGGAAAAATTGAAATATTTAACAAAAACGAAATATTTTTAAAGGGCAGTTTCCCTTTTAGAATTCATGGATATGTTACTCCTTTAGCACCTCAAAAAAGCCTCAGATTTTACATCCATCAAAAAAACAACGTAAATACTCTTTTAGAGCTAGATCATCAAGTTGACAAAATTATTTTGAGGTCTTCTTTTTCTGGATGGGGAAACGAAATATTTGTCGATGGTTGGATTTCTAAAATATGTAAAAATTTAAACGTAGATGTAATGAGCTACCAACCAGTTTTGGTTTATTTAAACGGAGAATACTGGGGAATTCATGGCTTGAGAGAAAGAATGGATCTAAAGGCAATTTCTAATAAATATAAAACAAAAGAAAAAAAATTAATCGATGCGGATGACAAGGGTTATTCCAAAAAAGAGGGATATGGTGATTTGAATAGTTTACTTCTAGAAATAAAGAAAAATCCAAAAACTAATTATGAAAAAATTGCCAAAAAATTCAATATGAGTTCGATTGTAGATTGGTTCATAATTGAACTATTCTTTCAAAATAACGACTGGCCTTGCAACAACACTTTTTTTTGGAAAAAAAGAAGAGGCAATAAGCCTTGGAATGCTGTTTTGATAGATATGGATGCATGCGTAGGAAATCCGGAATTTAATATGTTTGATTATGTTCAAAGAGATTGGTCTCCAGCTTTAGGAGGAGAATTAATTAATTATTTACTAAAACAAAGTGAATTTGAAATGTTATTTACTAAAAGAGTTAATTACTTACTTGAAAATGAACTTTCATCAGAAAATTTAATGGCCAATCTTATAGAATTTAAAAAATCATTTTCACCAATGGTTGAAGAACACTATAGTAGATGGGGTTATAAAAATGGAACAAAAAAATATAAAAAGGGGTTGAGTGTTCTAGAAAAATTTTGTGTGGATAGACCTGAAAATTTTAAAAAAAATATGGATCAATATTTTAAAAATATTTCTAATCTTTAAATTATGGAAATAAATCAATTTGTAAAACTAGCAATTCAAGAAGACGTTAAGCAAGGCGACCACTCTACCCTTTCTTGTATACCAAAAAATAGTGTAGGTTCGGCAAAACTCCTAGTAAAAGAAAATGGAATCATTTCTGGAATTAATTTAGCTAAAGAAATATTTAATTGCTATGATCCAACTATTGATTTTAAAAGTATTTTAAAAGATGGACAAAAAGTANCTATTGGCGATGTTGCTTTTATCGTAAGTGGTAAATCTAGCTCTATATTAACTATNGAAAGATTGGTTTTAAANGTAATGCAAAGAATGAGTGCNATTTCAACTTTGACTAATATGTATGTGGAAAAACTAAAGGGTTTGAATAGTAAAATTTTAGACACAAGAAAAACTACTCCTTTAAATAGGTTTTTAGAAAAACAAGCTGTTAAAATAGGAGGCGGTTACAACCATAGATTTGGACTTTACGACATGATTATGCTTAAAGATAACCACATAGATTTTGCAGGTGGAATCCCACAAGCAATTAAAAAAACCAATAACTATTTAAAAGAGAATAAATTGGATATAAAAATTGAAATTGAAACTAGAAATTTAGAGGAAGTTAGAAAAGTTTTAGAGTGTGGAAATATACATAGAATAATGATGGATAATTTTAANTATCAAGATTTAAAAACTGGNGTTNAATTAATCAANGGTGTATATGAAACAGAGGCTTCCGGTGGTATAAATTTAGATACAGTAAAAAACTATGCTATGTGTGGTGTTGATTATATTTCAGTTGGTGCCTTGACTCACTCCGTGAACAATATGGACTTGAGTTTAAAAGCAGTATAATAACTAATTAAAGTC
>JGI20160J14292_10002989_pt1 | contig 13118 bp, 16 predicted proteins | sample COG_10_FD_14292 | JGI IMG/M metagenome (IMG submission 14292) | reverse complement strand
TATTTTTAGATTCCAAAANAAACCCGGAGCCGATAAAGATAGTGAAAAAAAATCCGATTGCCGAGTATTTAACGAAATATACAACTAAATTTAATAATTTAGAAACAATAGAGTTAGACGACAATAAATTACAAAATCTAAAAAATTGTATATTATATGAGCAAACTCCGTATGGTAGTATAATAATGAAGTACGAACCTGAATTTAAAAAGTTTAGTTATTATTCTGATAAAACTATACCCTATAATTTTTTAGAAACTGCATGTAAAAGATATGCGTTGAGTTTCAATTGTAAATCATTATATGTAGATATAAATGAACAGTATGATATGGTAAAAGATAAAATAAGAAGGAATGAAGAAAGAAAAGAGGAACAGGAACAGGAAACCGCAAAAGATGAAAAATCTATATATGTTAAACCCAAAGCATATAATAGAAGAAAAAAACCAAAATCACGTGCAACTATAGATGAAAATAAAAACAAAATAATAGATTTTAAGTATTGTGGACGAATAATAGATTTTAAATTCTTAAAAACAAATCTAGATGTCGTTAAAAAATTAAAAACGAAAAATATTTCATTTAGTGAATTTAAAAACCGAAGTAATATATAAGTATGAAAAACAATAAAAAGAAGACTATTAAAAAAAAAATAAAGGGTGGTGCGCCAACGGCTGCACCAACGGCCGCAACGAAGACACATAGTATCCAGATAGAAGGGTTAGATTTAAGTTTTATCCATAAATTAGGATCTGCGGGTGCCAAATTAATAGCAGGAGGGATTGTTTTTGGTGTAGAACAAATGTTCGCAGCAATCGCCTCTCGTAGCCCCAAACCACTATCTAAAGATACCATACATGAATCTATTCAAATTTTGAATCAAAAGCTAGCATCAGTCGAGGTTTTTATAAAAAGTCCAGAAGGCCAAATAGTACTAGGAAACTTAAATAGCAAATTGACAATACTTGCAAAAGAACTTGCAAAAGTTGCAAGTGGGCCATTAAAAATTCTAATGACTTCCTTATTAGATTTAATGCTAGAAACAGGAGAAAAATTTATTCAAAAGGGAACTAAATTTAGTAAAAACATTTTAAGAATTGTTCCTGGAGCAGGAGATGCGTTTATAATTGCAGAAAATATCGGGACAGCAGCTACCGCAGGAAGTCAAGGTATTACTTCTTTTATAGAATCATGGGGTTTGTTATCAAAGTTTCTAGAAAAATCTGGTGGTAATTTTATACAAATTACTTCTACTATTAATGAACTTAGAAAATCAATTGAACCTATTATTTCTATATTTACATCAGGGCCCCAAATGCTAGTTAACAAAGCAATACCAGGCGTAGATTTGAAAAAATTTATAAAGGGCGGTACTGAAGAATTAAATAAAAATATTGAGAGTATAACAAATGCAGCACTAACGGGGTTAAATCAAGGATCCGGTAATAGATTAAGGAAGGGAGGTACTCGTAGAAGAAAAAGAAGGACAAGAAAAACCAAAAAGAATAAAAACTGAATACAGATAAATAAATATTATTATTATAAATATATTTATTTATTACTTGCTTGCTTATAGCTTATATATCCGACACTTTTTTCAAAATTAAATGACGATTTTAAATGATTTTGTGCAATTTCATATGCCTTTTTCTCCTTTTCTGTAAAAGTATTCTTATATTTTTCGATATTTTTGGCGGTTTCCATATTTTAATATATAATAGTATTAATTTTATATATCAATTTTTTAAAAAATGATTTTTAATTAATAAAATGAATAGTATTAATTAAAAATGGAAGTAAATAAAAATGGAAGAAAATAATTATTTCTAAAAAAATTGATTTTGAAAATAGTATTTAATACTTTTAAAATAAAATGGAAACCTCAACAGATAATGTTCAATCCCAAGTATTTAGATTTAAATTCAATCAGGAATTAACGGACCAAATTGATTATTTCTCTAAGCTACACCAACACGATGACAGACAAACATACAAGGATGAATGGAAAAAGTGGTCCGAAACACCAGAAATGCTTGAAATAATTCTATCCGAAACAGAACGCCTTAATAGGCTTGGGTATAATGAAAATATTAACGATAAGATGTATCGAAGTTCAAGATATTATTTCAGAAAGAAGAGTAATGAAGTAAACACACGAGCCACGTTTGTGCGTTCAACATACAACGTTTCAAAAGAGTTTATCACTAAAATGAAAAATTATATTGAAAATGAAAAATTATCTAGTAATTTTAGCCCCAAAACGGCATATATTAATTTTATCGACCGCAACAAAGATGATTATCAAACCGAAATTCATAATTTAGTAACAAATGATTATTCAAATAGCGATGCTATTTTGAAAATTAAAAAGACATTTAAAAATCAACACTACCAATCAATTCACTAATAAAGTATACATTATTAAATCTATTTTTTTAAATAATGTACTAAAATAAAATATTTACTTCTTTCCTCTGGTCTTCTTTCCCTTCTTTCCCTTCTTAGCCTTCTTAGTCTTTGTTTTTCTTGACTTACGAGTTCCCTTCTTAGACGTCTTAGACTTCTTTGTTACAGAAGAAGAAGCAGACTTACTTTTGCTATAAGTCTTCGATGCCAGTTTAAGGCAATCCTTAAGTGATTTACCAGGGTTTTTAGCCATGGTTGATTTTACGTGCATTTGCCAAGCGTTAGCCATATAATATATACGAAGATAATAATATAATAATATAATTAAATATAGTAGCTTATTCAAAAAAAATTGAAGACTGATACATATTTATTTCTAAATCAATAAACAAAATGTTATCAGAATTCCTTTATTTAAAAGATGAATTAATTGCGTCATTTATTGTGTCCTTAATTTACGAGGCCGATATTGATGAACCAATATTATATATTTCAGAGTTATATAACTCTCAATTTTACGATGATGTATACAATATTATATGGCAAACGTACTTTGACTTTTATTATTTAACTAATCCCACTATTGTATCCTTAATACACGATACAATCACTAAAGATAAAGCAGAAAAATCACTTGAAAACATTCATCATATAATTAAACATTTATTTAAACTTGACAAAAGCATACCTGTATTTCTACTGCATCAACAAGTCAAGATATATGGTTCAAACCATAAATTTACAGTATTTAGAGGGAAAAAACCCAAAATTCTGGAAAAATATAATGATGTATCACACAAAATTATTCAAAGTCTGGAAAAATTCAATTGGACTAATATCACGCATTTTATTTCTTCGGTAAAAGAAGAAGAATTACCTGTTATATTTACAGATATACATAATTATCTTATTGATAAAAAGAAGAAGAAAACGTTAGATATATCACTTGATTATTATAACAAAAAGCATATGTTACTATCTCTTATTCTAATAAATTACTGTAAAGATACATCTGAAAAACGCACAATTGATAAAATTATTATTGAATATGATACTCCCAACTACGAGGTAATTCCAAGAAAATTGTTAGAAACTAACCGACAAATAACAATACATAATGAAGTAATCGGAGCATTTAATTTATATAGACACTCAGTTTCTCGAAAAGAGTTATTTCAACAGCTATGGTATAATTGGGAATATTTCTGCAAGGAATGTCCCCTATGGAATGAACGCTTTTCAGAATGTAAAGTAATATTTGATGACGAAAAGAAAAAACCCATTTTTCCAAACGATGATTTATTGGAAGAATTCTATGAAAAATACAACCTTGAACCGGACGAACAGTCGAGTGATATAATTGATCACAGTCATGTAGAATTAAACAATATTACGTCCAAGGAATTTCTATGTAAATTACTAATTCATTTAGATTCTAGTTCAGTTGAAATACCAAAAACCCTTATTGAATTCTTTGTGGAGTTTGAAACTAATATTACGAATAAATATATTATCTAAAAAAATTGATTTTAAATAATAGTATATATTTTTATTAAAATAATTCAAGATGGTAAAAAATACAAAAGGCGGTAAAGGTCAGAAAAAGTTTGGTCGTAAGTTTACACAACAGGGTGGAAACAAAACATTACGTGAATCGAAAGAAGAGGGCGAACTTTATGCATGCGTATCAAGAGTACTAGGTAATAATATGGCACATATTATTACACAACACAATAAAACTATGTTACTGCATATTAGAAATAAATTCAGAGGAAGGTCAAAGCGTGATAATATTATCGCTGTCGGAACATATGTTTTGGCCGGAGAAAGAACATTTGAGACCATCAAATCAGATAAATTATCTAACTGCGATCTTCTCGAGGTATATAATGACGGTGAAGTAGATAGGTTAAAAAAAGAAAATCCTGATATTCCATGGATTGCGTTTAAAACTATTGTAAATCCGATATCTAAAGAGATCGATGAGGGCGAAGGTGTTCAATTTGTTAATATTGATGAAGAAGAAGAAAGAATAATTTTAGAAGAAACAAAACAACATGCAACTGGAGAACTACTTGATATTGGAGGCGAAGAAGTGGATTTCAACGATATTTAAACAATATGTAAATACAAATAATTAATTTATTTTTTTAATGATATATAACTTTTCTTTGTTTTTTTTGTATTTTGTACAGGTGTATATCTTATTTTTTTTGTATTCGAATTTGATATTTCCTTCTTTTCGAAAAATAAATATAATGTATTCAAATCTGAAAACATTTGTATTGACGGCATAAAATAAACAGTTTCCACAGATTTTATTCTATTCATATATCTATATTTATCTTGAGTTTCAAGATTGTTTTTAAAATTTATTAATTCACGTGGTTTAATATCTATATTGTATCTTAAAATTGAATGTAATGTATATTTATTTTCAGCTTTTGTCTTCACTATTTTTAATAATTCTGTATCTGTTAATGTATTCTTTACATTTAAGTTATATTTCTCCTTTCCTATATGTTGTATCTTATTATTTTGTAAAAAAAAGGAAACTATATTTATTTTATAATTATCTGTGTTATAAAACTTATCATAATTCGTCTCAACAAATTCAAATTCGTTAAGCCATCCTTCGTCTAAAATATCCTCTATACTTTCCATATCACCTATAGAACTAGTGTCGTCTTCATATTCTTCCATACTAGAATAAAAAATGATTATTATTTTTTCATTATAACTAATTAATAATATCAAACTCCTCTTCTTCAGATTCTTCATCATATTCTTCTTCCATTTGTTTTTCAAATTCTTCCAACCACTTTTCGTAGTTAACACGTTCTAATTCGGCAATAGCAAGCCCATCTAATTCTCCGGTCTCATAATAATGTTGATCTGATTCTTTTTTTCTTTTTAGATATAATTCATGCATTCCTTCACACATTCGTCTATTTAAATCTTCATGTTCTTCTCTTTCTAGCTGGACATTCATATTTACCAATTCTTCTTCCGAAAATGTTTTATCCCAACTATCATACCAGTTTACATTATTTCTACTATAATACGTTTTTCTACAAGGTATAAGTATTGTTGATGCATTATCGGATGCGGTGCTTATATAACGATTAAGTTGTTCTTCGCGTTCTTTAGAATAGTTATCCATTTTTATAAATTGAGGACCAATCCAAACATTATCCCTCCAATTTTTAGTATCTCTCAATATATCATTTCCGTTACATTTGTCTTCTTCTACTGTTAAAGAAATTTTGTTCAAATATTCAGCTGTCGTTGGAGCTAGCGATGACGGATCAACCAATTCTGTATTTTCTACCAATCCAGGAAAATTTGTTATATTAAATTCTCTGTTTTTAGCCTCTTCTCTCTTTAATTCGCCTGCTCTTTTTACTCTCTCAAAATTTCTATCTGTGCTCGTATAATTATTTTTATATCTATTATCCCTATTATTTTCTCTACTTCCCCGGGTATCTCTACTTCCCTGGCTGTCTCTACTTCCCCAGTTATCTCTACTTCCCCAGTTATCTCTACTTCCCTGGGTATCTCTACTTCCCCGGTTATATCTAGTAGTATTTTCGGTGTCTTTTTTATTATGATTATTTAGATTAACATCTTTATTAATATCACAACGTTTCCAATCCATTTTGTTAGTTTATTACTATTTTCTTGTTAGAATTTATATACTATACTATAATTAAATTCCAAATCAATTTTTTAATTTATAAATAATTAATATATATTTATTTATTATATGTCAATTAACACACTTAAAAAAAAGAGCGAAAGCAAATATTTTAATAAAGTGTCAAGCGGTACTGTTTTTTCCTTAACAGGAACTAAAAGATTACAAGGGTACGTTGGACAAACCAACTTATCTAGATCGACAAAAATGACACCATACACTCGATTTGGTGGACCCAGAGGTCATGGAGCTAAATATGGTATTTATCCTATTAATATACATAACTCAGGAAAATTAGCCACATGTAATGATGACAACACTATTAAAAAGCCCACATCAAACACCAAGGGTTTAATTTCTAGCAAATACAAATGGAATAAAAGAGGATACCCTTATACCGTTGTTCAATCCGACAGCAATTCTTCATTATTTGATACATCTTCAAGATATACACATGATCTAGCCGCTTCAAATACGTGTGTTGGTCCTACTGATATAACTAATGTTGAAAAAAATTGTATAAGTGGAGCTGGGTGTTCTAATTATATTGGAGGTAGAAGAGTAGTACGTATGATGTATAGCCAACAATTCGCCTCATCTGTTCCACAAAGTATGTATATATTGAGTAAAACAAAAAGATGTGCGACTACTTCTATGGGTAATACTAGCGACTCTACAGAACCAGCAAAAATAAATAATAGCAGTTTAACACACTTTACATGTTAATATAAAATTGCTTAAAGATATATACATTAATTTAGTATTAATATGGATAATACTATGTACTTGAAAATTTTTATTGATACAGACGAGCAAGAAGTTATTGATACATATAATAATCATATTGAAAAACATAATACAAAATTAGATAATGATGCACCATATGAAGATTCGGGATTTGATCTATATATTCCCGAAAATACTACATTTACTGGCAATAGTGTCACCAAAGTTAATCTTAAGATTAAATGTTATGCATATTTTAATAATCGACCGTGTGGATTTTATGTTTATCCCAGATCGAGTATTTCAAAAACACCCTTAAGACTAGCCAATCAAGTTGGAATTATTGACGCAGGATATAGGGGATGTTTAATCGGAGCGTTTGATAACATTAGAGAAGACGAATATCACGTAGAAGCGAATACACGTTTATTACAAATATGTGGTCCTTTTTTACAATCTATTCGCCCAGAACTAGTTTCTTCTGAAGAAGAATTGGGATATACAAATAGAGGCACCGGTGGTTTCGGTTCCACCGGGACAACCGACCCCTTTAGTTCGATTGGATCATTAGAAGCGTTGGGAAAATTTGCTTCTTCTCTTAATAATACACAACAGGATATAGACTATATGGATATTGCAAGACAAATGGACCAAATTATATTTAAAAATAATCAATCAAGTAACATATTTGACTTGAATATTAACGATGATTTACCAGACGCAGATCTATCATCACTTGACGACCTCGAACCTTATATCGAACCAGTCGATTAAGATATTTATTTAAAAAAAATTGATTTATATTTTATTATTTATTTAATAATAAAATACTTAACTACCAGTAAGATTAATCATGCAATCAGTTTACAACCCCCAAGACCTTCTCCACCTACCACCTATGGTAGAAGCACCATATGGTCACGGTATTATGGAACCATACTATGGTCCTGAATGGGGATTTATGGAACCACCAACACACGTTATCACCCTTCCTCGCTGCAAGGTTTGCGAAGATGCGGGTAAATCACCCCAGGAGTTTCATAGTCACTGGGTTCGTGACTCAAAAGAACCCAACGCAAAGGTTACTTGTCCTACTCTTCTTTCTCAAAAGTGTAACTACTGTAAGAAAAAGGGACACACAATCAAGTACTGTGATCGTCTCAAGAAAAAGGAACAAAACCATAGGGGCAATCAACCGGCCATGAGACAACAATCTGACGTGAGACAACAACCAGTCATGAGACAACAGCCTGACATCGGTTATGAGGAAGGAGAGATTGCCGACGATGCAAGTACCGGAACTATGTCCACTATGTCAGAACACGACTGGCCTGCCGTAGGCGACGGAAGATCATTTATATCTACGACCTTTTAAAAAAATAAGTAACAGTTAGGTTTCGTTTGTAATTTTAAATTAAATAAATATTATTTTTTAATCAATCTTATTATCTAGATAATTTAATATTATATTTTCATCTAATTCATTTAATCTAAAACGAGTATAATATTGTATTTCCCCGATAGGCACCGTTATTTCTAGACATTCCCCATTAAATGTTTCTTTAAATGCTACTTCTTCTAATTGCATCCATTTTCGTCTATATATTCTAGATTTTGTACTATTCTCTATCATATAATAATCAGACTTATTTACCATAAAATTATCTAGAATGGACAATATTGACATGTATTTGATATGCTATAATACAAAAAATACAATTCAATTTTATTTTTAATTTCAATTTTTATTCAATTTTATTTTTATTCAAACTGGTTCTATATTACTTATTTGTTTAAATAATGTTTTTGGTACTATATTTATTTCTTCGTCACTCGAATAATATAATCCCGTTTCGAGGTCAGTTGTATGAAACTTTTCTAGCATATATTTACAATTACACACAGTAGCTCCACCGCAACTTACACAGTTATCATTCGTTCGGCGATTACCATCTGCCTTATAGATTAATTCTATATAATTATTACCAAAATTATATAGAATATTCACTACATTTGTTACCATACCACCCGTACGTTTATCAAAAAGGTTAACCAAGTCCATATCTAGGATGCTTCAGATTTTTTATTTGTGAATATAATCGAAAAGTAAATCAATTTTTTTTAAACTTCTATTTCATTCTAAAGAATATTACTATTAATAGTAATAAAAACCATAAATTTATATCTTTATTATACTCTCTAATCGCAATATTTATTATTACTACTGATGATAGATAATATATCATATCATTACATCTTTCCATCGTAAAATCTTCTACCCCATACAATAACATACTCGGAGGACCATACCATATTTTCGTATCAAATAAACTCCTTTCTGTTTTTGTTAATATACAACCATTATAATAATGGTGTAAAATTACAAGTAATGAATAACAAAATACTGAGATATAATAATATATATTCATATCTCCAAAAAATATACAAGCTACTATTCCAGTTACAATCAAGTAATGAACACCAACCAAATATAATCCAGCATATTCTCGTTTATTTGTGCAGTTTAAAAAAAATGCTTCTATTTGTCTTATAGACCATTTCGTATCAGATTTCCTTTTTTCTAATTCAAACATATATATAAAAACTATATTATATGGAGTTTTTATATGTATTATATAATTATTAAACTTCTAGTTTAATTTCTTCTACCTTATCCGGATCTACATCGTTGTATTGAATTTTTCTTGTTAAAAATGCCGAATAAAAAATATTTGGTTCTGTATGTATTATTTCATATACATTTCCTAACTTGGAACTCATAAATAGTACATTCGTTAAAAATACAGTCAACGTCTTTGCATCTAAGAAGTTGTTAAATACAACAATTCCGCTTATTGCTGAATTTATTCCAAATAATCCTAAAGATGCATACCCTAATCTACCATAATTTACATTTAATTTCAATAGTCGTTCCTTTCTATGAGGAGATAATTTTGTTAATGCTTCTTCTACACTATCTGCATCTCTTGCTTTATATGAATTACTTTCCAAATATGATATCATCTTAAATTCACGTCTTGTTTCGTAATAATACATACCACTTAAGGAAGCGAGTGTTAATAAATTAAAAATTAAACCTACCATTGATAATCCACCACCAGCATTATTAATGTTATCACTTACAGAACAAGATACACCGTTGCAATTTTGAGGAACAAATATTACCAATAAACAACCCATTACAGCACGATATAATTCAAGAACCAGCGCTAGTGCGGTATTTACTTGTTGCTTTGTATCCTGAGACACTCCTTCCTCGTCTTCATCGCCATTTGTTAAATCAATAACCTCTTTTTCTGTCTCTTTTTTTTCTAACATTTGAGTTGTTACATCGGCGTCTTCACTACATTCTGTTTTATTACATATATTATTCTCTCCACAGCATGTAAATTTACTAATCATATTTGACTTAGCCTTGACTTCTTCCTTGACTTCTTCCTTGACTTCTTCCTTGACTTCTTCCTTGACTTCTTCCTTGACTACTTCTTCCTCTTCCAATTTTACATTTCGTTTAATATCAGAATTCAAGCATTTCTTATTAAACATTACATCATCTAATTTATTATATGCTTTTTCTTCTTCAGTATATACTAGGTCGTCGTCCTCTACTTCTTCCTTGACTTCTTCCTTGACTGTTTCCTTCATTTCTACATTCATTTCTACCTTCACTTCTAACTCTTCCTTCAGTTCAACCTCTTTATTTTCTACAATATCACTAGTTGGTTCAACAATCTGATTCATGGAAAGATCGGCTAAATCCATTATATAATATATACTAAAAAAATCTTTTTATACTTACAACAAATTACTATTTTTATTATTGGAAATCTATGCTATCTTTATTATTTATCTAGTACCCTCTGACATTAAATTACTCCTACACATAGGACAGTTCGGTATGCGTGATGACAATATTGCTTGGGTATAGCACCCGGTGCAAAACATGTGCCCACAGTTTGTAGCAACTGTACGCGTATTAACACCGAACTGTTCCATACAAATTGCACATACTTCTTCCTCGCGAATGTTGTCTTGTTGCAAAGAAGAAACCTTCAACCCAAACCGTTCTCTACGCTGATCCTTATAATGCATCGACAGATAGTCGATCAGAGATTTTTTTGTTGCTTGCGTTAAATTCCCCAACAAATTTTTCAAAGCGGTTGATTTATCTTTGGGTAAGTCGTAATATACGCATGCATTACTCTTCTTATCTATCCATCTCGTATCTGTAAAGTTACGAGGATAACTGAAGTCGAGGAGTTCTGTTGCCGTAAGACTAGAGCCACTAAATTCCGCTTTTCTCCTAAGTCCATTCTCTACACGTCTGTGTGTCTGTCGAATGTACATCACCATTCGTTTTAACGTACCTTTGTCTATGGTTTTCAAATTGGGCATCTCGCCCTTCACTAGCGCAATTATTACAGGCATATTATTGCGACAATTATATGACAGGTGACTATTGCTGTTGCAAAATTCACACATTCGGGGAGCGATACTCTTAGTTCTAGACATGTTACTTGTTTTAAGATACTTATACAAGGAGGGTGCAAAATAAATCAATTTTTTTTAACTAACTCGGTTCGCTTTTTACACAAAATCATTCTATTTTTTAACTAACTCGGTTCGCTTTTTACACAAAATCATTCTTTTTTTTAACCAAAATATTTTATACCTACTAAATCTCCATTTGAAATATAATCTATTGAAGCACCACCACCCGTAGACACATAGTAAAAATCATGAATGTGATTATTTACAAAACATACCGTATCACCACCACCAACTATTACCTTTTTACCTGATTTTTTCAATAATTCTAATAATGTTAGAGACCCATAACTATACAAATCATTTTCTACTACACCCAACGTTCCATTCCAAAAAATAATGTCATAGTTTTGTATTATATTATTTAATTCTATTATTGATTGCATTCCAATATCAAAAAAATATTTATTTTCAGGTAAATTTTCAATATTATAATATGTACAGGGTACAGTTAAATCGATAGACGCCAAACCATCTTTCATTTGATATATGGATGAGTTATTTTTTTTGATATCTTCAATATATTGTTTATATTCTTTATTTTTAACAATTGAATTTATGTTCCCACCGCTTATATAAATACCATCCACTTTTTTTGATAATTGTCCAAGCAAAGCTATTTTATCATCCATTTTTCCACCACCTATAATGGATAATATTTTTTCATGATTTAAATTTTTATTGATTAAATCCAAACACTTTTTTTCTTTCTCTACCAAAAATCCAAATGCTTTCTCTTCTCCTTTAAACCCTAATATTGACATATGACCACGATGCATACATCCAAAAGCATCATTTACATATATATTGCCCAATTTGTTATATAAGGTTACTATTTCATTATTACTACCATCATATTTTGTCTCTTCTTTGTGAAAACGTATATTTTCAAGCAAATATAAGCGATGTTCACTCTCTTCTAATTTTGTTATTGTATCATTACTTATTCCATCTTCCAATAAACAAATCGTTTCATCAAAATAACTATGTAGTTGTTTCATAAAATGTTTCCATGTGAACTCTTCTTCATAACCATTTCCACAGGGTCTTCCCAAATGTGAAATAATTACTACTCTTTTTGGATGTTGGTCTAAAATATACTTTATTGTCTTCAAAGATGAAACAATACGGAAATCATCGTTTATCAGATAATTATCTTTATTATAAGGAATGTTCCAATCCACCCGTAATATTACATCTTTATTTTCAAAATTATAATTGGTTATAAAATGCGGGTGAATATGATTGTTTTTTTCATTATTATACGTTACCATATGTTCTGCCAAACGTATTACTTGGGCACTATAGGACCATTCGTTGTCATACCATATCATTAATTTAAATTCGTTGTCTGTTAATTGTATCGAGGCATCTTTATCTATTATTGACGGGGTCGTTGTTGTATTAAAATCACTACTTACCAATTTACGATTGTTTATCGATATGTAACCACTTTTTTCCATCTCACACATTAATTCTTCTTTACTAACATTTGTTTCTAATGTTACATTCAAATCAACTATACTTACATTATTTACAGGTATACGCAAAGAGGTTCCTTTTACCTTTCCATCTAAACTGGGCAACAAAGCTTTTATCGATTTGGATGCACCAGTGTTATGAGGAATGATATTATTAAGTATAGAACGGGACGTCCTATTGTTAAAATGATTTGTATCTATTGGATTTTGAGAAGCAGTTGTTGCGTGTATGGTTGTGA
>JGI20160J14292_10002973_pt1 | contig 13155 bp, 13 predicted proteins | sample COG_10_FD_14292 | JGI IMG/M metagenome (IMG submission 14292) | reverse complement strand
TAAAAGCAGACAAGCCATATGTCAAGAGGATGAAAGAGCTAAGACATTCAATTATTGATCAGCAAAATAAATTAATAGATATTGAAGAAGAAACTGGTTTGCCAATAAAGAACTTTAAAGAAATAAATAAACAGATGACGAAAGGTGAGTTTAAGGCGAAAGTTGCAAAGCGAGAGATGATTGAAGCAAACCTAAGATTAGTTATTTCAATAGCAAAAAAATATACCAATAGAGGTCTTCAGTTTTTAGACTTAATTCAAGAAGGTAACATTGGACTTATGAAAGCAGTTGATAAGTTTGAATATCGACGAGGGTATAAGTTTTCAACCTATGCGACATGGTGGATCAGGCAAGCAATCACTAGGTCGATTGCTGACCAGGCAAGAACAATTAGGATTCCAGTTCATATGATTGAGACAATAAACAAGATGAATCGAATATCTAGACAAATCTTGCAGGAAACAGGAGAAGAGCCAGAACCGTCTGAGTTGGCAGAAAAAATGGAAATGCCTGAAGAAAAAATACGTAAAATTTTAAAAATTTCTAAAGAGCCTATTTCCATGGAAACTCCAATTGGAGATGATGAAGATTCGCATCTAGGAGATTTCATTGAAGATCAGGGTACATTAACTCCAGCTGATTCAGCTATATATGGAAATTTAAGACACGTCACTTCAGACATTTTAGAAAGTCTAACTCCTCGAGAAGCGAAAGTACTCAGAATGAGGTTTGGCATTGAGATGAATACAGACCATACATTGGAAGAAGTTGGCAAACAGTTTGATGTAACAAGAGAACGTATTAGACAAATTGAAGCAAAAGCGCTTCGTAAGCTCAGACACCCAACTCGATCTGAAAGACTCAAAACCTTTTTAGATAAAGATTAAAATAACGGGCTCATAGCTCAGTTGGTTAGAGCAGAGGACTCATAATCCTTTGGTCCCAGGTTCGAGTCCTGGTGGGCCCACCAATAAACACAAAGCTTTTAGGAAATATAACCCTAAAGGCTTTTTTTAAGTGATTATATTTTTATATCTCCAAAGGTACCATGCTGCAATTGACCTAAAAGGTTTCCATTCTTCAGAAATTTTCGATAACTCTTCCATAGTGATTGGGGAAGGAATACTTTTAAAGAGGGAATAATTTTTTCTTAATGCAAAATCACCTACAGGAAATACATCGAGCTTTCCTAAATTGAATATCATTAACATTTGTGCTGTCCACTCACCGATACCTTTAATCTTTGTAAGTTTCTCTATAATTTGAAAATCATTCATCACCAAAAAACCTTGACGATTTTCTAATTCTCCTTTTTTTACCTGCCTTGCTATTTCGATAATTGTTTTACGTTTATTTAAAGAAAGTCCACTATCTTTAAATTTATTTTCATGAGCAGCTAAAATTTTTTCTGCTGTCGGGAAGTTATTATCAAAATTTTGTTTAAATCTATTGAAAATAGCAGTTGCTGAGGCCGGCCGTAATTGCTGAAAGATTACAGACTTGATTAAAGCTTGATAAGGCTCTAATTCGATACTTAAATTAAGCTTGCAAGGCCCAACTGAGGATACTAATAAATTCCAATCTTGATCTAAGGAGAATAAAAACTTAGAACCTTCTATACACTTTTTTTGATGATTACCACTTAATAAGTTTGCCCGCATAATCAATATACTGTCCAGTATTTTGAATTGATAAATTTTCGATTTGTTGAATCATTCCAGAAACACTTTCAATCACGTCAATCCAGCCACCAGGACCACCCATGTCTGTTCTTACCCAACCTGGATGAAGTGTCATAGTAGCTATATTATGACTTTTTAAATCATGAGTAAGGCTTCTCATCATACTATTAAGAGCCGTTTTGCTAGACCTGTAGATATAAGAGCCACCGCTGGTATTGTCATCAATACTGCCCATTTTACTCGTTATAGAAACAACTTTTTTTTCGTGACCCTGCATAACATTAGTTAAAAAATTCTCAATAACCTCATAAGGGCCAATGGTATTCGTAATAAAGCTTTCTATCCAACTGTCTTTATTAACTGAGCTAAAAATCCCTGAACGGTATATTCCTGCATTGTTAATAAGAATATCAATCGGAGTATTTTTTAACTGATTTGCTAATTCTTGAATATCGTTTGTGTTGCTGACATCTAATTGATGTAATTGAACTGATGGATTTTTTTCAGCAAAATTACTTAAGTCATCAGATGACTTTAAGTTTCTGCAAGTCGCAATCACTTCATATTTTTTTTCTGTAAATTCTTTAACAAATTCTAAACCGAGTCCTCTATTAGCCCCTGTAATAAAAACTGTGCTCATCAAACAATAATCCTAAAATTAAATATAAAACTAAATATAACTTAATAAGTCTATAATTTATACAAACGGAGGTCATTTTATGAAAATAAAGCTTTTTTTATTTCTTCTAGNATTTGTTTTTTTACCACTGCATTCTGCAGAACTTGAACAGTATTGTACGACNAGTTTAGCGGAGGGGAATTTTCATAAAACTAAGTGCGATATCAACAGCACTTTCGATGGTAAAAAATATTGTTTTGGTAACAAAAAATCCAAATCAATATTNTTAGAAAATCCTAAAGAAACGCTTTCTAAAGCTGTTGCTTTTTATAAAAAAAATAATGTAGAAAGAATTAAAATTTCACAAACTGAAGCCAATGAAATTTTAGATGATCCGGATTGTGACTTTTCTAATAAAGATCTTGGCTATTTAAATTTTAAGGGTCAAGATTTAACTCACTGTGTAATGATCAATACCAGTTTTTTTGGTGCTGATTTAAGAGACGCTAATCTTTCAGGCGCAAATTTACAAAGAGCATACTTAAATTTGGCTAGACTTGAAAAGGCAAACTTTGCAGGTGCAATTTTAATTGAGGCTACCATTTTTCAACCTATTTTTGGTGATACTAACTTTATGGGTGCAAACTTAACCAATGCCCGCATGATTGGCACACTTGGTAAGGTTAACATGTCAAAGGCTCTAGTAAAAAATGGACGTTTTGGTCTAGATGTAGGCAATCAGCCAATGGGACAAATGAAATTTGATTCCGCTGGAGGTAATTTTAAAGAAACTGATTTTGAAGGCGCAGATCTTAATATTGCAAGTTTTATTTTTGGTGATTTAACGGGTGCAAACTTAAGAAATACAAATTTATATAGGGCTGAGTTGATTCAAGCAGATTTAACTGGTGCCGATTTAACGGTGCCGATTTAACTGGTGCTAATGTTGAAGATGCGAATTTTAAAGATGTCATTGGCCTTAAAAAAACTAAAGGTTTTGATAAGGTTTTAGGCAAGTGCCGTAATTGTGGAATGTAAAAAAAATGCCCATCAAAGGGCATTTTTTTTTAACTTTATTTAGTTCTTAATTAACAGCGCTTTTTAATGCTGCTCCAGCTTTAAAAGAAGGTACTGTTCTTGCAGGGATTTTTAACTCTGCGCCAGTTTGAGGGTTACGTCCTGTTCTAGCTGCTCTTTTTGCTGTTTTAAAAGTACCAAAGCCAATTAGGGTAACAGTGTCACCTTTTTTTAACGCTCCAGTGATAGATTCGATTACTGCATCAACGGCACGTCCCGCGCCTGCTTTTGTATCGTCTGTTGCTGCTGCTACTGCGTCGATTAGTTCACCTTTATTCATAAAACCTCCGTATGTTTATAAATTATTTTTTTGTCACTGTTGTCTAACACCCCTACGCTTACTGCTGTACAGGCAAAGGTTAAAACTACTTTGCCCTCTTTAAACTTTCTTGTCAATAAAAAAAATAAATAATTTTACTAATTAATATTTTTGATTAATGTTACAATATTCAAATGAAAAGTATTAAGAACAAAAATACTCGAGGCGGCTTTAGGTTGGGAGCTGGGAGAAAACCAGGTAGTGGGTTATATGGGGAAGAAACTAAAGTAATGAGAGTTCCCCGTAGCTCTGTAAGTAATATTAAAAAATATCTTAACTTATCTAGAGCTAATAATGTCGAAGAAATTAGTCTGGCTTATAAAGAGACTACTTATAATCCCCTTTTTTTATTTGAACATAAAGTCCCTGCTGGATTTCCATCTCCGGCAGATGATCATATTGAAAAGCGTTTAGATTTAAATGAATATTTGATTAAAAAAAGTGATACGACTTTTTTTGTGAAAATTAAAGGCGACTCTATGATTGATGCAAGTATCAATGACGGAGATATTGTAATTATTGATCGATCTATGCAAGCAAAAATAGGCGATATAGTTCTAGCTTCTGTAGATGGTAATTTTACGATTAAAACGCTCTCCAAATATAAATTAAAGCCACGCTTATTACCAGCTAATGAAAAATATAAGCCTATTGAGATTAATGAGGATACACAATTTGAATTATGGGGAGTAGTAACTGGCGCTGTTAGAAAGTTTAAATAATGATAGCGTTAATTGATATTAATAATTTCTATGTCAGTTGTGAGCGTTTATTTAACCCCCATCTTATAGATCAGCCAGTCGTTGTATTAAGCAATAATGATGGCTGTGTTATATCAAGGAGTAATGAGGCTAAAAAATTAGGTATTAAGATGGGCATACCTTTATTTAAAATTAAAAATTTTTTACATGAAAAAAAAGTAAATATCCTTTCATCTAATTATCCACTCTATGCTGATATGAGCTTTCGTACTATGCATGTGCTTTCAAGCTTCGCTGATCTTCAAGAAATTTATTCTATTGATGAATGTTTTTTAGACTTAGGTGGGCAAAAAAATCTTGATGCTATCGGAAGATTGATAAGGAAAAGATTATTACAATGGTTAGGCATGCCTGTATGTGTCGGCATAGCTCCTACAAAGACATTAGCTAAATTTGCTAACCATTGTGCAAAAACTCAAGAAAATTGGCGTGGTGTTTGTGATCTTAGTAAAATTAAAGAAAGTGAAATAAACCAAATAATGGCCAATATTGATGTAAGCGAAGTTGGGGAGTAGGAGTTAAGACCTCTATTAAATTAAAAAAAATGGGGATTAATTCAGTACTTGATTTAAAACAAACCAACCCAGCTAAGATTAATTTATATTTTAATGTGAATATAGAAAGAACGGTAGTAGAGTTGAATCAATCTATTTGTTTCCCAGTTGTAACAGAAGCTCCAAAAAAAAATGAAATTCTGTCATCAAGAAGCTTTGGCAGGCCAGTTAAGACTATAGACATGCTTTCAGAGGCAATTACCACTTTCTTATCTAGAGCCACATTTAAAGCAAGGCAACAAGAAATGCTTGCTAGTAGTGTCACTTTATTTATTAGAAGTAGCCCCCATAAAGATAACTACTACGCAAATGCTATTAGAATTCCATTAGCCTTTCCAACAAATCATCACAATTTGATATTGCCGTTAGCTTTAGAAGGGCTTAGGGCAATATTTAAGCCAAATATTCAATATATAAAGTGTGGAGTTTTATTATCTGGACTTATTAGCGAATCTATACAGCAAAAAAACCTTTGGTTGAACTTTGATAATAGCTCTATGGAAGTGGTTGATAAAATTAATAATAAGTTTAATAAAAAAAGTGTTCGTTTGGGAACAGAACCTTTAAATCCAGAATGGCAGATGAAACAATCAAATAAAAGTCGCTCATTTACTACTTCTTGGGATGAATTATTAATTGCTCAATAAATTAAAACTAAGGGGTTTGTGTAGGGTTGAGCTGTATGAAATAATCATCATTTTGAAGATTAACTTTCCATCCTTCAAAATAAACTTCACTCACATTTGGGTTAAGCTGGATTTTGAATGGCGGTGAACCGTAATGGGTGAGCTTAGCCCCTTTTTTAAAATCATATTCTTTTTGAGCACCTAAGGAATCGATGACGCACACTTTCTGTGAATCATGAGACATGATATAAAAGTAGTATGAAGATTTTTCAGGGTTTTGCATTGAAAATGATTTCAATGGGGTGCTACCGACTTTGCATATAAAATCCTCAACAGAATTTAAAGCTATAGTTTCAGGGGGACTATCGAGTTGAGTTGAAGGGACTACATCATCTGCTAGGGTAAACGGCTCTTCATTAAGCTGTGTATCTAATTCATTATATTCATCGTCGTTATCAGAAATTTGTTCTGAGTTAACTAAACTTTTAGACAAATTATCTGCTACTTCAATGTGTTCTTCTTTGAGAGGTTCAATTGAAATAGTTTCAGGCTCAGGAGAGACTTCATTTAAGTCTGGTATTTTATTCTTTGATTTAGAAAAATCTGTATTGTATAAATAAATGATGAATCCAAAAAGGATAATGGCTAAAACAGAATAATTTACTTTATTNTNANGAGCTAAATTATTCTCTTGTAATGCGAGTTCATCNTCTTTTTCTTGGGTTGATTTGGGTTTTTCTTCGATAAGGTCTTCGAGCTTGATATCTAAAAANTTTGCGTAGCGTTTTAATAAAATTAATTTATATTTTGGCGATGCAAAACCGATATCTAAATTGTTTTCTAACGATTTAATTTGGGTTGTGCTTAAAGTTAATGATTTAGCAGCATCACTTATACTAAGACGTAGATTTCTTCTCTTATTAATAAGTTTTTTATTGTGGTAAATATATGTTTCCATCTAACTATAAAAACCTAAAGGCAATGATTGCAATTAATGTTGGAGGAATAGCAGCAATTAACAAACCTAGAGGGCTAATATTTTTTTCAGAAAAATGTTTTCTTAAAATAGAGATTCCTGCTGGGTTTGGGGCATTAGCTATCACAGTCAGCCCACCGCCAGTTACAGCACCGCTAACAAGAGCAAGTTTAAATTCATCTGATAGACCATCCACTAGAGAGCCTAAATAAGTCAAGCGCTGCATTATCTGTGAGTGCAGTCAAAGCCGTTGCGCCATAATAAACAGCACTTGAGTCCATAGATAAAAGAACGGGGGTTATCCACCATCCTTGAATACCACCTAAAACAACTAGACCAGCTAAGAAAAATGCGACTAGCAATGCTTCTTTAATAATTAATGGGTTTTGGTAGCTTTTATAAGCGGAAGTAAACCCAATAAAAAATAAGAAAATACCCATAAAAACAGATGGGTGATGTGCAAAATAAACAACATTTATTAAGAAGAATAAGTGTATTAAAATCACTAGAAATGGAATATTCGATTTAGTTGAATCTTTAAAAACTATTTTTTCTAGATCGTCTTTAAATAAAAAAGTAATAATAAGAGCATTTGATAAAACACCAATACCCGCCCTCCAGCCAAAATTTTCCAACATATACCAAATATCCCAATTCCAAGTGTTACTGACCATCAAAATTGGAGGGGCAGCATAGGGTGTTAAGGTCCCACCTATTGAAATGTTGACGAATAAAACACCCAAGGTGGCATATTTAAAGCGATGACTTACCTTACTTCCAAAATAATTTTGGCTCAATAAAAGTGCAGCTAACGTCATGGCAGCTGGCTCTGTAATGAATGAACCTAATAGAGGAACAAAGCTTAGGAGAAGAAAATAAATGACAAATTCTTTTTTAAAGGGAATAAGGCTTGATAAAAGTAAAACAATTTTCTTTGATAACTCAAGAATAGGCCGAGTTGCAGCAATCACCATGATTACAAAAACAAACATTGGCTCAGTAAAATTTCGTGTATCGACGTAATTTACAGCCGTGGTACCTCCTTCAATACTAAAAATAAACAACACCAGTACCATTGCCCAAAATCCAAAAACAACCTCAACCTCTCCTAGAAGGTGAAGAATACCCGAAAATCGTTTGTGAACATGCGCTAGATGTTCAAAGTACTTTGTTGAAAAGGTGTGAACAATTGCAATAAGAAATAAAATGGCTCCAATAAATTCAATTGTTGTATAAGTGGGCATTTTGTTTCCTAATTATTATTTAAAGGCAACATTTTATCATTGACCTAAGGTTCCTGATATTTAAATTTTATAGAATTTGTTATTTTGAAGGGTATTTTCAAAGAAATTAGCCAGAGCTGTTTTATAATAGAAGAATTAAAAATTCTAATGCATAAATAAAATTCAAAGTAAAAAATGAAAAAAATTTCTCAAATAGAAATACAAAACTTAATGGGTTTACACCAAAGAGGTTTAGATGATGACGTTATTAAAAAGGCAAATGTTTTAGTCAAAGAATATCCTGAAGAAATTATTTTATTAAATCTATTAGGAGTCAGTTATGAAAGAAAAGGTTTACTTAAAGATGCTTCTAAGGCTTATAAGGATGCCTTAAAATTAAACCCAAATATTCCTGAAATGAATTTTAACCTTGGAGCAATCCTCTTTTCTGAAAATAAAGTTGAAGAGGCTATACATTTTTATAAAAAAGCCATTCAACTTAATAATAATTTTCCCGAAGCACATTTTAACCTAGGCATAGCTTTACAAAGTGGGGGGGGATATGACGAGGCTATCCAATGCTATCAAAAAGCGATTCAAATACAACCTGGTTTTTTTGAGGCAATCACAAATATAGGCACAATAAGGCAGCTTCAGGGTCAACTTGAAGAAGCAGAAGAATTTTTTAAAAAATCTCTAAGCATTCGTGAAGATGGCAGAGGTCATTATAATCTTGCGAACGTTTTAAGAAATCAAGGAAATTTATCTCTTTCAATATCACATTATCGGAAGGCGATAGAACTTGGTTCTGGTGAAGCAGAGTTTTATTCAGACCTTGGAGACGCCCTTTGGCATGATGGAAATATTTCAGAGGCTAATCGGTTTTTAAGGATGGCAGTTGATGTTGATTCCCAACATCCGAGGTCTAATTATCAGTTAGCTGTATTTTTATACGACAATAAAGCTTTTGAGGAAGCTATTAATTATTTTAGGGTGTCTAGGTTTGAAGATTGGCAAGAGCGAATACTTTATTGTTTTTATAAATTAAAACAATTTGATTTATTTAAAAAAGAGTTTGCCAGTATCGAGCATTCAAAACATAACTCTCCATTTTTAGCTACACTTTCTGGGCACTATGCACAAAATTTTAAAGAAGAAGATGAATATAAGTTTTGCCCTCAACCTTTAAATTTTGTTGCGCATCAATCTGTTCCTTGTTTATTGAAAGATAATGAAGCTCTTAGATTACAGTTGTTAAAAGATATTGATAATGCAGACATAAATGATCGTAAACAAAGCCGCCTATTTTATGGATCACAATCAGCAGGAAACTTATTTAAAAGAACTGAGCAATCTTTTAAAGCCCTTGAGTCCGGACTTAGGGATGCTATTAAAGAATACTATGAAAAATATAAAAATGAAGATTGTGAATTTATAAATCTATTCCCTAAAGAAATAGAATTTAGTAGTTCCTGGTATGTGAAGATGCAATCAGGGGGGCATTTAACTTCACATATTCATGAAGATGGTTGGATTAGTGGTGCAATTTATTTATCAATTCCTAAGAAGACAAAAAATCATGATGAAGGAGCAATTGAATTAAGCACACATGGTGACGACTATCCAATTATTATTGATGATTTCCCCAAAAAAATTATTAAACCCAATGAGGGCGATGTCATTTTTTTCCCTTCATCTGTTTTTCATCGAACAATTCCTTTTGAGTCTGATGAGGAAAGAATTTGTATAGCATTTGACCTAAAACCGTCATAGAAGCTTTTGTAATTTCTCTGCCATATTAAACATAAATATTTGTGCGATCTTTGGATCTTCGGCTAGCATCTCTCTTACTTTAATATCCTTTATTCTAATTAATCTTGCCCAATCAGAACAAATAGTTGCTGACATTAAACGAGGATTTTTATGTAATAAAGCATGTTCACCAAAATACTCACCAGGGTTAACGCTAAAGATAACTTCATCATTTCTTTTTATTACAACTTCACCTTCAATCACAAAATATAAATCATTATCTTGAGACCCTTCACTAAAAATAACTTTATTTTTCTTATATCTTTTTCCATATAGCCCCATTAATTTATTGATAATGGGATGTCTATGAATATTTTTTATCAGGAATAATTGTTTTAATATAAGTAATTCTTGCTTATGAAGTGCTGCAATTAATTCAGCGCCAACAAGTATGGCCCCCGTATTAAGATAGAGCCATATCAATGAAATAAATAAATTTCTTAAACTGCCATAAAAGTAACCCAGTGGCTGACTTAAGCCAATAAAAAATCCAAAAGCGTCATTTAAGGTAAACCAGAGCAAGCTGGTTATTAAACCACCAAGCATTAAATGCATTTTTTTTATCCTAGTCGGCATAAAAAATTTAAAAAATATACTCATAATTAGCGTCATTAAGATTAACGATAATGAAAATGTGACGATACTGTATTTAAATATCGGGACATATTCATTTACAAATGAAGTTGTTTTTTGAAGATAAAGATCTATAAAAATATAGGCAAAGAAAAAAAACATAATGGCAACTACTGAAAAAATATCTTTCAGTTTATTTTTTAAGTATGTATTTTTTTTTGTTAAGCCTAATATCTGTATGAAGCTTAGTCGAAGGGCTTGAGTCAGGGGTGTCGTTGCAAGAAAAAGAATACCAAATAAGAATAAACCCCAAGATAATTGTTTTGTTGAAATATTGATAACTTCAGAGAGAAGTTGATCACTAATCTGAGGCAGAAGTCTTGAGGTAACAATTTCAAGCTGGGATAACGCAAAATCTGAATTTGCAAGCCACTGACTTAATATAAAAAAAATGAGCAGTATTAAAGGCACCATTGCAAACAAAGTAAAAAACGCAATTGAAGCATTTAGCGCAATAAAGTTATGTCTGATGCAGCCATCAAGCACCTCTTTAAAAGTAAAATATTTTGCCCCTCTTTTGTCTCTCAATAAATTTAAAATTTTTTGAAACATCATTTTTTAAAATCTTATAGTTAAAAAACTAAGAGGTAATTTTTTTGAATTCGTCAGTTGCATCTAAGAGCGCAGACAATGTTCCAGATTCTGATGCAGAGTGACCGGCGTCAGGGACAATAATAAGTTTACTATGCGGTATTTTTTGATTGAGTTCATAAGCTGACTTTGGAGGGCATACCATATCATATCGTCCCTGAATAATCGTAATAGGTTTATTTTTAAGTATTTTTGATTTTTCCAAAATCTCTTCACCATTTACAAAGCAATTACTATTTATATAATGCAGCTGAACTTTTGCTCTAGCCAGCTCAAAATCGTTATCTACTTCATTGCTCTCACTGCTGAACTCGGGGGGCATTAGCTTTAAAATACTTCCTTCAAATTGATTCCATGATATTGCTGCCTTATAGGCAAACTTTTTATTTTCTGAAAAAACTAATTCATTGTATTTTTTTAAAAGGTTACTCTTATTTGTATTAGGAATATGGTTTAAAAGTTTTTGATGCAGTTCTGGAAAAAAAATATCAACATCTTTCAAGAACCAATCAAGTTCATGTTGCCTACTTAAGAAAACGCCCCTTAAAATAATTCCTTGAACTGTATCGGGATAATCAATTGCATAAGCCAGAGCGAGCGTACTTCCCCAAGAACCACCGAAAAGTATCCATTTACTTATATTTAATTCTTTTCTTATCAATTCAATATCATCAATAAGATGCTTGGTCGTATTTTTTAATGTCTCACCCAGGGGGTTGCTCTTACCACAACCTCTTTGATCAAATAAAATAATACGATAGTGNCTTGGGTCAAAAAACCTTCTTTGTTTTGGACCAGTCCCTCCACCTGGACCNCCATGCAAAAAAAGAATGGGTTGGCCATCAGGGTTTCCAGATTCCTCCACAAAGATTTTGTGTGTGTCATCACCCTTGATAAAAGATTCTTTGTAAGGTTCTATTTCTGGATAAAGCTCTCTCGAATTTAAATTTGACATGAGTATTTCTCTTTTCGNTGATATTCCTAAATGTAAAAAACAATCANCTTAGTTTAACAAATTTTTTACGTCAAAAATGGGTGTTTTATGATAAGTAAAATAAATCAATAAATGTAAAGAAATTGTAACAAAATTGTTGCAAATAGAAATTTAGGGGTATAAAATCATTCTCCAAGTACTAGAAAGATCAGTACTAAAAGTAGGTAAATTTCTTATTTTATTAAAGAGTTTTTTAAGCTACGAAATAAGGTAGGGGAAGTACTTGCTTCTTTTTTAAACCCTTAGTTAAAACTATGGAGATTTATAATGAAATTAAATAAAATCAAATTAGCTCTTGGCTTTGTAACTGCTGCTGCAATGGCTATGCCTATTGTTGCTTCAGCTGCTGCTGACCAAGAAAAAGCTATGAAAAACTCAGCTAACTGGGCTCATCCTCGTGGTCAACATGACAACCAGGCTTACTCAAAGCTGACACAAATCAACAAAGGTAATGTAAAAAACCTTAAAGCAGCTTGGACACTTTCTACTGGTGTAAACCGTGGTCATGAAGGTTCTCCTCTTGTTATTGGTAACATGCTATATGTACATACAGCATTTCCAAATAACGTTTATGCTTTAGACTTAAACAACAACCAAAAAGTTGTATGGTCTTACTTCCCTAAACAAGATCCTAGCGTTCAAGCAGTTCTATGTTGCGATAACGTTAACCGTGGTCTTGGTTTCGGTAACGGTAAAATCTTCCTACAACAAAACGATGGTAACCTAGTTGCTCTAAACGCAAAAACAGGTGCTAAAGTTTGGTCTACTTTAAACACAGATCCTAAAGTTGGCGCTACTAATACTAACGCTCCTCACGTGATCAAAGATAAAGTATTGACTGGTTGTTCTGGTGCTGAATTTGGTGTTCGTTGCTTTATTGCAGCATATAACATCGAAGACGGTTCACTAGCATGGAAAGCTATGTCTACTGGACCTGATTCAGAAGTACTAATCGGTGCGGACTTCAACAAAGAAAACCCATTATATTCAGCTCTATCAGTTTACGAAGATGTAAACGGTGGTAATACGTTGAAGGTGGTTCTTTCAAAAGAATTCCTAACGATCAATTACAAGGCGGTGTTGCAGACCTAGGTCTTAAAACATGGCTAAAACCACAAGCAGTTAAAGATGGTTGGCAACATGGCGGTGGCTCTGTATGGGGCTGGTGGCCGTATGATGCAAAAACAAACCTAGTGTACTACGGTACAGGTAACCCATCAGTTTGGAACCCAGACGTACGTCCAGGTGACAACAAATGGTCTATGACTGTTTTTGCTCGTGATTTAGA